>Ga0209102_1000518_pt1 | contig 25267 bp, 39 predicted proteins | sample ConPoolayeHmetaG_FD_185483 | JGI IMG/M metagenome (GOLD analysis project Ga0209102, IMG submission 185483) | Hot spring microbial mat communities from California, USA to study Microbial Dark Matter (Phase II) - Cone Pool mat layer H metaG... ...
GAGTTGGCTGTCATATTTAATACCTACTGCGAATGCAGCTGAGATCATCCGTGGGCACGTTGATTTTTCAGAGTTGTTAGTTGAAAGTTTGTTGATCCGTTGGTTAGCCCTAATTGTTACAACCGTTATTTTTACATTCTTAACGGCTTTGAAGGCAAAGTGGAGAGAAACCTAAGGCACCTAACCCAACGTTTCGACATTTGAACATCAACTGTTTGTCCCATGGAATGTGCAATTCATGGAGGCGCATTAAGCCCACCAGACATCTTAAAATCAACAAATAAGTTAACAAAACATTACGTAATACTTGCAACTTCATTCAACCTTAAGACGAGTCTTGCGCGACCAAAATATTCCTTCAAAGCTTTTTGATTAGCATTTAAATGCTAAATTTGAACAAAAATACTAACTTTTGAATCAGACTTGGAATTTCCGTCAGAGAACTTACAGTATAGTGGGTCTTAACCTTCAGCTTTTTTGAGGTATTCCTATTTATTATGAGACATATGCCACCAGCTCTTTCTGTAGCCTGCGAGTCGTAAATAGAGTATCCGACAAAGAAGAAATTGTGTTCATTTAGTTTTTTCAAGGCAAGTAAAATGGCTTCTGGATTAGGTTTCAATCTTTTTACGTCCTCCCGAGTGACGACGACATCAAAAAAGTTTCCTATTCTATGAATAGGAAGTATACAATTTGCCGCGTCTCTGGAAGTGCTTGTTACTAAACCCATTTTGTATCCAAGTTTCTTCAATTTACGCAAGGTAGGAATAGTGTCTGAGAATATTTTTGAGCGGTTAGCCCAAAACAACTCGTAACTCTTCAAAAACTTGTCCATTTAGGCATGAAATCGTTTAGCCTCATTGTAGCCAAAATTCTTTTCGACATATTCAATGGCTTTGTTACGCATAAGAATAGATCTTGTCTCTCCCTTCAGCATGTTCGAAGGCACTCCTAAATCGACGAGTTTCTACCTAGTTTTAACCCTGAAATCAACAAGAGCTCTTTGATTACTCTCTATTGATTGAACTAGCGTCCCTTCAAGGTCAAACAATACTGCAATCAAGATGATTCTCATTAAGTCATGCAGAGTTCTTTATTTCCACATTGAATTTAATGATTATACTGTCTTTTGACGGCGCAATAGACAAATAAATCCGAAGCATCAGACTTTAGACTCTAGGAGCGAAATGAAAGTGAAAAAAAGCAATACCTATGACAAAAAATATGCTGACCAAAATTACTACTGGGGAAAGAAACCATCAGCGATATGCGATACGATTACGCAAATTATGGGTTCCAACGGAAAGTTTCGTCCTCGATTGCTGGACCTTGGATGTGGTGAAGGAAGGAACGCTGTTTATTTTGCGAAACATGGTTTTGAAGTGGTTGGTTTGGATATCTCTGCTGTTGGCTTGGAGAAAACGAAAAAATACGCTGAAGAGGAGGGCGTTCAAGTAAGAACCATTCACGCTGACATCAACGATTATCAACTAACAGAGATTTATGACGTTATATTTTCAACTGGAACCTTACATTATTTGTCACCAAAGATTAGGAGACAGAAATTCCAAAATTACAAAAGTCACACGTCACCAAACGGTATAAATGCTATGTCTGTCTTCGTCAAGAAATCATTTATCCCTAGAGCGCCAGACGCCGATGAAAACGCTTTTTTCTTTAAATCTGGAGAATTGCTGGGTTATTACTGGGACTGGGAGATTTTATTCTGCACGGAAGAAATATTTGATTGTATGTCAAGTGGCATTCCTCACAAGCATGCGGTCAACAGAATAATCGCAAGAAAGCATAGCAATTGCGAACGCTAATGTGTGGAACTTCTTTAAACAGTTCAGATAAGTTGTATCACCTGCGATTCGTTAACCCTGCACGCACTTTCATTTGTTGTTCTTTAAGCCATTTTTCATTTTCCACATAATTAATTCGCCTCAAATTTCTCAAACAATAAGGGTAGTGCTTCCTAAGTTTAATCAATTCACTGCATGCATCGAACTCAGGGCATTCATAACAAAAACGGAAACCTTTCCCAAAGCAGCAACCTTTTATTTTACATTCTAGATTCTGTCCAGGCAAAAGCAACGATGCAGAAGGAACAACTTCAAAGGTGCACCCTTTACACGAAGGGTTTTGACTGGAAAGCCACTGCAATCCCCTGATGAATTCGTGGTAATTAAAAAATTTCCTATTTCATTCACATTTTTATCCACAAACATGCTGTTGATATCTTCTACTCTTTGAATGTCTGTTCCAGCCATATACTCTTTATATTGAAGCCAAGCGAGAAAGTTGTTTAGCGTCATGCGGTCTACACGCTTCCTCTGATTTTTCGGCAGAAGCCTATCTCGCTCAACACAATCTAAGAAATCCTTTATTGAACCTTGACTAGAGTAAAACTGCTGAAAAACCGCCAAACCACGACCATAAACATTATGCGTCCCAAACTTCAAAACAGAAAGAAACTCGGAAACCTCAGATTCAGCCTCAACCTGCAAAAGAAACACCCAAAAAACAAAAACTTTCACTACACAAAGCTTACAGTGACTTCCTAAAAGATTTTGAGCGTCTAAAATCACGCGAAAACAGAAAAAGAGGGGATTTGCGGGAGATTTCGCCGCTTATTTTGAGTAACAGCCAACACACCAGCCCTATAAATTACTCGCCAGCAGCCCCCTACTTTAGTTTTCTGATTATTCTAGCTCCTTCTATGTCTGTCACGCATTCGAAGCCTATTTCTAATGACGCATTGTGTGAAAAGTTATTCTCTGAATATTCTCGAGTTACTTTCCTTTTTCAGAGTGAATTCATATTGCTCCAAGTTTCGAATCAAAGTCTATCCATTGAAAATTTGAATTAGCGAGGTTCTTATAAGGAATTATTTTTTTAGAAAGCTTTTTATTCTGGTATTACTGTTTTTGAGATTTGTAATACTGGAGGCCTGTAATGGCGCACTTTAATAGTCGCGAGGTTGCTGCTATTGCATTGTTTGCGGCGCTTTGGGGTGTTTTGGCTTCTATTTTTGCTCCTATTGTTTTCAGAATTAGTGGACTTCCAATTCTTTGTGATATGATTGGGTTTGCTATTCTTACTCTTACTGTTTGGTGGATTAGGAAGTTGGGGGCGGTAGCTGTGGTTGGAGTTATTGCGACTTTCGTAAACTTTATGTTCAATCCAGGTGGAGTGCACTTTCTTGGTTTTACTGCGGCCAGTATAGTTTTTGATGTTGCTGCATATCTCATCGGGTATGAAAGGAGCTTCAAAAATTCGTTGTCTACCACTGTTTCTATGTTTTGTCTCTCTGTTCTTTCAGCTGCTGTGGCAGGCTTCATTATAGGCACATTCTTCATGACAGCAAATGCTTTAGCTAAGTGGGGTGGTGTTCTCAGTTGGGTTGGTCTTCATGCAATCGGCGGTGTTGTCGGGGGATTAGTGGGCATAGTTTTGGTTACAACTCTTGCTACAAGAGGCGTACGGCGAGTGGGGGTAAAGAAATAGATGATAACGTTAATCGACGATAAAATCTTGGAAAAAGCTGTTAAATTTCATGGTCATCTTGGTCCTTTTCTAGTTCTTGGCCTAAAAATGAGCTTGAGGGCGAAGGAACTCCTAGGCGACACACTGAAGAAGTGTGAGGTCGAAACTGTTGATCGTAAGCCTTACTTATGTACTGTTGATGGAATAAAGACGGTTATGGAAAGCAGTGTCGTAATCGTTAAAGAAGGCAATGGTTTGGCTGCCAAGTTCATCGGAGTTGATGGTAAAGAATTGAAGATGAGCGTTAAAAGGGCTTTAGTTGATAAATATGCTACAGGTCCTTGGGAAAAATGTGAAGAATATGCCTACGAAGTTATCCGAAGCGATGACAAGCAACTCTTCGAGTAAAATCTGAGGAATTTTTTAAGGGAACTACAAAAGCTGGAAACAAGGCTTAGTGTCAGCGATCGAATTGAAAGTTTTCGTGGCATTAGCTCTGTTCTTGCTATATGTAAGTCGCCAGTTGTGAAAGGAACCAGAAATATTGTTGGCAACTTTTTTGATAGAGAATTGAGTGATGCTGAGAAAAATCTAAATTGAAGAATACAACGTATTGCTTAACGTTGGTTTGAAAATGGAGAATGTTATTTTAAGTGTGGAAAATTTAAATGTGAAATTGAATGGAGAAGCAGTTCTCATAGATTTGTCGTTCGATGTGGATGAGGGAGATGTTTTAGCAATTTTAGGGCCGAATGGAGCTGGAAAAACAACTTTACTAAAAGCCTTGCTGGGAATCATATCATATGAAGGGGTGATTAAATGGAGAAAAGGAATTAAGATTGGTTATGTTCCGCAAAGATTACCCTTTATAAGAGATGTGCCTTTAAGCGTCAAAGAATTTTTTCATTTAGAAAATGCTCCAGAAAATGAAATCAAGGAGATTTTGAAATCAATTGGTTTAGAAGAGGAAATTTTAAAAAAGAAAATTGGAGATTTGTCTTCCGGTCAATTTCAAAGAATTCTCATTGGTTGGGCTTTAGCTTCTGATCCGCATGTTTTACTTTTTGATGAACCTTTAGCTGGCATAGATATTGGTGGTCAAGAGTCAGTTTATAACCTTCTAGAAAGATTAAAAGAAGAGAAGAACCTAACAATTTTATTCGTCATTCACGAGTTATCAATAGTTTACAGGTTAGCCAACAAAGTTCTTTGTGTGAATAAAAGGATGCTATGTAGTGGTGTGCCAAAGGAAAAGTTAACTTCAGAGGCAATTTCAAATCTTTACGCAGGCCAGGTAAAGTTTTACCAGCATAAACATAAAGGACAGGAAAGTCTATGAGCCAATTTCTCCTTAGTTTATTTTCTGGAATTTTTATTGGAGGAGCGGCTGGTTTCTTAGGCTCGTTGATGCTGCCGAAAAGAATGGCCTTAGCAGCTGGTCCTTTAGGGCATTTGGCGTTGCCTGGAATTGCCTTGGCTTTAATTTATGGTTTTGATATTTCTTTGGGAGCTTTTCCATTTGTTATTTTAGGGATAATTTTAATATGGGTTTTTGAAAGAAGAACGAAACTGCCAACTGAAGCGTTGACAGCCGTTGTTTTCGCCACAGGCGTTGCGATTGCTTTTTTCTTTTTGCCAATTGAACAAGCCGAAGCTGCTTTAGTTGGAGACATTTCAAGTATTCAACTTAATGATGCAGTTTTTTCTATCATTTTATGCATAATTATCTTTTTTGTTGTTAAAGAAATCTATTCTAAAATGACTTTGATAAATATCTCTGAAGATTTGGCAAAGTCTCAAAAGATTGACGTTGAAAAATACAACTTGGTTTATCTTTTGTTAATTGCTTTGATTGTTGCGTTGGGAGTAAAGGTTGTTGGTGGACTTTTGACTGCCGCTATTGTGGCAATACCTGCTGTTACCTCAAGAAACTTGGCTAAAACCATTGCTCAATACAAATTTTTAGCTTTGAGTTTTGGTATTTTAAGTTCGGCTTTTGGAATTTTTCTTTCTCAACTTACTATGTTACCAGCTGGCCCATTAATCATTGTTTCTAGTGCATTTCTATTTTTAATTTCAATAACTCTAAAAAGATGAAAAATAGCATCAAGGTTGATGGTTAGTCTCAGAAATTGGTGGAACAATGGATATTGGTCTTCCTTCGCTTAAAGCCTGCGCAGTTTTCCTTCTGGCTCCTTGAATAAGCCTCCAAACTGTTCCTCTTGAAACACCCATTCTTCTACCAGCTTCTTCTTGTGATAGCCCTTCTAAATCGACTAGTCTAAAAGCTTCAAGTTCTGCCATTTCCAATGGTATGGGTTCGAGACTTCTTTGGGGGTTGGGAGTAAAACTGTTTGTAGGCGGCGTTATCCCCAACATGAAAGGTTTTGGGAATCTTCCTCTTCTGCCACATCTGTGTCTTCGTCGCCACATTGTTATCCATCCTCCGCTTTTTTCTTATTTGATTGATAGTCGGTATATTCGTTTAATATGTTAAGAGACTATCGTTTTCTTCAAGAACCCACAGTAAAGCTTGTTTCGCAGCCTTTCTAGCGATATTTTTCTGTTCTATGAACGGACCTTCAGTTTCTCTCTCCCTTTCCAGAAGCTCTAGTCGCTTTCTAATCTCTTCTTCTTTTCTCACACTCTTTACTTCCTGTTTTTTGGCTAATTATTGTTATGTCAAGCGGAACATTTATATATTTCTGTGCGTTGTCACATAATTGAATGTGTGCATAAGCACAAAAATAGAGGTGAAATGAAAAATGCCAAGAGGAGATAGAACAGGACCTTGGGGCTTAGGATCCATGACTGGAAGAGCAGCAGGCTATTGTGCTGGTTATCCTGTTCCAGGATACATGAATCCGATACCTGGATACGGGAGAGGATGGGGTCGAGGCTTCGGCAGAGGTCGTGGTAGAGGCTTTGGTAGGGGTTTTGGTAGGGGTTGGTGCTGGTATCCTTTCTACTATCCATATGCCTATCCACCATACGGACAAATTCCACCACAGCAATATCCTTACACTCCATATGTTTATCCGCTTTTAGCGTATCCACCAACATCAACACAATCTCCAGAACAAGAGGTCGAAGCATTAGAAAAATACAAAAAAGAGCTAGAAGCAGAAAGAACAGATCTTGAACAAGAAATGAACGAAATTGAAACGAGAATCAAAGAAGCAAAAGCAAAGCTTGAACAAGAGAGAAAGTAGTAGCTATAGGACTGTGAACCTGTTGAATCTACCAGTAAAACATTTTCAATGCAGCAACTGTGGGCAAGTAATAGAAGTCCCACAAGGAGTTTCGAAACCAGCAAATTGTCCAAAATGTGGGGCGCCGGCCACAGTGATTCATAGATTGGATAAGGGTCCGCCTGGAGGAAGAAGGGGTAGAAGACCTCCATGGCAACGCCCTGCGCTATAATCCTTCCCCATTTTGTTTTAGTTCCTCAAATAAGTGTCAGGAGTTGATTCAGGATATGGGAAAGTTGAAGATAGCTGTTGCAACAAAAGCTTATGCAGGTTTAAAAGATACTGTTTCAGAAGTTTTTGGCAAAGCTAAAACTTTTACAATAGTGGAAGTTGAGAATGGTCAAGTTAAAAAAGTGCACATAATTGACAACCCTGCAACATCCTATGATTATGGTTCTGGACCTGTTGCAGTGAAGACATTAGCAGACCTTAAAGTAAATCGTGTGATAGCAGCAGAATTTGGTCCAGGCGCTTCAGGATTGCTTGAGCACCATCATATAAGAATGGTTTCAGTAGAACCCAACACAAAAGTCGCAGACGCGATAAAGGAGAACATGTCAAAGTTAAAAGTCTAAATCTAGTTGCATACGACTCAAGTACTAATTGGTTAACCAACTTTTTTGTATGTGAAACCTCACCTATTATTGTGTTATATAATGATGGAGGAAAGTGTTTGGAGAAGGATGAAATTGTTAATCTTGCGAAAAAAAAATCTTAGGGAAGGAGAGCATTGGCACAAGAAGGTTAATGTTAGAGAAATAGTGTTCGGTTTTAATGATGGTTCAATCTCGACTTTAGCGCTTTTGGCAGGAGTTACAGGAGGTGCTCTTGCTCATGGTCAAATATTGGTTGCTGGTTTTTCTGGCGTTGTTGCTGGCGCAATTTCAATGGCTATTGGAGCCTACATATCTTCAAAATCGGAAATTGAGCATCATCAAAGTGAGATTGAAAGAGAAAAGCAGAAATCGAAGAGATTCCAGAGGTTGAGCGCGAGGAAATGCGTCAAATCTACATGAAAAAGGCAGATTTCACTGAGGAAGAGCTGAACTTGATCTTAAACCGTATAACAAGCGACAAGAAGGTTTGGTTGGATTCCATGATGAAAGAGGAGCTTGGGCTTTTTGAAGAGCGTTTTGAAAGCCCAGTGAAAGTTGGCTTGATCATGCTAGTTGCTTTTATTATGGGTGGTCTTGTTCCAATTTTGCCATTTGCTCTGTTGCCAGCTTCTCAGACCGGTTTGATTGTTGCTTCGATTGTAACTTTTGTTTCTCTTTTCTTAATAGGTGTTTGGAAAACAACGTTCACTAACAAACATTGGTTGCGTTCAGGTTTAGAGATGGTCTTTGTAGGAATACTGGCTACTGTGATCCCATATTTGATTGGAGACCTTCTGTTGTCATCGGTGCTATCACAGTTTGTGCACTAGAAATATATGAAACAAATGCTAATCATGTCACGGTAGATTTAAAAGATGACGCCCATAACTCGTTATTTCATGCATGGCTGGTGTAAAATATGAGCGAGTATCCACCTGGAAGTGTTGAAGACCGCAATATGCTTGCTGAAATGTCGAAGGAGAAGTTGCTTGACTATTTCTTTTTACAGATTCGGAATCTTTGGCGTGTCGATGGTTTATACTTTTTAGGCATAGAAAAGAAGTTTGGAACTGAAGCCGCTACTGAGATTGATGCTGGTGTCTGGGAAGCAATGGCAGCTATCGAAGCTAAAAGCCTACAGAAAATGTTTAATGTCGGCGAAAATCCCGATGTTTCCACAATTATGAATTTGTTGCGTAAGTCAAGTTGGGCTTTGGATCAACCGTTTAAAACCGTTGAAGTGAGTAGTAATCGAGCGGTTTTGAGCATTAAAAGATGTAGGACCCAAGAAGCCCGCCTCAATAAGGGATTAGGCGAGTTCCCATGCAAAAAAGTAAGATTTGGATATTTGAGAAACTTCACAAAGACGCTCAATCCCAAAGCAGAAGTGAACTGTTTAGTTTGCCCACCAGACAAGCATCCTAAAGAATTATGGTGCGAATGGGAATTTACACTTAAAGTATAGATACCCAATCTCAAGTTATTTATGCTAAAAGAGTATAAGTAGTATTTTGGAGGCAAAATTGTGGAACATTCAATGCCTTTGATAGGTGAAAAGTTTCCTCATTTGGAAGTTAAAACCACAAGGGGCATAATTAAACTGCCAGACGACTACAATGGAAGATGGTTCGTCCTATTCAGCCATCCCGCAGACTTCACCCCTGTATGCACCACTGAGTTTGTTGCTTTTCAGAAGCGGTATGAGGATTTTAAGAAACTGCAATGCGACTTGATTGGACTGAGCATTGATCAAGTGTTTGCCCATCTTAAATGGGAAGAATGGATTAAAGAAAAAATCGGCGTTGAAATACAATTTCCAATAATTGCAGACAATACTGGAGAATTCTCTGCAAGACTTGGCATGCGCCACAAACAAGCGGAGGGAACACAGACTGTCAGAGCTGTCTTTGTTGTTGATCCTAAGGGAATTGTTAGAGCGATACTTTACTATCCTATGGAGCTTGGTAGAAACATGGACGAGATCCTTAGAATGGTTAAGGGATTACAAACTGCTGACAAGGGATATGCGATTCCAGCAAATTGGCCAAACAACGAGATTATAGGCGACCACGTTATTATTCCACCGGCAAATACTGTGGACATGATCAAGAAAAGGAAGGAACAGGAACAAGCTGGAGAGATAGAGTGCTTCGACTGGTGGCTATGCCACAAGAAACCATAGAAACTCGATGGAATTCACATCAAGCATCAATAGCTAATCTGGACAAATGTCGAGTCACAATTCTTACGGTCAGCAGTGCTGATGGAGTGCGTGAGCAAATAAATGAATGAAGAGTTGATAAAAGCATTTTTGGACAAGAAAAACGTTTTTGCGGTTGTGGGAGCTAGTCGTGATCCTAGAAAATATGGTTATCAAGTGTATAAAGATCTTAGAAGCGCTGGATACAAAGTGTATCCTGTAAATCCGAATGCACAGGAAATCTTGGGCGACAAGTGTTATCCAAGTCTGGAAAACTTGCCTGTGAACCCTGATGTTGTTGATGTTGTGGTTCCTCCGAAGGTGACAGAACATACTGTTAAAACTTGCCAGAGCCTTAGAATCACGAAGGTTTGGATGCAGCCGAGCTCAGAATCGGAAAAAGCAATAAAATTCTGTGAAGAAAACGGTATTGATGTAGTCTATGGCTTGTGCGTTATGATCGAACGAGCAAAACATGGCTGAATGGCATGCAGAAAATGCTTTCATGTTAGAAAAAATATCTTATTGGAGAAACAAACAAATCGAAACTAATTGAAGGGTTTAAAATGCGCGCGCGCCTTGATGGAACAGGACCGAAAGCTATGTTTTCTTCGTCAAACAACTTCATGGTTTTTATGCCTTCCATCTCTTTAGCTCTTTAACTTCTTTTTTGCCTTCTTCTAACTCCTTTTCTTGTTCCTTATCGTTTATTAACAGCAAAGTTTGAAACTCGCCTACATGTGTTTTCTCTTCTTTCGCTATATCTAAGAGAATTGTTTTGATCTCTGCGCTTTGAGTCATGGCTGCCATCTGTTCATAAAGATTTATGGCGTCGAGTTCAGCAATAATTCCGGCTCTCAGTATTTCCTTATCCAAGATTTCTTTGTTTATTCTTTCAAGGTTTATCGGAATTTTTGACAGCAATCTTATCACCTCCTTTCAGTCAATAACTTTTGTGTAAAAGACTTTTCCGATACTAATGCGGAAAGCTTCTCCCAAATACCCTCAATTTCTTTAGCAACAGCACTTCTTGGAGAGTATTCTATTATTGTCTTTCCATTCACCATGGCTTCCGTAACTGTAGGGCTGAAAGGAATCTTGCCAACAACCTCTATGCCGTTTTCTTTGCAAAAACTCTCAATTTTCCCAGTGTTATCCTTGTTTATATCATACATGTTTACGCAAACAAATGATGACACATCAAAATGAGCCAACAATTGCAACGCCCTCTTAAGATCGTGAATCCCCGACATTGTAGGTTCGGCAACAACCAAACCAGCATCTACTCCTGTAACTGAAGCTATAACGGGGCAGCCGATTCCAGGCGGACCATCCATTATTATCAGATCGACCCTCTCTTTTTCAGCTAGTATTTTGCTGTTCTGCCTCACTAATGTTACCAGTTTTCCAGAATTCGCTTCGCTAGGAGTGAGCATAGCATGAGCCATAAACCCGAATCTTGTCTTCGAGATATAGGCGTATCCAGAAATTCGCTCAGTCAAAGTTATGGCATTTGCAGGACAAATAATAGTGCAGACACCGCAGCCCTCGCAGGAAAACGGGTCAACTCTAAAGTCTTCTGTTATGGCGCTGAACCTGCATTTTTCTCGGCATAAACCGCATTTCACGCATTTTGCCTCATCAACAAACGCTAACTTTGAACCCTTAAATTCCTGTGTTTGAATTATTTCTGGATGTAAAAGCATGTGAAGGTCTGGGGCATCCACGTCGCAGTCTGCAACAACAGCCTTTTTCGCTAAAACAGCAAACGCTGCAGTTAAAGTTGTTTTGCCTGTACCGCCCTTACCGCTTAAAACTGTTATCTGCCTCATTTGCCAGCAAGCCTTCTTAAATCATTAAACAACGTCTGGAACTTTTCGCTCCATTCCGGCATTTCTAGACTGAAGGGAACACCTTTCGAATAAAGTTCAGCAATTCTTCTCTGGTAGGGAATTTCAAGTAGAATGGGTATGTCCTTTTCTTTGCAGTATTCGTAAACTTTTTTGTCGCCTATGCCAGCTCGGTTAACAACGACGCCTAAAGGAATTTTCATATCTTCTAAAACCTGAACTGCTATTTTCAAATCGTGTAGCCCAAAAGGCGTAGGCTCTGTTACAAGAATGCAGAAGTCGCTGCCCTTCACAGTTTCAATCACGGGACAGGAGGTCCCAGGCGGCGAATCAAGAATAACATTTCTGCTTTTGTCAATTTGTCTCTTAACTTCTCTGATAAGTGGAACAGCCATAGGCTCACCCACTTCAAGCTCGCCATAAACAAGTCTTAGACCACCTGCAGAAACCAACTTCAATATTCCAATCTTATGTTTATCTTCAGCAATCGCTTTCTTGGGACAAATAAATGTGCATCCACCACAGCTATGGCAAAGCTCTGGAAAAAGCAAAACCTTTTCTGGACTAACAAAGATGGCGTTGTATTGGCAAAAGTTGCTACATTTTCCACAATGGTCACACAATTTCTCGTTTATAAGTGGAATTGGAACATAGACGGGTTCTATTCGGCTTATTTTAGGATGCAAAAGTAAATGGGCATTTGGCTCTTCTACATCGCAGTCTAGAAGCTGAACGTTTCCTATGGAAAGCGCCATGTTTACAGCTACTGATGTTTTTCCTGTTCCCCCTTTCCCACTGGCTATTGAAACTATCATATAAGTGGCCTACTAGAGGCTTTCTAGCTTTCCAAAAATAGCAAGTCAAGTTCTTTTCTGTGATTCTATTATGTCTTTGTGATAGTCACTGTAGAGAGCTATAACAGGGTTATGGCCGAGCAAGCGGTCTTTAACTATAAGCGTTGTAACCGGCGCTTTGGAGTTCATAGTGAAAAGCATGTCATGTCCTAAACATAAACCAACAATAACATTGATGTCTGTTCCAGCGTTGTTAAGGAGTTGAGCTTGAAGAACTGGATTGCAAGCAGCCTCAAATTTTGACGAATCGCCAATCTTGTATTCTTTTGCAACATCAAGTTTTGTCTTGTCAGTGCCACCACATTTGCATCTAACTGATGCGACAGTAAATCCAGCCTTATCAAGAACCGCTACAATTCTGGCTGCTTCATCGTGCATTCCAGCACAAAAAGCAACTCCAATTTTCTCTGCATGAATCAGCTTGCCAAACTCTATCAGTTCCTTGAGTCTAGGGCGCACTGCCATGACCACACCTCTAACTGATTCGTATGCCTCCTTTTCGGTGATAGTGGCTGGAACATAGATCCTTTTCACATCATCTTTTCCATACTTCTCAATTACAGACTTGATTACTTTCTCACTCGTTTTCATGGGACAGTATTCTGGGAGTATTGCTCTGTTGATTTCTTCTAAGGACATTTTGCTACAATAAGTCGCAGAACATTTGGCACATTGAGGAAAAATAGTCGTTTTCACACACTCTCCCTCATATTTCTGAACGTCCTCTCATTTTCTCATACTCTGCTATTGCCTTTCGCAGTGTTGTTATAGCAAGCTTAGGGCAATCAAATTTCGTCTTTGGTAAACCCCCAAGTGCATTTAACACATCATTCTCTGTTATCTTTTTTGCCTCATTAATAGTCTTGCCTTTTACAAGTTCGATCATCGCAGATGCTGATGCTGCTGAGCCTGGACAACCTAAATAGTAAAACTTGCCGTCTTTTATTATGCCTGCCTTATCAATCTTCAGATATAACTCTATGATGTCGCCACATGGACCAAGATAAGTTGTTATCACATCAGGATTCTTCAAAGTGCCCATGTTAACTCTTTTTATATACAGCTCAACAGCTTTCCTAGAGTACCCGGACTCCGCCAATAATTTCAGTTGTTCTTCTGCTAGTCTTCTTGACACTTTACCACCTTCAAAACTGTGCGTTGCCATATTTTCAACTGCATCCTAATGATGATGAGCGTGATGGCACCCTTCTGTAAGCTCTTGAAGCTTATCATCTTTGTAGGCAGCGACAATCTCTTTGACCGTGTTTGCGTTAGCCTTCAGCACTGCCACCCCAGCGCTTTGGAAAGTGCTTAATCCCCTTGGACCCATTCCATAAACTATGATTGCATTTGGTCTCAATTCTAGAATATTGTCATGCGTGTATCCCATGCCACCAGCATGTTCGCCCACATTTGGAACGGTTTTCACGTTAGGAACTTCGCCATTGTCGGTTAATTCGACAACAGCAAAGTAAGGTGCTCTTCCAAAATGCTCGGCAAGTTGAGCATTTAAGCCACTTTCATCAACCGTAGGAACTACAATTCTTGCTACCACTTTTTCACCTCCTTTTCATTGTTAAGCCTTCTAGGTTTGCCATCCTCTTCTTCCTTGACCACGCCCTCCGCCTCTACCAATTCCAAAATGCCCGCTGACAGTGGCTGAGCTAGTTTCTTCAAGTTCCCCCTTCTTGTATTTTTCAACAACTTGTCTGACGGTTCCAGAGGCACCGACAACGACTCTTATGCCAGCTGCTGCCAATGCCTGAAAAGCATTTGGACCGACATTCCCAGTTATGAGCACCTTTGCGCCTTTGCTGGCTATTGTTTGGGCGGCTTGGATTCCAGCACCGCCCATAGCTCCAGAGGCCACGTTTGGAACTGCCTCAAACTGCAGTGTTTCAGAATCTACAATAATCAAGTATGGGCATCTGCCAAATCTTGGATCTGCTTGCGCGTCTACACTGTCTGCCGTAGCTGACACACATATTTTCATTTCAATTACCTCCAGATTTCTCCTTGTTTTCTAAAAAGTGTTCGATTTTTCCGACAATTTCCATAAAAGCCTTTGCTGCGGGGGAATCTGCGTGTTCAACAATGAAAGACATACCCTTGTCTGCATCTTCGCAAATCTTTGGGTCTATAGGTATGCTTCCCAAAAAGGGTATACCCAATTCTTCTGCTATCTTCTTTCCGCCGCCTGATTGAAATATGTCAACTTTCGCTCCGCAATTTGGACAGACAAATCCACTCATGTTCTCTATAATGCCTATAATGGGCATTCCAAGTCTTCTCGCGAACGTGACAGCCTTCTTAACGACACTCTGGGAAACCTCTGAAGGAATGGTGACAATGACTACGCCATCCATTTCAGGCAAAAGCTGAGCAACACTTAATGGTTCATCTCCAGTGCCAGGCGGCAAATCAATAAGCAACAAATCCATTTCACCCCAAACAATGTCCGACAGAAACTGACGTATCGCAGTCATCTTTAAAGGTCCACGCCAAATAACAGGTGCGTTTTCGTCAGGCAGCAAGAAATCCATGGAAACAACCTTGATTCCTAAAGGACCAAAAGCTGGAAAAACCCCAGCTGGACCAACTGAAAGCCTCTGACCTGTTAAACCCAACATTTTTGGAACGCTGGGTCCATGAATGTCTGCATCTAAAACGCCAAGGTGATTTGCGTGTCCATGCATTGCAAAAGCCATTGCGAGATTTACTGTAACTGTGCTTTTACCCACACCGCCCTTACCGCTTATCACAGCAACTTTATGTTTGATTTTGCTCATTCTAATTCTAAGATTCTGCTCTTGTTCTTGGATTTGTTTTCTCCTTTCATCAATCTCCTCAGTTTTGCTGACCACTGTAAGCCTCCAGCAGGTGTTGAAAATAGTTTGATACGTAAACCATATTAAATAGTTTATGTTTAAAAAATAAACTCAGTGACAAAGATTTGGACGACATAGACAGAAAAATAATCTCCCAACTTCAGCTTGATGGACGAACAACACTTGAAGAGTTGGGAAAGATTACTGGGCTTTCAAACATGGGAGTAAAGAAAAGAGTAGCTAAACTCTTTGAGAAAGAAATCCTAAAGATTTCGGCGTTGGTCAATGTAGAAGAGTTGAACCTTCAAGCAGCTGTTGTGCTCATCGAAATAGAAAGCTCTGAGGCAATGCAGAGGCTTCTTGACAGATTCAAAAACTGTCCGCGCGTGGTTCACATCTTTACTGCAATGGGCGGTTTCAACATAATTGCCGTCGTGATAGCAGAAAACCGAGATACTCTGGAAAGCATATCCGTAGAGAAATGCTCTTTAAGAAGCAGCGAAGGAATACGAAGATCTGAATTTTACCCGATCGGCAACATCCATTATTCACAGTTTCTACCCGTCAGAGAATATCTCGCACGCAAAGGGATGACTCATACACCATGTAATGTTGATTGCGTTACTTGCAATCGATATAAAACGGAAAAATGCGTCGGATGTCCCGCCACAACCTATTATAGAGGCATACTTTAAACCAAGCAAAAAAGTGATGTCCTATGGTGAGTTAAAATGAATAGTAAGAATATCACGCTTAGACAAGTTGATAGCGTGGAAATTGTAAGCTTGGTTGATAACTCTGTTGATTTTCTATCCTCAGTTGAAAGAAGAGATGTTGAACAAGTTCGAAAATGGGTAACTAAACGTTTAGGAGAAAAATGGACTAAAAAACACTTTCAGTATCCATTTGCAGAACATGGATTTTCCATGCTAATTCGCACTTTTGCAGATGAAAAATCCTACTGTGTTCTCTTTGACACAGGACTAGGCAGGACAAGTGTTGTAGATAACGCAAAGAAAATGGGATTAAACCTAATACATGTCGAAGCTATTGCACTATCACATGGACATTATGACCATTTCGGTGGCTTACAGAAAACAGTTAAAGCGATTAACAGGAAAGACTTGCCTATCATTGTACATGAGGATATGTTCAAAACAAGGGGTGTAGCCAACCCAGATGGAAGTATAAGAAAATATCCCAAATTCCCACAAGAAGATAAGGTTAAACCTGCCAAGTTTGTTAAAACAAAACAGCCATACTTGCTCGCAGAAGATACAGTATTAGTTACGGGAGAAATTCCTCGCAAGACAGACTTTGAGAAGGGATATCCACAACAGCGCGTTTTTATTAATGGTCAATGGCAGCCTGACCAATGGGTCTGGGATGACAGAGCGCTAATAGTCAACGTCAAGCAAAAAGGTTTAGTCGTGGTTTCAGGTTGTGCACACGCCGGCATCAGTAACACAATGTTATACGCAAAAGAACTTACGAGAACTGGAACCATTTGCGCTATACTGGGAGGCTTTCACCTTGCTGGAAAAGAATATGAACAAGCCATAGGGAAAACAGTGAAACAACTGAAAGAACTTAAGCCAGCATTGGTTGTACCTTCACATTGCACAGGATGGAAAGGTGCTTTTGCTATCGCCAAGGCACTGCCTCAAGCTTTTGTATGGAACAGCGTTGGCAACCTCTATAGGCTAAAGATACTTTGAAGTTGATGAGATGGATGGAGTATGAGAAATCCTAAGGCAGAGATGTTTAACAAGAAAGCGTCTGTTCCCAAAAACAAACCTGATCAGATATTGGAGGCACTGGCATTGCAGTCAAGACAAACAGTTGCTGACATTGGAGCTGGAGGTGGGTATTTCTCTCTACGATTTGCCGAAACAGTCGGAAGACAAGGCAGAGTGTTTGCGGTTGATACAGATCCAGGATTTCTGGAATTTATTAAGCATAATGCTAAAGAAAAGGGATTAAATAACGTTGAAACGATTCTTGCCACAGAGGATGAGCTGCCTCTACCTAGAGGAAGCATAGATTTAGTCTTTATGCGAAACGTGACTCATCATTTGCCAAATCGAATAGACTATTTTAGAAAATTGAGAGACATGTTGAAACCAGAGGGAAGAATTGCCATCATAGAGTATAAACGTGGCGGTGGATTTAGCTTTCACAGAATGTTCGGACATTTTGTCCCAAAGGAAATTATCGTGACAGAGATGAACAACGCTGGATATCAACTGAAGGAGGACTTTGACTTCTTACCAGAACAGTCTTTTACCATATTCTCTATACACAATGAGATAAACGCAAAAGCGCGATTAGTAAGATTTGAACTCACAAAATTTAAAAGCCAAAGGTTATAGTGGAAACGGCAAAATGTTCTTAAACTTTGATGCCATATTTGTGGCATAACATGTCGGCTAAAATTCTCGAGCTCTCGGGTAAATAGCGAAAATGCGAGTAAAACCTTACTGTTTTGATCGCAATATTGCTAGTATTCGCTCGCAAATTGATAGTATCAGCGGAAAGTTTGAAGCGAGAGTTTGAAGCTATCCCGGGCTACCACAAACACCTGCACATGTCGACATTCTAATCTTCATATTCATAAATGGCAAATTCTGTTGTGCAAAAGCATGTGCTTGCGTTTTAGACTAAGTGCTATCTTAAGGTCAAATTTAAAATCTAATCTTTTCTTTATATAGCTCATGGCAAGAACAACTTCGAGGTTATGAGTATTCATGCAACCACTTGAAGAAAGCCTCGTCACACAATATGTTCTTCATAAGCACCATCTTTTAAAGGGTTCTCAAGCAGAAAGCATTCTTCAAGTCGTAAATGATATCATTGCTTTGCACGCTACCAGTGCAGGAACCCCATACATTTCCCTGTTTGCCAGAATAAAAAACTTCCATAGAAAGCACTTGGACGAAGAATTCTATGTGAAAAGAAACTTGGTACGCCTTCAAGCCATGAGAGACACCCTTTTCATAACATCCACCCAATCAGCATCCCTGCTGTATCAGGCAACAAAATTACCAGAAGCCCATCTGCTAAAGTGGCTCCATAAATGGGGAATATCTTTATCTGAATATCATGAACTTGCCGAAAAACTTTATGGTATTTTGAAAGGCGGTGAAAAAACTCTACTAGAACTCAAAAGAGCTTTACCAAAAGAAATGGTAAGGTCAGTGGAGTTGAAAGCTGGCAAAGAGCGTTACAAAGGAACCAATGTAAACATCGTCTTAAGCGCCATGATGCGTAAAGGAATGGTTATCAGCGAGAAGGGGCCTGAAACTCTTCGCATTACGAAGGCGAACCGGTTTGCACTCATAAAAGAGAAATATCCAAATCTTAACCTTGAATCAGTCGGATGCGAAGAGGCAAAGGCAGTGTTAGTTAAGCGTTACGTTGAGGCTTTTGGGCCCGTCACTGAAAGTGATATTGCTTGGTGGACTGGCTTCAGCAAGACTGAAGTAAAGAATGCTCTAGCAACTATAGAGAAGGGGTTGCGCTCTACAAAGATTGGCGGTTTTGAAAAAGATTATCTGATGCTGAAAACTGATTATGAACAATTCGTCAAGTTCAAGCCCTTGAACTCTCATTCCGTACTGTTGCTTCCTTTTGAAGACCCTTATACAAAAGGCTACAAAGTGAGAGATAGACTTATCGATTCAGCGTTAGAGAAAAAAGCGTATGTTGGAGGCGGAGTACTGCCGACCATATTATTTAACGGTGAAATTATAGGAGCATGGAACAGAAGTATTGAGGAAGGTAAAGGGCCGATCAAACTCAGCTTCTTTGGGCAGCCTAAGAAGGACATTGAAAAAGAAATCATCGAAAAGGCAAAGGCTATAGGAAGGCTGATGTCTGATCACAAAGTCGATGTTGAAATTGAAAAAGACTAAATCTCTTGTAAAGGCAAGTTAAAATCAATTTAAAGCTAATCCTGAAACTATTTTTCAAAAATAAAATAGAATTGAGTCTTAACTCCGATATTTTAAACCGATATGTGAACCTATCCCGGGCTACTAAGATTTTCTTAAGACTTTCCTACCGATAAGCGGGCGTGACTTGTGAGGGTGCTTGAACCTAAACTGGACTGCCAAAAAGTGTTGCTATTTTAGCTGTTGTTGATTGTTTTGACAGAAGTTGTGCTTCAAAAAGTTAATTATTGTTGGTGTGGTCATATTATTGTTAGAGGGAAAAGGTTTGGGTAGGTTTAGGGCTGGCCTGATTTCTATTGTTTGGGTTGTTCTGCTTCTGGTGGCAGTGTTTGGTGTAATTTTGAATGTTCCAGTGGTTAGGGCTGGCGGAACCATATACATAAGGCCTGATGGAAGCATATGCCCACCAGAGGCGCCTATAGAACGAGATGGTAACATTTACACCTTGACTGATAATATTACAAGTTCTGGTAGTGGGATTGTGGTTGAAAGAGACAACATCATAATTGACGGAGCAGGCTACATTATTTAAGGAGAAGGTGGCGACACTGGAATAGAGCTTATCGAAAGAAGCAACATTAGAGTTAAAAATGTAATTACAAAGGGCTTCGGGTATGGCATCTGGCTTAAGGGTTCTTCAGATAATATCATAATAGGAAACACTTTAGAAGACAACATTGAAAATCAGCCAGCTTTAATATGGGATTCGTCAACTCCAGGATATTATGATATATGGGCTGATTGTCTGACTGAGGGCGAAATAGGCTTCTATGATGAATGCGACGTAATCGACGACCTCGATGTAGAAGATGCTGGTTTCTTTGTCATTGCAGAAATGCTCTTAATAGCAATTCCCGTGCTTCTTGCCTTCTTAACTATCATATTAGTCAAAGGAAGAATACCGCTTACAAATGAACTTTGCTAACTTAATATTCAAGTCATCACCTTTTTAGACTACCGTGACCATAAGAAATCGGCTTCAACGCATATGCTTATCTTTAATATAGATTCTCTTTTCATAAGCTTGTTATTTTCCAGTTTATACTGTAACATCATGATGTAAAATGAGCGCATCAAAAGAATTTGAAGAACTTCAGAATATAAGAGCAAAGCTAGAAGAAGAATCGCATTCTTTGAAAGAAGAACAAAAGAACATGGAAGAAAGGGTAAGAGTGCTTGAAGAAAAAATAGCCATTGCAGAATTGCGGAACAGCAACAAAGCTACAAACGAGGCTATATCTCGGCTAAAATCGAAGATAAACGAATTGGAAGAGAGGTTGACAAAAATTTCACAAGCATCAGAAACTTGTGAACCGCAAGAGAAAATCATGCCAGAAGTCGATAAGGTTGCTGAACCGACAGAAGTTGCACCAGAAACTGTAGAAGCAGCAATAGAAGAGCCAGAAGAAGAAATTGTTACAGTAAAAATGCTTGAAGATTCACTTATAGCTGAACAAGAAGTCGAGGACGCTCTCAAAAAGCGAAGCGAAAAGAAAAAGCGCAAATTCTTCTAGACATTGTGCAAAAGCTAATTAGCTTTTAGAAAGGATACTTGGAAAATTCATTTCATAGTATTTTTCTAGTTCGTAATCTGCATCTTTCTGTTAGACTAGTCTCATGTTTTGTAGACAATTTTTTAGCTCTATTATATTAGGTTTTTTCTATGTAATATGAGTATGAGGAGTGTGGCTATCATGAATATTGGTGCTATTAGTATTGATGGGATTTCTGGTGTTATTGTTTCTGTGTAGCTGTCTGCTTTGAGGTAGTAAAAGCCTCCTTCAAGTGTGCTGTGTTCGATAGTTCCATAGATTGTGACGAATTCGCCTTCTTTAGGCATGGGCAATTCTGCAAAGCGTATTACAACAGGGATTATTTTTTCTAGCCAGAAGTCTTCGTACATATAAGTGCTTGGTATTATGTACATTGTTCCGTTGGTTCTTACCTTTTGTCCATAGAATTCTTCAATGTGAGTTGCTAAATAGTATGGGTCAACTGGTGTGTATTCTGAATTATCTGAGGCTGAGGCTGAGGCTAATGTAGCTAGCGAGAATGTGAAGGTAAATACGATGAGACATGTGTATAGAATTTTATTTTTCATTCCTTCTCTCCATTATATTCTTATGATTTCAATTTATTATGGTTTATGCTTCTGTGTAGAATACCGCTCGTTTTTCCAGACATCAGCATAGTCACTGTAGCCACGTTTTTCCCAATACCCTAACTCCTTATTCACAGTGAACTTTATTTTTGTTATCCACATTGCACTTTTATATGCATACTTGTTCGGAACAACTAGGCGTAGTGGAAAGCCCATGCTTTCTTCGAGATATTCGCCATTTAGTTTTGTGGCTAAAAGCACATTGTCATGTGACAATTCTTCTATGCTCAGTGATGTGGTGTAGCCATCAGCGCATTTGAAAGTAACGTATTTTGCTGTCGGTTTAGGTTTAGCTATGCTTATTATGTGCTTGAATGGGATGCCATACCATCTATTGTTCAGGACGCTCCATCCTTCTACGCAGTGAAAATCGCTTATTGCTTCTATTGTTGGAAGCTTTTGTATGTCATTCCAACATAGCTTCAAGGGTTTTTCCACTTCACCTTCTACGATTAGCGTGTATGTGTCTAGGTTGATTTTTGGAACGGTAGCATTTGGAATTGTGGGATGGTCTATTCCCCAGCGCAAATGCTGCTTTATTGGAAACTGTCCAGGCGGCAACTTCTTGTCTTTCTCTTTTTTGGATGGCGTGGGATTCACCGTGATAGAAGGGTAAAATTTAAAAAATAAGTGTTGCTATCTGCTCAAAAGCCATGAACCGTCGCATGCTGCAGTGTTTAATTGGCTTAAGCCTTCTCTGCATGTGCCAAATTTTATGTCATATTTCTTGGCTAATTTTGCCATGTTTTGCATTAGTTTAAAGCGCAAGTCTTTTGGCAAATATGTGTATGAGGCTATTTTTTCGCCTCTCTTAAAGTATAATAGCTTTAGTTTTTCTGTAGTCTGCGATGATACAACTTTGCTTAAGCGTTGCCAATTGTCTGGTTTAACCTTGTATGTTGATGCTGTTATATGTTTGATACCTATTGCTGTGAGGGTTTTGATTAGGGTTTCTGGATTGTCGTTTACGTATGGAATTATTGGGTCTATGCGGGCTGATACTGGAATGCCTTCTTCGATTAAGATTTTAGCGGTTTCTATGCGTTTTGTGGGTAGGGGAGCGTTTGGCTCCATTAATCTTGCAATATTGTCGTCTTCTGTTGTTATTGTTAATGCCACTGTAGCTGCTGTTCGCTTTAGAAGGTCTACATCTCTTGTGACCAAAGTAGATTTAGTGATTATCTGAATTCTGCAATTACTTACGGAGAGGATTTCTAAGCATTTGCGTGTTAAGCCAAGTTTTGCTTCAATATTAGGATAAGGGTCGGAAGAATTAGCTATCGAAACTATTTCGCCCCTTAGCCTTGAAGCTTCTCTACGTAGTTTTGAGATTAAATCTTTCTTTGGTCTGCAAGAATAGAATTTTGGGATATAGCTTGAAGCGTAGCAATAAAAGCAATTATGGTCGCAACCAGTGTAAGGGTTAAAGGTTAGCTTAGAGAGGCAAGTACAAAGTCTAGAATGCCAAGGGTCAAATGGCTTTATCAGACTCAACGCATAATCCCAGACAATAATGAATTAAAAGAGCAAAGGTTAACAAAAATTATTCGCTTGAAGTCATAATAATTGGATGCAGATTAAGCAATATCTCTAATAGAAAACAATTTAGAATAAAAAAATCCTTGTAGAAAACCTAAGGAGTAGGCTTCATATTGACTCCAAATTAAGCTTGAAATAATGTAAAAAAGCTAGATTCTCATATCCACTTTGTCTTAATCTCTTGAACAGCACTAATATGCGGATCATCTGAAAGACATATTGCCTTCAACACCAAAGCCGTAGCCGCAATCACACTATCAGCCAAACGCATCTTATACTTATGCCGAAGCTCAGCAGAAACTCGCGCAATCTCCGCATCTACATTCACAACTCTAAAATCCTGCTCTAACAAATCCGTCCGCAACACGGCTGTTTCTCGCCCTTCACATCCAAGCGTTAACCAATAAACCTCATGCAAAACAATAGCTGATACAAAGCGACCCTTATTCCGTCTAATCTCGTCCTTAGTCCGCCTCAAAACCCGTTGGTTGCCCGAATAATAATGCTCAATAAAAAACCGAGTGTCAAAAACCACCTTAGACATCCAAATCCCTTAATCTATCCAAAACACGCTTCATCTCATCAGGCGACGCAAAACGAGCCCCAGAACCAGCCAAATCAACCGTAGACTTCTTGGGTTTGAACAGAATCCCCTCAGCAGTCTCAATAACCTCTAACCGCGTACCCTCTTCAATGTTGTACTTCAAACGCAAATCAACAGGAATAGTCGTCTGCCCCTTCCGAGTTACTACCACCTCATATTCCAACTTTCTCACCGTACTACACATCAAAAAGTACTACATATAAACCTTACTACTGAAAAGCCGCAAGCAAGCCCAAAAACACTACCAAAAGTTCAATCTATTTATAGGGGATGGGCTAATGCGCAGAGCAACAGAAACCTATTACCAATTCTGTTGTTTGAACCTCTTTCTATGCTACGTATGCAATGTGTAACCATATTACCTAACTTGAGCAACTTTGCTTCACTTCTAAACACACTTATTTCTGGGCAATTACTTTTATGTTTCAACCAAACTCTTTCTGCAAGGAGGCTTATTGTGAATTACGGACTTGCGTCAAAATATTACGATTTATTCGGTTCCAAAAATGACGTTGCCTTTTACAAAGAATTAGCGTTAAAACATGGAAAGAAAGCTTTGGAGCTTGGAGTAGGCACAGCAAGAGTTGCAATAGAATTAGTCCGTGTAGGCGTTACTGTTTGGGGTATTGGCAATTCCAAATACATGCTTAACGTAGCAAAAGAAAAACTGGAAAGAGAAAAAGCTTCTGTTAGAAAACGTTTAATTCTGAAACTTGCTGATATGCGGAGTTTTAGGCTAAAAGAAAAATTTCCGCTTATTTACATTCCTTCTGCAACTTTTGAACACTGCATTTCAGAGAAGGACCAGAAAAAATGTTTAAACTGCATTCATAATACGCTCAAAAGCAAAGGTATATTAGCATTTGACTTGTCCAAGCTTGAACCAGAAAAACCAGAAAGTAGCTGGTGGATTGACAGAAAAGAAACAGGCGATAGTGGTAAGGTTGTTCGGACAATATTTTCGAGACGCAACCCCAAAACAAACATCGTATCTCTCAATTTCTTTTTTGACGTTTATCAAAAAGGCAAACTGAAAGAAAGATATTATGAGTATGGAGAAGCTCGACTGTTTTCTAAAGAGAAAATAGAAAAACTATTGAAAGAAGCATGCTTTAAAATTGATAAAATCTATGGAGATTTTGACAAATCTGCATATACTCTAAAAAGTCAAAGAATAATATTTGTCGCAAGCAGAAAGTAGAATTGAAAACTAAATTTCTATTTCCTTCTCGGATATCTCTCAAGGTAATCCTCAATTCTTGGAAAAACTTCATGAACCCGTTCACGCCGTTTCTTCACATTTATGCTGTGCTGCAAAGCCGTAAACTCTTTTGGCTTGCTGAAACTTTCAACTTCGCCATCCACTCTTTTCCGTGAAATCTTTATACAATCATCCACTATACAATTTAACACACAAGCACCACAATATATGCAAAGTTCTTCTATTATTCCAACCTCTCCAGCCTTCCAAAATAATGCATTAGTTGGACATGCCTTTATGCAAAGTTTGCATTCCACGCCCTTGCATGTTCTCTTATTAATCTCTATCTTTCCCTCAACAAAAAATTCTTTTACGCCAAAAGATGCGAGAAGCTCTTCTCTTTTTTTCCTTTTCTCCTTACTTGTTGTTTCTGTTAAAAGCTGAAATATGTCAACAGTTGAAGGCTTGCTAAGCTTATTTTCTTCAAGCATTCGCTTCATCCTATGTCAACTATCAGATTTGAAATTATAATGCTCATGAATTATAATTACTTATCCAAAATCCACAACCGTGGACTTTTAAGCGAGGTTTAATAACCCCGCTAACGATTCATACTAGTTAATGGTTGGAATAATAAATGTGCGAATTCACCATAATCCTTAACGGAAAAACAGTGTTCAAAGACGTAATCTACGCAAAGATGGAAAGCAACAACATAACTGTTAAAGATGTGCTCGGAAA
>Ga0209102_1000519_pt1 | contig 25231 bp, 24 predicted proteins | sample ConPoolayeHmetaG_FD_185483 | JGI IMG/M metagenome (GOLD analysis project Ga0209102, IMG submission 185483) | Hot spring microbial mat communities from California, USA to study Microbial Dark Matter (Phase II) - Cone Pool mat layer H metaG... ...
GATTTTATCATTTTGCATTATACAAAAATCCTAACCCTTCGTCAATAGCCTGTAATTCCGCCTTGGGCAGAAAAAAAATCCTGCCTTTTGGTCAGCGGAAAGATATAGGGCGCATTGCTGTAAAAATGCTCTTTTAGGTCTTGGCGAAAAAGAGGCGATTAAATTCCTCTTCTACTATCTTCATCACATCCGCCAGCCAATCCAAAAAATAACCCTCCTTCGCTTTTTTCTCTAACCACTCCTTTGTCTTTTCCGGTGGCGGGCTTCCTTTATTTTTCTTTAATATCTTATAGTATTCCATTGCCGCGGTAAAATACATCTTAATATGAATTAACTTCGCCCCTTTCTTATAACAGATTAGTTGCTTTGTTCTCTCTTTAAGTGTCTCCCTTAATGACAGATATCGGGCATAACCAATGGTCATCCTTTTCTCTTTTTCCGGCTGGATTACCTTTCTTTCTGACCGCTTCTCTTCCCGCCTCAATGCCTTTATCACTATCTTCTTTATCTTAGACATAATTTCTAAATTCAGACCTAACCTTTCGTATCTTTCGCTTGCTTCTTTTAAGGCTTCTAATTGCTTTTTCTCTTCGGTTTGGAGTGCCTGAAAATATTCCTCGGCAAAGGCAAGATATTTATCTTTTTCTTCGGGTTTGACATTATAGACCTTATGCCGGCGGAAGAAAGTTCCCCTCAACTTTTCATCACCCGCCGAAGCGGAAAAAAGATAAGATAGGATTCTTATCCGGGCATATTCTGGAAAGGCAATTATGCCCTTTTTGGCATATCTCACCCCGGTGGCATATCGGATAATCTCTTCTTTTGCCTTTACCGAATATCCTTCTATCGCCTCGGGCAATATCTCCTTAATTTCTATCTCATCTAACTTAGAAAAGAAAGTTTCCTTTGGGGTACCGGTGGCTTTGAGATAAGAGAGGATTAGAATAAGTGAGGGGTTTTTAATCTTCCCGCTTTCTAATTTTGAAATTTCTCCTTTTGTCGTTCGGCAGGCTTTGGCTATTTTTTCCTGGGTCAAACCGGCTTTTTCCCGATACTCCCTGAGTAATTTGCCAATCAATTCTCTAAGCATAAGTCAGTTTAATCCATTATCCCCTTTTGTCAACTTTGATTCTAATGGATAAAGTTTCCTTTCGGGAAACTTTTTTATCGCCTGATTTTGCCTCTAACCCTATGATTTTACAGAACTTATCGGATTTTTCCTTTCTTTTAGGGTATCGTCCCCTGGATGCCTTACCCTGCGCCTTACTTCACGGCTTAGTGGGTCTCTTACTCTATCCTTTACTCTATCCCTTACCTAACCCCTTTCCCTGCCTCTTACTCTTGCCCTCTCTCTTACCCTTTCTTAATCCCTTACTTTATCTCCCCCTGATAGGCTCTCTTGGTCTCTCCCTGTGTCCTTCTCTTATTCCTATGGGGGATGGTATTAAATGCCCTATTCTCTTTTCTATGTGCTATTTTGGGTAAAGAAAATAGGAATTAAAATGAATTGCTTGAATCCGGGAAGGTGGATTTGTATCTATTTATCTATTCTTTTAATTATTCGTAGCGAAGCGCATCAATCGGATTAAGGAGTGATGCCTTACGTGCCGGATAAACCCCAAAGAAAAATCCAACCGTGAAGGCAAATAGGAAGGATAGTAAGATTGAACCAGGCGTAACCACAGTTGCCCAGCCGGCAAACTGGCTGGTAAGTTTACTTGCCCCAATCCCCAAGATTATTCCAATTAGCCCACCGGATAAGGATAAGATGACCGCTTCAATTAGAAATTGACCAAGGATATCAATCCTTTGGGCGCCAATCGCCTTCCGGATACCAATCTCCCGGGTCCGTTCGGTAACCGAGACGAACATAATATTCATAATGCCAATACCGCCAACGATCAAACTGACGATGGCGATACCCGCTAAAAGTAGGGTGAAGGTCTTACTTGTCTCCTGCACGGTAGAAAGGATTTCGGCTTGGGAACGGACATTGAAATCATCTTCTTGACCGGGTCGAATCTTATGCCTTGCGCGCAAGAGGTTAGTAATTTCCGTCGTTGCCTTATCCATAAGTTTTTCACTCTTTACCTCAACATTGATTTCCGATACCTGGTCCCGGTCCAAACCAAATAATCTCTTCTGAGCCGTCCTTAAAGGAACAAAGATGACATCGTCTTCATCCCGGAAGCCACTACTCCCTTTTTCACTCATTATCCCAATCACTTGAAAAACCGTGCGTCTGATTTTTAGGTATTGACCAATTGGGTCGGTTTCCCCGAATAGTTTTTTAACCACGGTCTTACCCAAGACACAAACCCGTCGCATCAGTTTATTGTCCTCTTCGGTAAAGAATGAACCGCGTTCCACCGGAAAGTTTCTAATCATTGGGAAGTTGGACGTTACACCATTTATCTCGGTATTGACATTTAAATTACCGAAGACAACCTGGGCATTGCGCCGGAATGAGGCATCAACCCGGGCAACCGAGGGACACTCCTCAGCAATCGCCCGGGCGTCGGCATAGGTGAGTGGTGTAAAACTGCCACCACCGACCATCCGACGAAACTGATTGACCATCACTAAATTTGCGCCCATTTGTTTGATTCGTTGAGTTATTTGGTTGCTGGCGCCTTGGCCAATGGCAATCATAGTAATCACCGCCGCCACACCGACAATAATACCAAGCATCGTAAGAAAACTACGGAGTTTATTAGCAAAGATTGAAGATACCGCCATTGTTATATTTTCTTTCAATTCAAGGATTGAGAACTTTCGTCCCTTTTTCTTCTGCTGGGTGCTTGAAGCACTTCCTGGTTCTGAGGTAGGCCGTTGGTCCGAAATTTTTTGGTCCTCAATAATTTCACCATCTTTTAACCGAATAATTCTTCGGGCATAGGCGGCGACTGTGTTATCGTGGGTTACCATAATCACAGTAATCCCTTTCTTATTGAGTTCGGTTAAGATGGTCATTATCTCTTTGCCCGATTTGGAATCAAGGTTACCGGTTGGCTCATCGGCCAAGATGATTGATGGTTCATTACTCAATGCCCGGGCAATTGCTACCCGCTGTTGTTCACCACCCGATAACTCCGAAGGTCGGTGGTTGGCCCGATGACTAAGATTAACGGCCCGGAGGGCATTAAGCGCCGCCTCTTTCCTTTTCTTATGATTACCCGAATAGATGAGAGGTAGAAGAACATTGGAAAGAGCGGTCAGGCGTGGTAAAAGATTATAATTCTGAAAGACAAAGCCAATCTTACGATTCCGGATTGAGGCAAGTTGGGAATCGTTAAATTCGCTCACCTTCACGCCATCAATCAAATACTCTCCCTTCGTTGGAACATCTAAACAGCCTAAGATATTAAGCAGGGTTGATTTTCCTGAGCCCGATGGTCCCATAATTGCAATAAACTCTCCGTCTTCAACTTGGAACGAGATATTATTTAAAGCGGTAAATTCCACTTTACCCATCCGATAAATCTTCGTGATATTTCTTAACTCAATCATCGGAATCCTCCGGGCATTCCACGCATCATTTGCCGAACTCGGCGCTCCGCATCAATCCGAGAACGCCCAGGGCTTGGTTGGCCACTACTGACCAAGACCTTATCACCTTCTTTTAAGCCGTCGGTTATCTCAACCATCTTTCCGTCGGTCGCGCCAGTCATAACCCTCCTTGGCTCTGGTCGGTTACCGGACAGAACAAGGACAAACTTTTCACCGTCTCGCTCTTTTAATGCGCTTGTGGGTAAGATAAGGACATTTTGTTTATTAATTACTTTAAAGGCAACATTAGCGGTCATACCGGAAGCCCAGCGTTTGGGAACTTCAACTGGTTCAACCATAACATTATAGACGACAACATCTGAGACCACCTTGGCCTCGCGAGAAATCTTAGTCACTTTGGCGGGCATTGACTCATTGGGAAAGGCATCAAGCACAATCAGGGCATCTTGATTTAATCTTATCTTACCGATGTCCGCTTCATCAACCGAGACATTAGCCACCAAGCGGTCAGAGATGACAAAGAGCACACTCTGAGGGGTAACATTTTCTCCCGGTTCAACCGCCCGTCTTATCACCTCACCTTTGATTGAATTAGTTAAAGGGACTGGTTTATAAGCATTACTGGCTACCTCATAGGCCCGTCTTGCCTCTTTGATTGCGGTTTCGTCTTTACTTCTCTCCGCCGATTCTAATACCGAACGCGCCGCATCTAAGAGGGCAATTCGGTCTTCGCTGGAAATCCAGGCCAAAATATCACCCGGTTTCACTACATCTCCCTCATCCACTAATACCCGGTCAATCCGGCCACTAACTGGTGAATTCACTTCCACCCGGGTGTAAGGCTGAATTGTCCCGGTGGCAAGAACCTTGACCTCAATATTGCCTCGGGTCACCTCGGTTGTTGTCCATTGCGGTTCCGCTGAACTCCGTCTAAACCTTTTGCCGATAAAGAAAAAACCGCTAATAATGACAATAACAATAACAATTGCAATCCAAATTTTTTTCATTAGTTACTCCTTCCGACGGTCTTTTCTAATTGGGCAAGTAAGACCCGTAGATTATATAAGGCATTGACATAACTATTTTCGGCTTGGGTCAACTCATTTTCTTTTTGTTGTAAAAAGAAATAAGATGTCCGGCCCTGTTCATACTGAAGTTTGGTAAGTTGATAGGCAGCACGTGCCGCCTCCAGTATTTTATTCGTAACCTCAAGATTTTTCGTCGCCAATTCGTAATCGGCATAAGCCATTCTCACTTCTTGTTCAATACTATTCATTAAATCCTCCAAATTCAACTCGTTTTGTTTTAAGGCGAGCGTTGCCTCTCTAACCTTGGCCTTCGTGGCAAAGCCATCAAACAACGGGATCGAAAGACCAATCCCGGCACTCCAATTTGATTTTTGTTCTAAAAACTTATCCCCCTGTAAGCCATAAGAAGAAGATAGAGAAATGGCTGGGAGATAATTACTCTTGGCTTGTTTAATTTGCCCGAGTATCACCTCCTGATTCGCCTTCTGGCGCGCCATCTCCGGTCGCTCATTCTTTGCCGCTTTGGTTAAACTATCCAGTGAAGGCAATTCTTTATTCTCTTCCTCATATTCAATTGCTATCGCTTCCCAAGGGTGATTGAGAAGACGGGCAAGTTCCATTTTCGCTAAGGCAAGATTTTTTTCTGCTCGCCGATACTCATATTCGGTCTGTTTTAGACTCGCCTCGGCTTGTTTGACATTGGGTTCGTTCTCCCGACCAACACTATAATTCAATTTGAGGAGAGTAAGGTTGTCTTGCCGGCGCTTAAGGATGTTTTTGATTAAAGAAATCTGTTCTTGGATTTGTAAGATTTTAAAGAAGGCTTGCTTTACCGAAAAGACCACCTCATTTTCTTTTTGCTGATAATTGGCTTGCGCAATCTTTACCCGGGTTTGCGCAATCTTTGTCCCGGCCCGAATTGAGCCACCTTTATAGATTGTATACCTTGCGTCAATACCGGTTGAGTAACTGCCCGTTTTTGATTCTTGTAAATTACCACCATAACGATAGCCACTGGAAAGCCCAAGGCTTGGGTAATAGGCAGCATTCGCTTCGGTCACACCGGCCCATGCCCGCTCAATATCCATCTTCGCCTCCCGCAGTTGAAGATTATTCTCTTTGGCCAAAGCGATGCACTCATCTAAGGTCAAGGTTTCAGCAATTAGTAATTGAGGGAATACGAGCCAGAAGAGAAAAATGGCTAAATAAATGGGGTTTATTTTCATCAATCCCTCCTCGCCCTTGGGTTTCTCATTATTGCCTCCTCCGACGCTTTTTGATTTTGAACTCTGCGTGGTGTCCCAATCTTCTCTGGAAAAGTTCAAAAAATTGCTCTTGTTGCTCCGCAGTAAGAACTTTCTTTATCGCCAAAATATTTTCCGTCAAATTTAGTTCCATCCTGGTCTGCAAATCAGCAATCTCTTTTAACAGCCTCTGTATCTTAGAGTTATCCGGCTCTGATTCTTTCAGGATACTTATCAATTCTCGCCGTTTTAACTCCAAGGTCTCCCTTAGGGCATCCATTCTGGTAAATGTTGACTCATTCACCGCTTCCATTGCCTTTAACTGATTTTCATTAAGATTGAGGTGGTGTCTTAATCCACCCTTTCGCCAGCCGTGCCTTATATCATACTTCGTAATTCTTCTGGGCAACGCCTTTTGGTGAGTGAGCCTAATGAGTAATCCAATATTTATCCCTAATGAGATAATCAGTAACAAAATAATGATGACCTTGGTCTTCATTATTTACCTCCTTCGGCTAAAAGTCCAGCATAGGCATCAACCAATGAGCCTTCGGAAAAATCTTCCAGCGAAGTAATTCCCGCTACATTAGCCACTTCTTCGTTCAGTTCCACTGCCTTCTCTACCCGCTGATTAAGCCAATGACCCAAATAATTGCCCCCAAGAACCGCAATAAAAAAGAGTAGAGCAATCCCCACTGGAACGAAAATTCGTTTCCGCCATTCTAATAATGGTAACCAAACAACCCTCTTTGATTTTTCTTCGGCAATTCTCTGTCGCAAGCGAACCATAAAATAAGGTGAAACCTCTACTTCTTCCACTAAATCCAGTAAGCCGGAAACCTCGGATAGCCTTTCTAAGTCGTTTTGACAATTGACACAGGACTTCAAATGTTCTGAGATATAGAATTTCTCTTTTTCCGATACCTCGTTGTCTAAGAAAGCCGAAAGTCGCCTTTTCACCTGTGGGCATTGTCTTTTTCTCTTCATACTATATTAGACGAAGATTTCTGAAAAAACTTGCGTTAAATTTCACCCCTCTCTCTTAATGACCGGAGCCTATTTTTTAATTTATCCTTTGCCCGGTAAATTAGGGATTCAACCGCGGCAAGTGAGATTCCCATAATCTCGGCTATCTCCTGATAGGGCCTTGCCTCAAATTTTGATAAAATCAGGGCAATCCTTTGACTTTCCGGTAATTCTTGGATAGCCTTCCTGACGATTTCTACCTTTTTTTCTGGTGGGGAATCTAACTCAACGGTAAGTGCCTCCGGAGTCTTGCCTCCTTCCCATTTCTTATCTAAGGATATTAGTTCTTCCTTATTTTTCCTTCTATAATCTAAGCACTGGTTGACGACAATCCGATAGAGCCAGGTAGAAAACTTAGACCTTCCTTTGAAGGTCTTAATCTTTTGCCAGACCTTAAAAAAGACCTCCTGGGCAATATCTTCGGCTTGGTCATAATCACCGGTATAGCGATAGATTATATTCAAAACTGGCTTTTGATATTTCTTTACCAACTCTTCAAACGCCAACTCGTCGCCCTCGGCCGCTCTTCTCACCAGACTTAAATCCTGGTCACCTTTCTCTTCAACAATTTTCATCGCCTTCGTCTTCTTATTCAAGACCGCATCGGAATCAATCATACCCTCTGTGCCAGGGAAGGGGAATTGTTCACCCGCGGTTAAAATGTTATAAATCCGGCACTTCGTATCGGTATCTGGGGAAAATAAGTGCTGGGTTTACTCTTCTGGCCAGGTATCAATCTGTGCCTTCTGCAAGATGCCCGAATAGTCAACATACACTGTCTTTAATTCCGAGAATATATCATAGACCGTCCAGCCGCCTTCCCGATGACCGTTTCCCGTATCCTTCACACCGCCAAATGGCAGATGACATTCGGCACCAATCGTTGGGGCATTGATATAAGTTATCCCGGCTTCTATCTCTTCAATTGCCTTAAACGCCTGGTTCACATCTCGGGTGTAAATAGAGGAAGATAGACCATACTTTGTTCCATTCAGAACCCGAATTGCCTCAGCTAAATCCTTCACCTTTATTACCGAGAGAACTGGACCAAAGATTTCCTCCTGAGCAATCCGCATATCCGGTTGCACATTGATGAAGATTGTTGGCTCATAGAAATATCCCTTCCTACATTCGCCCTCGGTATAAAACCGACCACCGCAAACTAATGATGCCCCTTCCCTCTTACCAATCGCCACATAATTGTCAACGACTTTTCTCTGCGTCTCATTAATCAGTGGTCCCATCTCGGTATCTTCCTTTAAGCCATTCCCAATCCTAATTTTTTTCGCCCGCTCGACCAATCGCTCAACAAATTGGTTAAAAATTTTCTCCTGGAGAATGAGCCGGGATGTAGCGGTGCATCTCTGTCCGGTTGTTCCGAATGCCCCCCAGAGCACTCCCTCTAAGGCTAAATCTAAATCAGCGTCTTCCATCACAATCTGGGCATTCTTGCCACCCAATTCTAAGGAACATCTTTTAAGAGAAAAACCTGTAACCTCGGCAACCCTCCGTCCGATTTCCGATGAACCGGTAAAGGAGACACCTCTAATCTCCGGATGGTTTAAGATGGCTTCCCCGACCTCCCGGCCCCGACCAAAGACTAAGTTCACTACACCATCCGGAACACCGGCCTCGGCCAGGATTTCCACTAATTTTGCCGCTGATGCCGGGGTATCAGTTGCCGGCTTAAAGACCACAGTATTACCACATAAAAGTGCCGGGAAGATTTTCCAGGACGGGATAGCGATTGGGAAATTCCAGGGCGTGATAATTCCCCAGACACCAATTGGTTGACGAAAGACCATACACATCTTATTAGTCAATTCCGAAGGTGTGGTGAAGGCAAAGAGTCTTCTCCCTTCGCCAAAGGCATAAAAAGCGGTGTCAATCCCTTCTTGAACATCACCTCTTGTCTCTTTCAAAACCTTCCCCATCTCCCGGGTCATCAGCCGGGCTAATTCCTCCTTTCTCTCTAACATCAATTCACCGGCTTTTCTTAAAATCTCCCCCCTTTTTGGTGCCGGGACTTTCCGCCAGGATTCGTAGGCCTTCTTTGCCGATTGCACCGCTAAAGCAACATCATTAGCATCCGAAGAAGGGAAGATACCAATGAGGTCTTCGGTATTCGCCGGATTTCTATTCTCATAAGTCCTCCCAGTCTTACTGGGCAGCCACTTCCCCTGAATGAAATTATTATAGACCTTTTCCATAGTCAAGATTAGCAAAAACCTATCCGAAGTCAAGCCTTTTTAGATAACTTCGGAAGTTAGGAAAAGTGTGTCCATCTGTGGTTCCATTATCTTTTATATTTTTCTTTGTGTCTGGAGTAGCGAGACTTGTCTCTATAAGACATTTAGCGCCGACCAAGGTCGGCTACTCCAGGAATTGAGAAGTGGAGACTTTTCTTAAATATATCTCCGGAGTTTAAAGACCACCTTGCTGATGAGTTCTATTTCTTCGGGCTTTATTATTAATGGAGGGTATCGACTATCTAATGGGGTCAAAATTGTTTCGCTTCTCTCTTTATGCAGACAGCGCACTAAGACCCGGTGATGGAAGTGGACCGCTACTATTTCTCCTTCTCTCTTTAACTCTTTTAATCTTCTCGGAACGGCGATGACAATATCACCTTCCTTCAATTCCGGAACCATTGAATTATCCGGAACCTTCAAGGCGAAGACATTTCTATTCTCCTCCCCCTTTAAGAAGATAAGCAGTCCCTCCTTTACCTCCTCGGAAATGGTCGGGATATGGTTTAGACTATGCCCTAAGATTGGAACAAGCCAAAAATTCCCCAATCCAAATTTAATCGGCTCCGGTTTAACCATCTCACCCTTTCCGGTTAAAAGCCAATGGGTATCAACCTTAGTTATTTCCGCTAATCGGATGAGTAGTTCAATCCTGGGATTTTTTACTACCCCCCTTACGATATCGGAGATATTTTTTTGCTTAACCCCCAAAGCCTCCGCTATCTCAATCTGAGAAAGCCCCGAGTATTTAATCGCCTGGGCGACCCGGTCCTTTAACTCGGAATTCATACTATACCTTTTTCGGATATAATACTTGACAGAATGGAAATTTTTTGTATAATATAGTTAGTATGATATTAGATACCTTATTCCTTAGCCGGACGCCGGGGGTGGATAGGCCTGCCTTGTCTATCCTGATTGCACGCCCTTTCGCATCCCTTTTTATTAACCGAATTAGATGGTCGCCTTTAAACTTCTTACCCCCTCCTATCCCCGAAATATTTTTCTCGGCTGCTTCTAAAACCTCCGCCGCCCCAATCAGTGGAAACGCCGACTGGTCAACGATTTTTGCTCCCCAGTCCTTTAATTTTGATATATACATTTTCAGTATAACCTATCTTGACAAAATAGAAAAAACCTGTATAATATAGACAGTATGCCTCTACCAATTCTACCATTTAGCCAAGGAAATAGAACCGATGCGACCATTTCTTTATGTAACATTATACCAGATTTTAATCATTTTGTCAATAGGGAGGAGCACTTATACCCCACTTTGCGGGTAGTAAAAAGGATACTCTTTCTGACGAAAGGAGGGAGGGATGCTTACCCTTTTCCTCTAAAAATGGGGTCGGTTTTTCTTACCCCACCGACCATCATCCCTCCTTCTTTCTTTTAGTTTCATCGGCGGGTTAGTAAATCCCGCCTTATCTTAGGTAAGAGAGGTAAGATGTATCTTACATCTTTATCAATAAGGGAGGGTAAGATGAAACCCAAAATTCTATTTATTTTTATTACCTTAATCTTTTTAAGGGTTTTTCCAACGGTTCTTTTTGAAGATTTCTCTTCACCCTATTTCCCACCAGCTGGCTGGGCAGTTTATAATCAGGATGGTGGAAATCAAGTTTGGCACCGCAGTCCGGCAAAATCTCGGAGTGCGCCGGCTTGTGCCCGAAGTAGATTTGAAGGTCCCCATCAGAGAAATGATGACTGGTTAGTAACGAAAAGGCTATTTCCTTATCCCGGGGCCGATACCTTAAAGTTCTGGTATCGGGCCCATGAGTGTAATTTCCCGGAAAGTCTGGAGGTTTTACTTTCCCTCACCGGTAATCAACCCAAAGACTTCTCAATCCGGCTTGATGCCTTTGGCTTCACCAGTGAGGAATATCAATTACGGATTATCCCGCTCTCTGGTTATCACTACACACCAATTTACATCGCCTTTCGGAATGTTGGTATCTTTGGCGTCAACTCCTGTTATCTGGATGATATATCCGGTGTCGGAGAGATGATAAAAGATGTTGGCGTGGTCTCTATTTTATACCCCAGAGAAATTGAAGAGCCGGAACAGGAAATTTATCCAACGGTTCTTATTAAAAATTTTGGCAGTGCGGTGGTCAATTTTTCCGTAGAACTGGTTATTGGAAAATCTCCCCAGAGGCCAGTAGTTGTTTATCGTGATACCTTTTTGGTCAACGGAATGAATCCAGGCGATACCCTATCCATCCTGTTTTCTGAACCCTGGTTTACTGTTTCGGGTGAATATGATGTAACGGCCCGCACCCTTCTTTTAGACGATGAAAATCCGGATAATGACCAAAAAGAAAAAAAGACCCTGGTGTCAGAAGAAAGATGGGTGGATGTCGGGGTCTCGGCGATTTCACCTTTTGGGGTGGTGCCTCCTGGAGAACAGATCCCAGTAGTGGGGATTGCCAACTATGGAAACACCGATGAAAGTTTAATGGTCTTCGTTGAAATACGAAAAGAGAGCCTTTTGGTCTATCAAGACTCTCTTCCTACCTTCCTTCTTGCCCAAAAAACCGCTGAGTTAAGTTTTCCGGGCATCTACTTAGATACCGGTGATTACCATATTATCGCTTACATCCCGCCATCGGTTGATGACCGGGACACAACCAATAACCGAAAGGCAGAAAACTTTGAGTGTTGGTGTGAAGTTCCGAAGGCGCGGGATATCGCATTAAGAGAAATCATATCACCCCGGGGAGAGTATTTAGAGGGAACGCTCTTAAGACCTTCGGTTCTGGTTGAGAATAAAGGGAACTTCATTGAAACCTTTACTACTTATTTCTTAATCCCGCCTTACTATACAAAGGCTATAACCGTTTTTGGCTTACTGCCCAATGAAGAAAGGCAGATTAACTTCCTTTCCCTTCTTTTACCGGCCGGTGATTATGAAGCACAATCTTTCATCTCATCGCCTTTTCCCCAGGAGCAAAGTAATGACTCCCTTACCAGAAGTTTTGTTGTCCGACTACCTCAACCACCTCCGGAATATCCTTGGGTTTTATTATCTCCCCTACCCTTTGGTCAGGCGAAGCCGAGTCTGGTGAAAGCCGGAGGGGCCTTAACCACCGCCGGCAAATTTTGCTTTGCCCTAAAAGGAGGGAATAGCAACGATTTTTCTGCCTATAATCTGAGAACTAAAAGGTGGGAAGAACGAAAACCCTTACCGGTAAAAAAGAAAGGGGTAAAAGGTGGTGGGGCATTAACTTCGGATGGACTCAATTGGATTTATTGTATCAAGGGGAATAATACCCTTGAGTTCTATAAATATGAGGTCAAACAGGATTCCTGGCAGCAGTTAAAAGATGTTCCCGCCGGTGAGAAAAAGAAAAAAATTAAGGATGGTGCCGGAATAGTCTTTGTTAAACAACCCCCGCAAAAAGGCTATGCCTCTGATGATACCTGTTTTATCTTTCTGGCTAAGGGTGGAGGAACCAGAGAATTTTACGTCTATTCAGTGGCTAGGGACAGCTGGCAGAAACGAAATGATATTCCTCTCGGACCGTCTAAGAAGGGACTGAAAAAGGGCTCCGCCTTGGTGAATTATAACAATCAGTATATCTATCTCCTTAAAGGTGGTGTGCCGGAATTTTATTGCTACGATATAGTGGCTGATACCTGGATGACAAAAAACCCGATGCCCCTCTATCGCTCTGGTTCAATGAAGAAGACAAAAACCGGAGCCGGCGCGGCCTTAGCCTGGGATGGTGCTAAACAGATTTATGCCTTCAAAGGTCAAGGTCAAGAATACTGGGCCTATTTCGTAACCAGCGACTCCTGGGTAGAAAAAGAGACCTTGCCCCGTTTGCCGAATGATAAAAAGTTGGGCGACGGCGGCGCTTTAACCTTTGCCGAAGGGAAGGTCTATGCCTTAAAAGGCAACAGGACCCTGGAATTCTGGCAATATACCCCAAATGTAACCCCCTTCACCTTGGGGTTCGGTTCGGCTGATAATATCTCACCCTCTAACTTCTCTCCTCTCATAAAACCAAACCCGACAAAGGACCAGGTTTACATCTACTGCAATCTACCAACCAAAGCAGAAGTTTATCTAAGAGTCTATGATATCTTTGGTCGCCTTGTTTATTCCGAAAAGACGAATAAAGGAAAGTTCGTCCTGAAGAAATTTCCAACCGGTATCTACCTCCTCCACTTAGAAGTTGGGAATAATAAAATCAACCGAAAACTGATTATCGTGAAATAATACTCTTCCTAAGAAAGGAAAATAGGACCAACGAAAACAGAGAGACCCCTACCAAATTGCCAATGACAAAAAGAACCAAGGAGGATACAAGAGAATGTATTGGACAAAAGCCGAGTCTGGGCGATGCGCAACCAAATGCCTCTTTATCTGCTCACTGTATCCTCGAGGAGGACGTAAAGGAAGTGCCATCCAATTCCCCGACTCTCTCCGTCTCGGTCCATCCCCTTTTGCTTCTTTTACGTCCTTCTCATCTTGGGTATTGTCTCTCCAGCCACTTGGCCGGGATTACTCAATAATAGTTGAGGGCTCTGGTAAACCTGATTGATTCGTTAGAAACCTTAGAGGATCCCGCCTTTTAAGCCAAATTAAAATTGTTGACGGATCACAGATTACCAGATGCCCTCAATTATTCCTTGGTGACAATTGAGAAAAAATTTTAATAAGTCTTGTAGAATGAATTGGTTAGATTGAGATAGGAATTAAATTAGCATTGATGAGCATTATCAATATTTAGCACTTCCTCTTTCGGTTGCAGTTCTTCGTCCACCATCAAAAATTAACTCCTTAGATTGGTGTAAACAAACTAAAAGTTGACAAGGGCTAAATCTTCTTTTATAATAAATAGTTATTAGCGAGGATGGCGGAATTGGCAGACGCACTGGATTTAGGATCCAGTGAGGAAACTCGTGGGGGTTCAACTCCCCCTCCTCGCATAACTGCGCACCAAAAAGAGCGCGAATAAGACAATTCTCACATTGAGTAACTCTTCATTACTGGCATAAACGGAGATATGGAATTAACTATCAACCAACCTGAGGAATACATTCGGGAAATAACGATTACCGTAGAACCGGAAAGGGTCAATCAAAAGATTAACGAAATCCTTAATGACTATAAAGATAAGATAATGATACCCGGTTTCCGCAAAGGAAAGGTTCCCCAAAAGATTCTGCTTAAAAAATTGGGTAAGGGACTGGAGGCAATCGCCGCCGAAAGGTTGGTTGATGAGATAACCACCGAGGTAATTAAAGAAAAAAATTTCCATCTGGCCACTGACGCCCGGGTTATTGACTTGGAGATTGGCGAAGATAAGTCCCTTAAATTTATTCTTCTTTTAGAGGTCCTTCCCGACTTTGAGTTGAAGGAATACAAAGGCATCCCCATTACCCCTCCAGAAATTTTAGGCTACGAACAGGAATTTGAAAAACGGGTGAAGGCACTGCAGGAGAAATGTGCTATTCTCCATAGTGTTAATAAACCGGCGGCGAAGGGCAATGTCCTCCTCCTTGATTACGAAGTCTTTGCCGGGGAAGAACGATTGGAAAAGAAAACCGCCTATCGTTTTAAGTTAGGTGAAGAAGGCAACTTAAAAGAACTGGAGGAAGGACTTTTTGGGTCCCAGCCCGAGGAGCGCCGAGAAATAAAAGTCAACTTCCCAGAAAACCATCCCAACCCGAAATTAGCCGGCCGAGAGGTCCGGTTTAAGATATTTGTCCGGGATGTTAAGGAAGAAGAACTACCGGAACTAAATGATGAATTGGCAAAAAATTTGGGCTACGAAAGTTTGACGGCAATGGGTGAAGAAATAAAGGAGTCAATCTTAGAGGAAAGGGAGGAGATTGAACGTAATCTAATTCGTCAACAGATTGAGGACTATCTCTTAAAGGAAAATGAATTTTCGCCCCCACCCTCAATTATTGAAAAGATGAAAAAACAGATTATCTTTGAAAACCGATTGGAGAATAATCAAGAGAATAGAGAAAAAATCCACCCGCTGGCTGAGAAAAAGGCAAAATTGTTTATCATTCTCTCCCGCATTGCCGAAAAAGAAAACCTCTCCCCTACGCCTGAAGAAATAGAAACCCTACTCACTTCCTATGCCGTCTCCGAAGAAGAGAAGGCAAAATTATTGAAAAGTCAGTTCCTAAAAGACAAACTTTTGATCGAGAAGGTCTTTAATTTTCTCATCCGCCAGGCTAATGTCAGTTAAAGGAGGAAAATATGTATTACATCCCAATTGTCATTGAACAGACCGGGAGGGGGGAAAGGGCTTATGACATATATTCGCGCCTGTTGAAGGAGCGAATTGTATTTTTGGGCACACCGATTGATGATACCACCGCCAACTTAATCATCGCTCAACTCCTCTTCTTGGAAGCCGAAGATCCGGAAAAAGATATTTATCTCTACATAAATTCCCCCGGTGGTTATATCTCTTCGGCCTTAGGGATTTACGACACGATGCAATTTATTAAACCCAAGGTCTCCACTATTTGTATGGGAATGGCGGCCAGTGCCGCGGCGGTTCTTTTAGCGGCCGGTGCGCCAAGCAAAAGACTCGCCCTACCCAATTCCCGAATTATGATTCACCAACCCGAGATTCACGGCCTCTCCGGACAGGCAACCGATATCCAAATCCATGCCCGGGAAATTACCCAACTCAAAGAACGACTTAACGAAATCCTGGCCCGGCATACCAAACAACCAAAGGAGAAGATTGAAAGGGATTCCGATAGAAACTTCTTTATGTCGGCCCAAGAAGCTAAGGAATACGGAATTATTGATGAGGTAATTGAAAAACGAGTTTAACTAATGAGCCAGAGAGACCAGGTAAAAAAGACAAAAGATAAAACCCGCTGTTCCTTTTGCGGTCGTCCGGAAAGTAGTTGCCGACGCATCATCGTTGGTAAGACCGGCTATATCTGTGACGACTGCGTTCGGATCTGTTCCGACTTTCTCAAAGATGAAGAAAGGTATCGTCCGATTCTTCAAAAGAGAAACCTAACTTCGCCCGCGGAGATAAAGAGTTTCTTAGACGAATATGTCATCGGTCAGGAAAGGGCAAAACGTTTCCTTTCCGTTGCCGTCTACAATCACTACAAGCGGGTCTTCTCTCCCCATCCCGATATTGAAATTGAAAAGAGCAATATTCTACTCGTTGGTCCGACTGGGGTCGGAAAGACCTTACTCGCCGAGACCCTGGCCAAATATCTCAATGTCCCATTTTCCATATCCGACGCCACCCCGCTCACCGAAGCCGGTTATGTTGGTGAAGATGTGGAAAATATCCTCCTCCGTTTAATCCAGGCAGCCAATTTTGATACCGCCTTAGCCGAGATTGGTATAGTTTATATTGATGAAATAGACAAAATAAGCCGTAAGTCCGATTCCCCTTCCATCACCCGGGATGTCTCCGGTGAAGGGGTGCAGCAGGCACTATTAAAAATTCTGGAAGGGACAATCGTCCATTGTCCACCCCAAGGCGGTCGCAAACATCCCGAGGCCCCTTTTATCCCAATCAATACGAAAAATATCCTCTTCATCGCCGGCGGCACCTTTGAAGGGTTGGAAAAGATTATTAGCCAGCGCCTGCAAAAATCAGGATTAGGATTCGGGGCTCAGATTATGAGTAAGCGTGAGATGACAACCGATGATATCTTAGCCCAGATTGAACCGGAGGATTTACTCCTTTATGGATTCATCCCGGAATTTATCGGTCGCTTCCCGGTCATTACCACCCTCTCTTCTCTCACCAAAGAGGCATTGATTGATATAATGCTTAAACCGAGAAATGCCCTAATCAAACAATTCCAACGGTATTTTGAAATGGAAGGGGTCCGCCTTACCTTTACCCCCGAGGCCTTAGATAAAGTGGCTGATTTAGCAATCAAGAAAGGAACCGGGGCCCGTGCCTTAAAGACAATTTTAGAGAATGCGCTTCTGGAGATAATGTTTGAACTCCCGACCATCGCCCCTCAGATTAGCGAATGTGTCATAACCCCCGAAGTGATAACCGGAAAAGGAAGTCCAATATACATTGAAACAAAAAAGAGGAAAAAGGCATAAACCAGAGCCCCAAGCCCGGAACAACTAAATGGTCTTTCGTTTCCTTTATCTTATAATCATTTCTTCTCTTCTTCCTTCTTTTGCCCAGAAGAGCACATTGGAGGTCTGGGCAAGAATCACTTCTCGGGCAACAAAGAAACAATTGCCAATTATTGTTGCCGATTTTAATCTCCCGCCCAATATTTCACCGTCGCTAAAAGACCTAACGGAAAGTTTAAGGAAGGTAGTGATTGATGACCTTGACTTCTCCCTCTATTTTCGCATTTGTTCCACAGAAAAGCACTGCAACACCCAGGAAGGAAAGATTGAATTCCCAAAATTGGCCGGCTCCGGAGCACAGGTTCTAATCGCCTTTGACCTCTTCCTGAAAGGCGGGGCAATAAATATCAAGTGCCGGGTCTATGATATAGAGATGCGGCGGAAATTGGCCGAGAAAAATTATGGCTCTACCGGCGATTGGCGTTGGCTCGCCCATACCATCTCCGATGACTTAGTCAAACTTTTGACCGGCGAAGAAGGGATTGCCCGAACCAAGATTGCCTTCTCCTATCGTAAAGGTCAGGACAAAGAATTAGGACTGATTGATTATGATGGTGCCAATTTTACCCCCTTAACCAGTGACGGCGGCTTAAAACTATACCCGGAATGGTCACCGAGTGGCGACGAGATTGCCTATTCTACTTATTCCGGAGCAAACCTAAACCTTTATGCCTACAATTTAAGGATGCGCCGCTCCCGACTCATCTCCGCATCCCCCGGATTAAATACCACACCGGCTTATTCCCCGGATGGCCGCTATCTCGCTTTTGCCCTCACCGCCGAACGTTCCTTAGATATCTATCTCCTCCCAATTAACTCAAAGGAGAAAAATAGAATCACCTATGGTCATTCAATTGATATCTCCCCCTCCTTTTCCCCTTCTTCTCGTCAGATTGCCTTCTGTTCCGACCGAAGTGGCAGTCCCCAGATTTACATTGTGGATATTGACGGCACAGGTCTCTATCGGGTTACCACCCATGGCTCTTATAATACCTCTCCTTCTTGGTCACCAAAAGGTGACTTGATTGCCTATGTATCAAGGGAAGGCGACGGTCGCAATCAAATTTATATCACTGATGTAACGGGTAGTTTCTCACGCCGACTCACCTTTGAAGGGAGTAACGAAGACCCATCATTCTCACCGGATGGCCTCCATATCGTATTTTCTTCCAACCGCACTGGTCGCTGGGAATTATGGCAAATGCATTGGGACGGTTCCGGTCAGAGGCAACTGACCAACCTCGGCGGTGCCTTCTCTCCCTCCTGGTCAAAAAGATTCCGCTAACAAAATTTTCCACCTTGAAATATCTTAACCTTATGTTATAATCAGGGATGAAAATCTTTGTTGCCGGCGGTGCCGGGTATATCGGCTCGGTAACAACAAAACTTCTTTTAGAAAATAATTACGAGGTCTTCGTCTATGATAGCCTAATCAAAGGGCATAGGAAGGCAGTTCCCAAGGATGCTACCTTTATTAAAGGCGACCTTTTTGACCAGGAGAAACTTTTTCGGGTATTTAAGAAATATCGGTTTGATTTGGTCTTCCACTTCGCCTCTTTCATTGAAAACGAATTCTCCTTCAAAAATCCTCACCAGTTCTTGAAGAATAACACCCAAACCATCTTTAATCTCTTAGACGCAATGCTCGCCGTTGGGTGTGAAAAGATAATCTTCTCTTCTTCGGCCGCGGTTTATGGCGCGCCAGAAAATTGCCCGATAACCGAAGACTTCCCCATAAGACCAAACAGTCCTTATGGGACATCCAAAAAGTTAGTAGAAGATATATTAGAAGGGTATTCTAAATGGTGTGGCATAAGATATGCCTCTTTAAGATACTTTAATGCCGCCGGTGCCTATGAGGGATTGGGCGAAGACCATCAACCGGAGACCCATTTAATTCCCCTTATCCTCAAAACCGCCCTCGGCAAAAAAAGGAAATTTAAAATCTTTGGCGATGACTACGAAACAAAAGACGGCACCTGCGTCCGGGATTATATTCACATCTACGATTTAGCCAAGGCGCATATCTTAGCGATGAAGGCGATTGAAAAGGAGAATAAGATTTATAACTTAGGAAGTGAAAAGGGATTCACGGTTAAGGAGGTATTAGAAAGATGCCGGGCGATAACCGGAAGAGATATCCCCTATGAAATTACCAAAAGAAGGATTGGCGACATTCCCGTTCTTATCGCCTCTTCGGAAAAGATTAAAAAGGAACTTGCCTGGCAGAGGAAGATGTCTGATTTGGATACGATAATCAAGACCGCCTGGGAGTGGCACAAAGAACATCCTGAGGGTTATAAAGATTAAGATGGTAAGGGCAACCCGAGTCGCCCTGGGCACAATCCTGGGAATCGTATTTGGCATCCTGACGATTAAACTGATGCGCTCCTCAAGTGGCATACCCCGTTTTTTTACTTATTTCGTTATCCTTTCGCGTGCCCTGATGGGCTTTGGCATTGGCGCCAGCGGTTTAAATATCGGCTGGTTCTTAAACGGCCTCCTTTTAGGATTTCTTTATAGCCTCCCGGCCTTTCCGGTCTTCTATCTTGTCTCTTCTTTTGGAGGTGCTTGGGTCTTATTAACCGGAATGCTCTACGGTGTAATAATTGAAATCACCCTCCATTTAATCTTAAAACGGCAGTAGTTATTTCGCCGGTTTCAACTAAAACTAATCCCCAAAATCTATTTATGCTCAAATTCTAAATGAATCTTCAACTCATCAAATCTCATATCCGCTGGAATTGGTGGTAGTCTCTTCGTGAGGAAAACGGCTCGCAGGCAGTAGTTATCAAAATCTTCCCTCCCGGAACTCTTTTCAATCTTTGGGTCAATAATCTCTCCATCTTTTTTTACCGTAAAAAATATTGTCGTCTTCAGGACAATATTCTGCCCCTGATAGGGATTAAACCAATTTTCACCAATCTTAGAAATTATCGCCTCTAAATAATAAGAAGGATATCTTCCCCCTTCGGTCGTTATCCCCATCCCTTTATAGACATATTTTTTCTCTTCTTTTTTGGCTACCTTCCTCTCCTCCTTTTTCTCTACTTTTTCTACCTTCTCCACCTTTTTAACCTCCTTCACCATTTCAATCTTTTCTTCTTCCTTAGATTCTACTGAACTTTCAATCCGGGGAATTAGATTCACCGTTAAGACTGTCGGATATTCAATCGGCTTTTTTGAGGTCTTACTGATAAAGAGTGGTGCGAGGAGGAAAAGATGTAAAAAGAAGGAGAGGATAAAATCCCTTCTCATTCCTTCTTATAAGTTGTCAAGAGTCCAACTTCTTTTACCCCTAATTCTTTAATCTTTCCTAAAAGAAAGATTATTTTGCCGTAGGGAACCTCGGGCTCGGCTTTTATAAAGCAGTTAATTGTCTCTTTGCGGGATAAAAAATTCAGAAGAATTGTTGAGAAATTCCTCTCGGTAACTGGGGTATCTTCAATATAAATCTCACCGCTCTTCTTCACACTTATCGTTACCCCTTCCTTCGTTATATCCCGGAGATAAGAAGTCGTCGGCAGTCTAATGTCCAGGCCGGCTCGGGAGATACTGGCGGTTACCCCAGCGATGAGAAAGATAATCATTAAGGTTATAGAGATATCGGCCAGGGAGGTGATGTTGATACCGAAGATGAGACGCTCCCGGTAAGAATTCCGCATTTCTTCTTTATGAGGTCAAAAACTGGCGCCGGAAGTCACTAATCAGTTCTTGGGAAAAAGTCTCAAGGTCAGCGAGAGTATTACGGATTAAGGAAAGGATATAATTATAAGCCGCCAGTGCCGGCACGGCTACCAAAAGTCCGGCCACGGTGGTAATTAAGGCATCGGAAATGCCCGGAGCGATAATTGGCAAATTTATATTGGGTAGCCCCCGGATATGGGTAAAAGATTGAGTTATTCCCCAGACCGTTCCTAAGAGTCCTAAAAATGGACTGACCGCGGTGGTGGTGGCCAAGAATGAGATATACCTCTCATATCGCCGCTCCTCTTCTCTGATGACCCGTTCCATTTTATCCCGCGCCATAATCAGAACTGATTCCAACACCCAACTCTTTTGCCGGGCTTCAACCGCCATCTCTGGCAGAGAATGGTCAGTTAATTTTGGATTGGTTAGATGAAAAGATTCCCATTCGTAAATTCCCTCCATGGCAATCTTGGCCAGCGGCGATTTTTTGAATAGGTCGCAGGCATCCTTCGTATCCCGCAAAGAAGTCCTTCGGTTGTAGTAAGAAAGAAACCGCTGGTTTTCTCGTTTTATCTTCCGGAATAATCTCAGTTTATGAAAAATTATCGCCCAGGAAAAGAGAGATAAAAAGAAGAGGATGACAATTACAACCTTAGCAAATATTCCGGCTTGGAGTATTATATTCATCTTAAATTTACCCCGACCGTTGAGTTTTTCTTCACCCTTTTGTTCGTTTTTCTCTTATGGCTATTTCTTTTTATCGCTAAAATCAAAATGACAATTACTCCCGGAGTTTTTCCTTTGCCCGCTCTGCCTCCAAGGAATTGGGGAAAAATTTTATCACCCTTTTCAGATAACTCTCTCCTTCCTTTTTTTGTCCCAATTTCAAATTGGTTAATCCAATCTTATAAATTGCCGCCGGCACCTTATTCCCTTGGGGATAATTTGCCTCTACCTTTTTGAACTCCTCAATTGCCCGGATATAATCCCCCTTAGAATAATAACACTCACCAATCCAATACTGGGCATTATCGGACAATTCGGTATTAGAAAACTTTCGTAGATAACTCTGGAAGCCTTGAATTGCCAAGTCGTATTCCCCCCGAGTAAAATCAAGATAAGCCTGATTATAGAGTTCTTCACCGGAAAGATATAAAGAAGACTCCGATTCCGCCGGAAGTGATTCGGGGACCGAGGGCCCAATTCTTCTTCCTTCCTTTTGATAGAGGTCTTCTAATTTTGCCGAAAGGGCTTTTAATTCTTCCTCAATCTTTTCCAGTTGCAGACCAACATCGGCCTTCAATTCCGTTATCTCCTTTTTCCGCTCCCGTTCCATCTTTCGGAGTGAGAGTTTAATTGAATCCAGAACCGCCCCCCGGCGCAGCCATTCCCGATGATAAGAACCACAACTGAGAAAGAGAAAACTAAGAGCCACTGAAAGAGTAATCGGTTTCATTAGCGCCCGAATTTTAATGAGTTAAAATCATCCGGTTCAACTCTAATCAGATTAGTATTTCCTAAAAACCACAAATTCTTATTTTTGTTTTTAATTCCGTGTTTGCCTTGGACTTCGTCCCTGCTTCGCAGTGCGGCACCAGTGTCCAGAACATCTGGGTTTATCTGTGGTTTGTTTTAATCTGTGGTTCCATTATATTTTGGGAAAACTTACCTATTACAACTCAATTACCGGAGGTAGGCAGCCGCCTCTTTTTTGATTTCTATCCTGACGCTTAATCCACTGGCGCGCCCGGCGGCTACCTACCTCTGCAACTTAAATACCCGCTATTCAACCTTGAACTCACACCTTCTATTTTTCCAGTATTCAGAAGCCTCCTGAGTGACTAACCGCTCTTCACCGTAGGAGATGGTCTTGAGTCGTGCGGCATCAATCCCCAGTTTGATAAGATAACTCTTGGCCGATTCCGCCCGGCGCCAGCCCAGACCCATATTATATTCCGAAGTGCCAATCGGACAGCAGTGTCCCTCAATTGTAACCTTGACATCAGGATATTCTTTGAGAACCTCAGCGTTCCTTTTGAGAATTGCCGCATCTCCCGGTCGGATATCCGACTTATCAAAGTCAAAGTGAATAGTTTCCAGGGTGAGTTCCGGTTTCTTAATCACCTCTCTTGGCTCTTCTACTTCTTCTTCCCTGGGTGGCAGGATTTCCTCTTTCTTCACAACCTTCTTTGGACAGCCGATAAGTGTCAGGATAAAGACAATACCTAAGAATAAAGATAGGTATTTATTTATTTTATCCATAACTCCTCCCTTTTATCTATTTTATTCATTTTCATCTTTGAATTTTAACAAAAATTTAATAAAATGTCAAGTGAGAAAAGGGTTCTGTCTTTTCACCGTCTTAAATTTTGCCACTGCGCCATGGCCGGGGTAGATAATTGTCTCATCCTTTAAGATGGCGGAAAGTTTTTTCAGCGAGGCAAAAATCTGTTTTTCGGAACCACCGGGTAAATCGGTCCGGCCGATTGAATCAACAAAAAGGGTATCACCAGTAAAAATAAAATCCTCCTCCTTTAAGGAAATACTGCCCGCGGTATGACCTGGGGTATGGATCACCTCCAAATTAAATCGGCCAATCGGAATACGCTCACCTCCCCTTAAAAGGACATCGGGCGTAAAAATCGGTGTTGATTCACCAATCAATCCGGAAAAAGAATTCGGCTGAGCAATAAGGGGGAGGTCTAATTCGTGGATAAAAATCTTGGCCCCGGTCCTTTCCTTCAAAACGAAGTCGGCCTGGGTGTGGTCAATATGGCCATGGGTATTTATTATATATTTTAATTCTCGGTTGTTCTTACTTAGAATAGCCAAAATCTCTTCTGGTTCAAATGCCGGGTCAATAACCATTGCTTCATCATTAGCGATCAGGAGATAAGTGTTGGTCATAAACGGTCCTAAGACGAGCCGGATTATTTTTTCCACTGGACAACCCGTTTACCCTTTATTTCAATGCCTTCTTTTTCCAAGAGCCATTTTTTAACCTTCCAACCCGCAGTGAAACCACCTAACCGGCCATCTCCTCTTATTACCCGGTGACAGGGAATAAGAATTGGCAAGGGATTTTTACTTAGGGCATTACCGACCGCCCGCGCCTTTCTTCGGTCACCAATCCATTCGGCAATCTCACCATAAGAAACAACTTTTCCATAAGGGATTTCTCTTACCTTCTCTAAGACCTTCCGGGAAAATAGTGATAAACCTTCTAAGAGGGAGAAGCCCAGGGAAAGGGAGGAAAAATCTACCTCTTCTCCTTTCTGATATCTTTGGAGCAGAGAAAGAAACTTCCTTTTTCCCTTTCCCTGATAATCAACAAAAAGCCTCTCCTTTTTTAGTCTAACGGAGATTTGAAAAGTGGGGAACTTCTTCGGCAAGACTTTTTATTCCGTAACTCTTTCTACCTTCTCTGCCTTCCGACCTTTTGGGGTATTCACAACTTCAAATTTTACCCTCTCACCTTCTTCCAGAGTTCTATAACCACTACCGCTCAGATCCGTATAATGAACGAAAACATCACCACTACCGTCTTCGGCTTCGATAAAACCAAAGCCTTTCTTCGTATCAAACCATTTTACCTTACCAAACATCATATATAAATCACCATCCTTTAGGCTTAAAACTAATTCGTCCGTTAACGAATCGAAGCCTACATCTATTATACAATATTTTATCTTATTGTCAAGTATGTAATTCATCGGTTTCCTATCCTCCTTCCTGTCCGAATAGGTCAGTTACCTGGGGTGTGAAGATTGGCTAAAAGAACTTCCTCAAGATTGACTCCCCGATTTCTTTCGGTTTCTAACACCGCCTTAAAACGAAAGCCTCCGCCTAAGGAATTTAAGAAGATTTTGATAGTATGACGGTTTTTGGATATTTCATATTTCTACTATACCAAAAACATTCCTTTCCTCAATTATTTCATTATATGGCTGACATTTTGGAAAAATTTGTTATAAGACTTTATGAACCATAAAAAAAATCTTGGAAGGAATACGATTTTAGGCTTGGAACTCTGGATGGCCGGAGTTAGTCTCTGTCCCGCTCCCTTTCCTTTAGCGGGGGAAGGGAAAAGATATAATACCGCGAAATAGAGGTATATATGGTTAAAAGACTCATTGGATTAGTCATTGCTCTTTATATCCTCGGGCTCTCCGGAGAGATACCGAATGAAGTGGTGAGAGCCTGGATAGAAAAAAGCCATGGTTTTGAAGCAAACCTTGGTCAGGTTGGCTCTTTTGAAGGAAATCCGGTTAACAATGTCCTGTTTAGCGCCTATGACAATAACCTCGGAATCTTCATCGCGGATAAAGGGGTAAGTTATCTCATCTACCAACCGGAAAAGAGTGCGGATGA
>Ga0209102_1000520_pt1 | contig 25203 bp, 25 predicted proteins | sample ConPoolayeHmetaG_FD_185483 | JGI IMG/M metagenome (GOLD analysis project Ga0209102, IMG submission 185483) | Hot spring microbial mat communities from California, USA to study Microbial Dark Matter (Phase II) - Cone Pool mat layer H metaG... ...
ATTTATCCACCGAACATTAGCCTTCATAAATACGCAGTTCAACAGCGAAGTGCCACAGCCAACAGCATTAGATGAAAGTGATAAACAGATTCTGGAAATTTTGAAGGGTAAAGTAGAAACTGTTGCAGAGGAAATTGAAAATTGTAAACTTCAATCTGCTGCAAACAATGTAATAGGCTTAAGCCGCTTGGGAAACCAATATTTAAACGAGAAAGAACCGTGGAACCTAATTAAGAAGGACGAGGAAAAGGCTGGAAGCATAATTTACGTTGCAGTGCAAATCGTCAAGGCTTTAGCTGTAATTTCAGCTCCGTTTATTCCATTTGCTGCAGAAGAACTTTGGAAAATCCTCAATTTGCAAGAAAGTGTTCACGAACAAAAATGGAATGAAGCTTTAACGTCGCTTCCAACGAAACACAAAATAGCTAAAGCAAAGCCTTTGTTCCGAAAGATAGAAGAAAACGGGCAAGAGCTCAGTGAAAAACTGGAGAAGATCCGAAAGAATTTAGCGAAAACATCCTAAAAAACGCGCATTGGTGAAATTTTGCAATTAAAAATCGACTTACATGTCCACACTTGTTATTCGTATGATTCCTTAATAACACCTGAAGAGCTTGTCTTTTACGCAAAAAAACATGGATTAAACGGTGTTGCCATAACAGACCATGACAAAATTGACGGTGCATTAAACATAGCGAAATTAAACATAGCGAAAATTCCAGATTTTCTAATTTTTCCAGGAATAGAAATTTCAAGTTTGAATGGGCACATTATAGGGCTTAATATTCAAGAGACAATTCCGGCAAAGCTTAGCGTGGATGAAACTGTGGACAGGATTCATAATGCCGGCGGCATAGCTGTGGCTTGTCATCCGATAACTTTTTTCAGAGAAAGTTTAGGTAGACACGCAAATCTAAAGTTTGACTTAGTAGAGGTAATAAACGCTTCAGCTTTGCCGTTTCGTTACTCTGTTAAACATGGCAAAAAATTGGCTTCCCAGCTTGGGAAACCACAGATTGCTGGGAGTGATGCCCATTATGGTCCAGAAATAGGTTGTGCCTATACACTTGTGAATGCAGAATTAGATTTTGAAAGAGTAATTGAAGCGTTGAATAAGGGGTTATGTCAACCTTTTGGTGAGGCAATACCGTTAAAACTGAGAGTGAAAAGAGAGTTTCTTAGCCTAAAAAAGAGGTTGTTTCATTGAAAATTTTCTAGCTGATAAAGATTCAGCTTAATATTCAATGGTTTTTCTGGTTCTGCATAAGGTTCAAGATTATAAAGTTGCGGTGCAATTGTTCCGAATCCGCTTAGGATATGTGGCGAATTTACACCTGTCATGAGTAATGTAACTTTTAATTTGCCATTTTGTTCTGGGTTAACCCTTGCACCCCATATAACTAATGCATTGCCATCCATCATCTCTGTGACTATTTCGCCTACGCGATTTGCCTCCTCAATAGTCATATGCGTATCACCTGTTACATGAATCAATGCTCCTGTTGCACCTGCATAATCTACGTTTAGCAATGGGCTTCTTAAGGCATTTCGCACTGCTTCTTCTGCCCTGTTGGGCGCATCTGACTCGCCTACTCCAACAACAGCCATTCCACCTCTTCTAACAATTGTCTTAAAATCTGCAAAGTCAAGGTTGATTAGGCTTGGTGATGAAATGGTCTCCACAATGCCTTTAATCATGTTTGCCAAAACTTGATCTGCCACTCTGAAAGCTTCATTTATCGGCAGTTGCGGCACAAGCTGCATAAGTTTGTTATTATCTATCACAACAACAGTGTCACATTGCCTGCGCATTTCAGTTAATGCCGAAGCAGCATACTCCATTCGTCCTTTTTCAATACGGAAAGGCGTAGTCACAACGCCTACAACTATTGCACCTTTTCTTCTTGCAATCTCTGCAACTACTGAAGCGGCACCTGTACCTGTCCCGCCACCTAAACCCGCTGTTATGAAGACTATGTCCACATTTGAAAGCAACTCTTCAACACGTCCTTTTGACTCTTGAACTGCAGCTTTCCCAAGCTTTGGGTCTCCTCCAACACCAAGCCCCTTCGTGAGTTTTTCTCCTATCAAGAGTTTCCTATGAGCCTTTGAAACATTCAAATGTAATGCATCAGTGTTTATTGCTATGCACTCTGCACTGCTTATACCCATCTCCATAAGCCTAGTTACAGTGTTGTTTCCTGCGCCTCCAACGCCAATAACTGCAATGTGGCATGTGTTAGGCGGCAGAATCTCATCGCCATTCATTCCGTGCCATGCAAACTTAAGCGCATGTTCTGTAGAGCATACTTTAGTCAACCCACTTCCTCCGAACAACTTCCTCATTTATCAAATCTCGAATAGCTACTCGAATTGCTTCAGCCCTATTTGGATAAAATCTCTCATTTACAAGCTGATCTAATGCTTTGATATAAGGTTCAGGAAGATAGAGTGTTATCAACTTCATTCGCTTTCTCCCTCCATGTAAGCTTTAGAATTTCGGGACGAATTATATACTCTGTTATAATATGTTTTAAATATGTCTTAATCATGCTTGTTCCTAGACTTATAAGCCTTGCTAAGGTCCATTTCATTTTTGTGTAAATTTTCTTTCTTTCAGCAACCCTTATGTTTTCATTTCGTGTTAAAGCACTTAATGAATTTACCATGCTAAACGCAAAAGTCTTCGTTAAGAGTTTCGGATGCTCTACAAATTTGGCTGACGGTGAAGTTTTAGCTGGGTGCTTAGCAAAGGCTGGGTTTAACCTATCACATTCTGTTGCAACAGCAGACCTAGTAGTTTACAACACTTGTGCTGTTAAGGGTCCAACTGAAAATCGCATAATTGAAATTCTGAAGCGTGTTCCATCAGGCAAAAAACTGATTGTTGCAGGATGTTTGCCATTAATCAATTTTGAACGGCTATCCAAGGAAGTGAGTTTTAGTGGAGTTGTAGGTCCTGCTGCGGGCGAAAAAATAGTTGAGGTCGTGAAGCGAGTACTAAATGGCGAAAGGATAATTGCTTTAAAAGATGCATCAAATTCCAAGCCTAGTTTAAGTCTGCCTAGACTTCGCTTAAATCCAGTAATCAGCATTATTCCCGTGAGCTATGGCTGTTTAGGTTCATGTGCTTACTGCTGTGTTGTACATGCAAGGGGGCATTTGAGAAGCTATGCTGTTCAAGAAGTTACTGAAAGAGTGAAATGTGACTTGCAAATGGGAGTGCGAGAGTTTTGGGTTACGTCGCAAGATGTAGCGTGTTATGGCAGAGATAAAGGCACGAATCTTGCAGAATTGTTGGATGGCATTTGTAATGTTGAAGGAGATTTCAGGGTTCGTGTTGGCATGATGACCCCCAATATGGCAGCGGATATTTTAGATGATTTAATAGAAGCTTTCAAAAATGAAAAAATCTACAAGTTTATTCATTTGCCTGTGCAAAGTGGCGATGACAAAACTTTGGAGCGTATGTGCAGATTTTATCGTGTTGACGATTTTAAAAGGGTAGTAAACGTTCTCAGAGGCACTTTTTCAAATGTGACAATATCCACAGATGTTATCTGCGGTTTTCCAAGCGAAGACAATGATGCGTTTGAAAATACTTTGCAATTGATTAGAAATGTTAAACCTGATATTGTGAATGTTTCAAAGTTTTTTGCGAGGCCTAGAACTGCAGCAGCAAGAATGTCCAGAGATTTTGTGCCTTTTTCAGAAATTAAAAAAAGAAGCAGTATTGTGGCAGAGCTTGCTAGAAAAATAGCGTTTGAAAGGAATCAACAATGGATTAGCTGGACAGGTCCAATATTGATTGACGAGGTTGGCAAGATTTCTGGTTCTTGGATTGGACGCAACTTCGCCTACAAGCCCATAGTAATGCAAAGTCGCAGTAATATTTTGGGTAAAGTTCTGAAAGTAAAAGTTGTTAAGGCTTTTTCAACGCATTTGGAGGGCGAGGTCATTGAATAAATTATTTATGCTAATAATGTTATTCTTGTTTTTAGGAGATGAACAGATTGAGTGAAGAAAACATTGTCAAAATAGGGCGTATAACTCATTTCTTCACTAAAATAAGCGTTGCTGTTATTGAGCTCACTGCACCGTTGACTGTAGGCGACACAATAGTGCTAAAAGGGCCTACAACAGATTTTGAACAAGTCGTCGAATCCATGCAGATTGAGCATCAAAATGTTCAAAACGCCAAGGCTGGGCAAAGTATAGGCTTAAAAGTTATTCAACGTGTAAGAGAAAACGACATGGTATACAAAAAGCTGTAGTGCTTTCCTTTCTTTTTCTCATGTCGCATATCTTATCTTATTGGTTCTTCCCAATCAGTTTGGCATCCGCCATGAGGAATTAAAATAATAACTGTTTCGTCTGGTATGGACAGCTTTGGGTTTTCTCTTATGTTCAGAAACTCTTTCGAATTGACATGAGCTTGTATTGCAACTTGTTTATAAAATCGGTTTTCCCGGGAATTATAAACCATCTGCAGCAAACTCGCATATTTCTTCACCGGGAAGCTTCCACATTTCTTCTTTATCTCATTATCAACTGTTTTAATTGCATCAAGCGTTGAGGCATTATCTTCTAACAAAACCCTTAATCCATTAGGAAACATTTTGCTTATTTCTGTTTGACGTATGATTAACGTAATTCTCTTCATATCTGGCTTCCAACAAGTCATTTGATAAATCTCAACATGTAATCATTCACTGTTTGCAAAAACGTTTCTTCCAATTCTACGCCATAATGTTCAGCTAAAACAAAGATTATATAAAGCATGTCTGAAAGCTCTGCTGCAAGCATATTCTTTGTTTTAGACTTTTCAGGCGACTTAAAACCCTCCAACCCCTTAACCACAGCAGCCACTTCACCAGCCTCCTCAAGCAAATCAGTAACCATGACAAAAGGCGTCCAAATTTTGCCTCTTTCCGGATCAAGTTTCTCATTGATTCTCCTAAAGTTCTTCCAGCATAAATGTTGAGCATCTCGCAACGTTAGAGACATTGTTTCACCAGAAACAATTATAGGAAAACCAAATTTTAGCCTTTGCCATAGCTAATTTGCGAAATTGGTTCAAAAACTTTGCACTTTTTCAGTAATATCTCTGATGTATTCATGATGGGGGTGGCGGTGGAGGTGGCGGCGTAATTAGTACAATTTCTCGTGATTTTATGAAAAATGCTACCAGCAATATTATTGCGCCAATAAATCCTAAGTAAACGCCTATTCCAGAGTATTGAGCTATGCTGAGCTCGTTCAACGCTGTAAGCCAACCAATCCAGCATAAAAGCCCCAAAATACCTGCAACTATTGTAAGTTTGTGCTTTGCAATTGATGCAAAACCTAGCAGTACGGTTAATGGATACAATATTATTGTTAATAGAATTCCTATAGCGCCTGCAGTTACCGTTATTTCTCCAGAAGACGATGATCCACCTTGAGCGAACAAAGTGTACACATTGAAAAGGCTGAAGTAGAATGAGAAGTCAAAGAGACTGAGTGAAATGAGTGGCAGAAATCCTGAAATCAAGAAGACAATTGTACCAATTAGCGCTACAATTTTCCAATTTGACAAGTTAATCCTCTCTAATGGTAAGTTTTGCCCCTAAGCCATTTTTAAGCTTTGTTGTTTACATTATGTTTATTCAAGTACACGACTGTCCAATTTTGACTTTGCTTAGCCCTGCGTTCTTTTAATAAGATCATCGCGCCTTTGAAGTAGTTTTTCAAATTGCTCATCAGTTATCCGGTCTTGGACAAGCATTGCAATAATTGATCTTGATATGTTGTCCATTTCATGTTGAAACTTGAGGCTGTCCGCTGCATATAAGTCATAGATTGTGACCATGCTTTTGTACAAGTGACGATATAGCTTGTTGCGGTTGAGTATTCTCCGACCCCGGAGCGCTGTAATACTCAGCACTGTTATTGACGCCATCGATGCCCATCCTACTGGCGTGAAAAGCCATAGACTAGCTCCTTCCCATATTGTCTGACTTAGAGACTTTGTAGGTGGACCACTTACAACGGTAAATGCATTGGGATACTTGTCATCTTTTCCTATGACAAATGTAGCAGTATTGCCCTTTATGATACACATGTTGAATGGTTTTGCTTCTTTTACTTCTGTGTTTGCTGGCATGTTTATATCTATAATCTGTTGAATGTTATTGTTGCTACCTCGATACTCAGGTAAAGAATTAATCGTGAATGTATAATTTGCCAAATGCTGAGAAAGCATGCTGGCAGGAGCCTTAAACCGAAGATTATACCAGACACCATTTTTGCTCCATTCCTTGTGAAATTCCCAAGTCTTCAGATTACCCGTCGAGACTGGCGTTAGGTCAAATCCTGTGAGCCAGTTTTCCAGTTTTCCTTCTCCAGTAAAATACTCAGGGATGTGAGTTATGTGAAACCATGTCCAAACTTCTGCATTAGCCGTGGTCTCGTTGAAGGAATATTTTACTTTAGTTGTATTGCTACATACCCCATACCATTGTATGTCAATCTGCCATGAAAATCCAAGCCATTGATTTGGAGCATCCTCAATGAAACTGGCGAATTCATAGAATGTGCTGAATTTGACATCATAGTGGTATTCTAAAATATTTTTTATGTTTGACCAATTGAATGACTCGTGAGTTTCAACAAAAATGTCATCCTCGTCAACCAAGCTCTGGCGCATCCGTGCACTATACCATAAACCGTCAGCTATCCATGAGGCAACTTCCATTGTTCCGCCTTCCTCCACCCATTCCACTTCGTCAAGCGATGTATTTACAACATCATGAATATACCACACATCATCATTAACAGCAAACAAAACTTTGGGTTGCACAAAAATTGATGTTACAGTAAGCAAAAAAACAGGAAAATAAAAAAAAGTGTATACAGCTTTTTTTCTATTTCGCATGCATGAATTTCCCTTGAATTGTTATATGTATTTTTTTTCCTTCTTGCAATACCATCTGTTATATTCTGGGATGTAGACTAGAGGTTGACCGCATGTGGGGCATAGCGGCGTTGTCTGAGTTGGTGGAGGAGGTGGAGCAATCATCGGGTAGGAGGGTGATAGCTCAGGCAGAGGTTCTAAGAAGTGTTGGAAGTTGAAGTGTCCGCCTAAAAAGTCCCTTAGGATTACTGCAAATATGGGGAATGTGATTATTATGTCGAGGACTGTGGTTAAATGTGGTGTAAGCCAGATGCCTCCTGCTCTAGGAAGCAGAGCTGCAACACCATTCCATAAAGCATGATTTATCATTCCTAAAAGCAAAAACATCAGTGGCAATCCAAATATAGCTTCAAAGAAACTTCTACTTGTGGGTCTCTTGGATACGTAGACGAAAACACCTATACCTACGAATGCAGACCAAACCGGATGCATAATAGGTGTGACCAGAAACCTAATGAGAGCATCTACTCCTCGAAGACTAAATAGATAGATTATGCTTTCGAAAACTCCAAATCCCAGCCCAGTTGCTGCTCCGACGGCAGCGCCATATCTGCGGTTGGGGAACATCCGCACAATAAGATATGCTACAACTAACATACATAACGCTTTTGCGATTTCTTCCACAATCGGTGCAATTATTACGGTTCCTATCCAAGCGGACTCGCCAAGAGCTGGACCTACTGCCTGATTCCAGGCGAGAGCAATGAAGCAACCAAAGATGGCCCCTAAAAAAATGGCTATAAGGAAACCCATGATAGGTTCCATCTCGTTCTTGAACTCTGGTGGTCGTTCCAGAGACGCCAGTTGAGCTCTAATGCTTGAAAAGAAGTTGGTCCTTGGCAGGTGGAACTCTCCTGGAGAAGTGGATCCTTCAGGTGATGGTGGTGGGGGAGGAGGCGGATATTGTGGTTGTGCCATACTATTCACTTCAAGCCAAGTCTTATCTCATTTTGATTTATTAAGACTTTTGTTTCGAAAATCACATTATAGAGCAATCCAGTTGAAAAACACTTGATTAAGGCCTTATGGCAACAAAAGTTTTAAATTGCAAAGAGAAAATAACTAACATGCAAGGTGATGATGTGACGGCATCGTATCCTGCACCACAGCCACCTTCGGGCGCACCATTCTATTCTCCACTTAAAACAAGACCAGAAATTGTAACGAAGTATGCTATCGCAACTCTTATTGGGGGTATAATCTGCATTGTAATCGGAATATGGGATTTATACTCTTATGCGACGAGACCTCCGGCAGTATGGGGGGAGCAGTATGCCATATCTACAGAAGTCGGCTATCTTATAGGAGGAATAATCATAGCGGTAGGTATCTATTTGCTCATATGTGGTCTAGGCATGCTGGCCGGTAAAAAATGGGCTTTAAAAATCAGTGGTTATACTATTATGGGTTGGACCAAAAGACCAGATGTAGTTGATTACTTTGGTCTTCCGGCGTATCAATCCGCTTACCCCTATCCTCAAGGTGTTCCAACTGGTGTTCCACAAGGTCCACCACCTCCACCGCCACCCCCAACAAGTGCTCCACCTACACCTAAATGCCCCACATGCGGTCAACCCCTAACGTACATTCAACAATACAAACGTTGGTACTGTCAGAACTGCAAAAAATATCCATAATCTATCTTTTTTTTGATGAGCGACCAGCTGCTTAAAAATCAAAAAGTGTATACTCACACTTTACAGTAGTCTTTTTAGGCACATTAAAATTTATAAGTTGCACGTAACTAATAACTCCAGCAGATTAAAGTGATTAAAATGTCTAAACAAGAAAAAGAAAAGAAAGCCATGACAAAAGATCGGCTTATAGGTATGCAGGTGATCGATAGCGAAGGAAACAATGTGGGCACGGTTCAGGATCTTGCATTCACCGTAGGAAAGGTTGGCATGACACTGATAATTACGACAAAAAAGGGTGAAACTAAAGAGATCCCATGGGAGGAAATTCAGGCAGCAGGAGACTTTGTAATACTAAAGCAGCTAGCAGCTCAACCACAGACGTTTGCAGATCAAACAATGGCACAAACACAACCGTCACTATGCCCAACATGTAAAGGTCCACTAAGCTATATTCAGCAATATCAAAGATGGTATTGCTACAAGTGTCAAAAGTACGTATAACTCCAAATTTTCCCCCTCTTTTTAATTTAACTATCCTTGTCACCTTATGATTGCGGTCGGTTTTGCCCTTTTGAGTAAGCGAACTAAAAGAATTCCTAAATGCGAAGATTTCATATAGTATAGGACCAAGCTCAAATTATGCCAATTGTTCATGTTAATGTGTGGAAGGGGTTCTCAAACGAGGCTAAGAAAGTTATAAAGAGCATAACTGAAGTTTTTACTGAAATGGGCATTCCTGCAGAAGCAGTTGAAATTGTGATCCACGAGGTTCCAATGGAAAATTGGGGAGCTGGCGGAGAACAAGCAAGCAAGAAACTCAAACACGCAAAAATACCGTAAAAAAGCATTATTGAACTTTCAACCAAAAACCTAACGGATTATATAAAAAAACTATGGGATTATTTCACATCCATTATACTTCGTGAATTCAAAATCGCTAGTGCTTATTTTTCCATTTTCAACAAGTTTTTTTATTCGTGGCATTTCTTTAGCTATTGCGTCTAGAAGGTTTCGCACGGTATTGCAAACAAGTATGTAGGCTTCTCTGCTCCATCGTTTAGTGACATTTGCATATAAGCATCGTCCTCCGCAAATGTTAGAGATTTCGCATTTTGTGCATGGTTCACCAATAAAAACTTTCCTAAGCTTCAAAGGGTCTGCAGTGCTAATATGCCCTAAATAGTAATCTTGCATTCCCCACATGGTTGGGCATGGAATAATGTTGCCATCAGTCTGTATAGCATAATTTATCCATCCTCCTCCACAACGCAGCAAACTCTCCTTTTCGCCAAATAGAAATGAATTAGCTATTCCGAGGAAAGGATAAAGCCTCAAGACAACGCCCTTATCCTCCATGCAATTAGCCCAAAACCTTGCAAGCTTTTGGATTCCAGGATTATAGTTTTCTTTGCTCCATCTCGCAAAGTCTCTTCTCGCAAAATCATTTCTCCAAAAACCAGCGTTTAATTGCCAATGCACAGACGAAAAGGAAAATTCACCATTGCCCAGAAGCCACCTAACCTGCCTATAAATGTCCGTTTGCTCCATCACAGTCATTCTTGCAATTAACTCGCCTCTGAAACCATTACGTCTAATCAGCTTGACATTATCTATGACTTTTCTAAATGTGCCTTTCCCACGATAAAAATCCGTCAAAGCCTCATCGCCATCTAATGAAACAAGAATAGTGTGAAATCGGTTAACATACTCTGATTCCAAACGATTCAAAAGCAATCCGTTTGTTTGAATCATAAAATGCTTAACCTTAACACTATCCATGATCTGCTTAATCATGTCCATGCATAATAGTGGCTCTCCACCATAGAAAGTCAGAACACAATTTGTATCTTGCCTACAGAACCTATCCAATAAGGCAATATCATAGCTCATCCTTCTAGGCAAATGATAATCTACATTAAACTCTTCAAAACCCTCATCCACTTCTGCATCAGCTATTGCTTCGCCGAAGCAGTATTTGCATTCCGAATTGCATTCACCAGTTAATATCACATGAAAGAACATGCTCTTTCTTAACAAAAAGATAACATTCTTGCTCTTAAGACTATTTTCCCTTTGCCTTCTTCTTAGCTTTCTCAATATACTCCTTAAGCTCCCTATCTCTCATGGTTTTTTCAGGCAAAGTCTCAGGAGCATACATCAAAGGCAAAACAGCCAAAAAAAGAAAGAAACTCGCAAAAGAAAAAGCCGCCATTCGAGGAATATCATAAGCGTAAGGGCTAATCAGTATAGAAACGAAGCTAGCAAGAAGAAATGGAAGCCCACCTAGAGCATAGTATTTCTCTTTTTCAAAGTTTTCGCCCAAATCTCCCCAAAGAGCCATGAAAAAGACTGAAGAAAAAAGTCCCCATGTTATACCATCTAGAATTAAAAACAAGTACCAAGCAACATGTGATATTGAAAAAACACTTAGGGCAGCATATTCGATGCCAAGCATGACGAAACCCGTGATAACCACTCTCTTTCTTCCCGCAATATCCGCAATAATGCCGCCTATAATTGCAAAGATTCCGATGAAAGCATACTCTAAAAGTAAGACAAAGGCAAAAAACTCTGCTCCAAAAACTGTCTCCAATATTGGTGCCTCTGCAAAATTCACGAGTGAAAACATAATCCATGGAAACAGATACAATAATATTCCCTTCTTACGAATGATTTCCCAATAGCTAGGAGATTTTTGTACAGCAATAGTCTTCTGTTCTTTGCTCAGAACGATAAAACCCACACCACCAAAAAGTCGCCATATTGTCAACGTAACGATTGTTTCCAGCAGTCCAAGCATGTTTATTAGCAATGCTAAAATCAAGACACTAAATCCGACAAAACTCCATATTACTCCACCTGTAAAGCCACGGTTTTCAATAGTTGTTGCGTCAGCAAAATAAGTTAAACAAGAAGGCAAACCTATCCCTATCGAAACACCCAAAAAAAAAGCAATCAAAGCATTGGCTAATATGCCATTGCTAGAAATTGCAGTTAAAAACAATGTCATAATAGCTCCTGTAAACAGCCACAATTCTAGAAATTTAGTTCGCGCACGTGGAAAAAGTTTTGAACCCAGTATAGCCGAAACTGCTGCACCTGTATAATAAATAGTAAACAATTCCAGTTTTTCTGTCCCCATTAAATTTAGTTCATTCAAAATCACACAAAAAACATTGTAGGTCAATATATACCAGACAAAACTGTTGAACACTAGAAAAATCGACGGCACAACCTCTCTCCAAGCAATTTTCTCTCGAACTTTGCCTGTTGAAACCATATTCTAACTCACTAAAAATGCGACTTTTGAAGATAAAACTCTTCTTAATTACCATTCTGTATTACTGTTCAACAACAAGCCTTAATAAGTAGATCTGTTCTACAATAACATTGAGGGGAATAAAAATGAAGAAGGTAGCAGTTAAAAGAGCAAGGAAAAAAGACATACCGGTTCGAATGGGCGTCTAAAGACTATAAGTCTTCAAGCATAAACGGCAAAAGAATCTGAAGCTGACTTCTCATCCTTGGATTAGATAGGGATGTAGCAAGTTTTAACCCTTCATCAATTAAGGCTTGCATCTTCTCTTTAAGCTTTACAACAGGCAAAGCCTCAAGCGTACAATCAACCAGTTCTTCAATATCAATTCGCGTTATCTTAGGCTTTGAAATAATCGCATTAACTTTTTCTTTCGCTTTCTGATCTTGCATTGCAAATAAAAGGGGTAGAGGCATATCATGAACGAGAATTCGTTGGCAAAGCTCTTCAATTTCAAAAATATCGATGAACTCTTCTCGAAGTAAAACTAGTACTCCAACCATTCTTCCTAATCTTGCTAATAAATCTACTTCTAGATTTTTTCCACCGCCAAACAAAGCTCCTAAGCGCATATCTAACTCGATTCCTGCAGCTTTCATTTTGATAACCTTCATGTAATGATCTGGAACAATGTTTTTTCTTTCTTTTAATCCAACTTCAATAGCGTGCCCATTGCCAACTTCAAATATCAATCTTTTAAGAGTCTCAAGTGCTTCTTTTCCCTTTTCTCTAGGCAGCATTTCCGTTGAATTAACAAAAAGCTTGAAACCCTCTATTAAAAAAGCGTTACCAAGAAGCAGCGCTATTTCATCGCCAAACTTACCATAGACAGTGGGGATCTTGTGCTTGACTTTAGACTTGTCTATGATGTCGTCATGTATGTCAAATGCTGCTGCCATCATAGCTATTGCCGCTTGCACCGACACCACATCATCAGGATGACCGTTTACCGCCTCACATGCAATCGAAAATAATCCTGGATGTGTGTAATCATTCCAATGTAGAATGTAATGTTTAAGTGCGTCACGCAGTAGTGGTTCCTTTATTTTCTCTGTTTGTAATACTTGCTTGGCAAGCTCAAGTCCTTTTTCACTTCGTTTCTTGAGGTTTGCAATTATCTTTTTGCCTATTTTCTGAACCATGCCATATCTTTATCTGCATTGTTGTTTAAAAGTTTGATTAAGTTAGCTGAAGGTTAAACTAAATAAGGAACATTCTATGCTTTAATAATATGTGAGCGAGACCCAGACCTTTTCCCTTAAACGGTGAAAACGCATGGCTGAAAAGGCTAAACGCCTACGCTTCAGCAAGAACCAACGTAAAATCTTAGATATTCTAGAGAAATATAACGAGTTGACAGCGAGGGACATAGCCGAAATCTTGTGGGCTAGGGACATACAGTATAAAACGCCAGAATATAGTTCAGTCCATCGGAGCCTCACAATCCTTTATAGAAAGGGCCTAGTGGAGAAAGTTGGCGGCCAATTGAAATGGCGGAAAGCAAAAGCTGGAAAAAGAAGCAGTTAAGCTAACATGCAGATTCAATTTGTTGTTTTAGACTATCTTCATCTAATTTCTCCGTGCGCTGGATTTATGTTCTGTTAAAAGGCATTGAAAGAAGTGTTATTGCAAAATTGGAGGGGAAAAGTTGCCAATTCTAATCTGTACTTTAACACAATTGCCTCTTTGACGTTATAGAAGATTTCATCATAATACTTATATTTTTTTGGGGTAAATATATAAGTGGCAAAAATAATTTTGCTTGTAATCGGCAAATTTACTTTTGCCAGTTATAAACAAAATCTATTTTTGCTAAACCCAAAAAACGAAAGGAGAAAGGAAAAATGAACAAAGAGCTTAGTTCTCGATTGCTTGTAGCAATGCTTTTAGTCATTTTGCCCTTTAGTATGTTGGCTTCAATAACTTCAAAAGTCTCTGCCTACGACGAGACAGAAACTCACCCGTATATTTGCGGTGAGGCAGAAAAGATTTTCAGTAACGAGGAAATTCGCCTGTATTTGTCTACTATAAAAGCTGGATCAACTGATGAGGATCGTACTGACCACATATATGGATATGTAATAAAGACTATTACGCATTTTTGGGATGCAGACGATGGAGATTTAGATGAAGTTGCCTTGTATGGGGGTAAGAGATATCCTAACGCGTGGATGAAGGCAATTGAACTATGGAATGATGCCTTGGACTTTTATGACTTTGGTGACAAAGCGATGGCTTATGAGCGATTAGGGCATGTGGCTCACCTCATACAGGATATGAGCTTGCCAGCTCACGCTCACGAGGACCTGCATCCTGACGAACTTTTACCTGGTGGAGATGATTGCTACGAGGACTGGATGAAAGGTGAAGGTATCCGTGAACGTTGGACGTTCCAAGATGCACAGTACGCGGGAGGTCTGATAACTATTCCAAGCGGTGTGAATCCATTATACTATTTAATGTACACAACAAACCAGTATGCTGATTATTTTGCCTCAGATGACGAGGATGGAGACACTTACGATAGGCATGGCTGGATGAACTATAACGGATGGCCTTCAAAGCCAACGCTTAAAGCAGACTTAACCGACAACGATGCAGGCGATAATGACGACGACGGTGATTTGACGACAATTGCCTCAAAAACCTTTGTTTACGCTATACGGGCGACGGCGACACTTTACAAGATTTTCACTGATGCAGTTGCAGCGGAACAAGATTCCACTATCCCAAGCATAATTCCGCCTTCATTTAGACTCACTGATGAAACAAAATGTGAAACATACGTTGCAGTTGAACTGAAAAAAGTTGTTGTTGATTGTGATTACGATGCTGAGGTGATCGACCCTAACAATCCAGAAACACATCCTAATAGCGATGAACTTGAGCTTGCAACTTTCGTCTATGCAGATGGGATTAAAGAACCGCAAGTCTGCATCTGGCCTAGAAAAGATAATGGAAGCAGTTGGGCTGAGATTGATGCCCCCCCTGGCGGTGTGGATCAGATTGACGTGAACATGCCCCTCTTCGCCGTCAAAGAGAAGGAAATGGGAGATGCATTGGCAATTGTGATAGTTGCGGTGGAAAACGATGAAAAAGCTGCTTGGTTAGATAAAGTTTTTGAAGTGCTTTCTCAAGCTGGTCCAGCCATCGGAAGCATTTCTAAAGATCCCTATGCAAAAGGCATCGCGACAAGTATGAAAATAGCCTCAGCAGTGTGGAACGTTTTGGATAAAATTATACCAGAATATGAACAATACGGTGTATACGCAAAGATTCATCTTAAGTCAGAGTGGGAAGGCGGCTATCTACAGGTTTTTGAAAGAGCAGCTGAAACAGACAACACGCATTCCCACCTTATGGTTGAGTATGAAATTAAGAAGGTTCTGGTACCACTGCGCACTCCACCTATTGAAGTGAAGTTGAAAGGTGCAAGAGCGAGTAGTTGGGCTACCCACGACGAGCATGGCGACGAAGGCGAGGTCTTCATAAAGACTCGCGTTCTCACTGAAGAAGCATACAAACAAAGCGCCTTAAGTCAATTAAAGGAATACGGCACAAAAGAAACGGGTGGAACAATCCCTCTAGACCCTGATGATGTTTGGCGGCCAACTGATGAGACACTGTTCCGTACTGATTCAGTAGGTCCTTTCCTGTATCTGGAAATTGGAATATGGGATAAAGATCCTGGCAGTAACAACGACCTGGTTGGCCTTTACTGCAATACGTTCTGGCCTGACGAAGTTTGGGGGGTCGGAAGCTGGCAGCTGAATATATCATATTCAAATCTTGGTCGTTGGCTTACGCATCAATGGAGTCACCATGGCTGGCCTCAATATGTGACCGTTGAATTCGAAATCAACTTCATGAGTTTTAGTGACGTGGGCGTTGACATAATGCCGGGACCAGATGTGTTGAATACTATTCCTGGAACGGTGGCAGCTTACGCTGTACACGTATTCAACATGGGCAACAGAGAAGAGTTGTTCAGCCTTTTTGTCGAAGGGCTTGATCCATCATGGTACAAGTGGTATATGAGAATTGTCACTTTCACACCGCGGAGGGCTGTGCGCTTCGTAGAAGCCTCATCAAACGCTACACTTTCGCCAGGACAAGAATGGATACGTTGGCTGCTTATTACTCCGCCGCGAAACTGGACCACCACTCCTGGCAAGTATATGTTCACCGTTAAGGCAACTACAGCATCTAACATTTCAAACACTGATACAAGCAATATAAATGTACTATCATTTCTCGCAGTCGATGTAATGCTGTCACCGACAAGCATGATCCTAAAAGCGGGTCAAGAAGCCACATACACTGTTGGTGTGAAAAACCTGGGAAATGTTCCTACAACCTATCATTTGTCAGTTAACTGCACAGACTTCAGCGAGGAGTGGGCTACTTTTTGGCCTAACACATTATGGGATATGCCGCCAGGTAGCATAAGCTATGTATCCCTACAGGTTCATGTGCCAGAAGCATGGAACGAAGCATCCAACTACACTTTCATCGTATCAGCAACTCACGCCTACTTCATATTTGTTGTTCCACCAAACGGCGAACCACTCATGATAACTGTTGTCACGACAGACAATGCTACTGGAACATTCGGCACGGTACCGTTAAGCCTTGGTGAAGGGGGAATAACCCTTAAACTTTGTGAAGGTCTAGACTACCTCTTCATGGAAAACGTCAAAATTAGAGTTGCAGCGCAACTAGTTGATGCAATAACATGCAGGCCGGTATCAAATGGCAGCATAAGCCTAGTCGTTTACAGTCCTGACAGCACGGTTTGGATTAATGGATCAATGACTGAAATCGCAGGCACAGGCATCTACCAGTGGCAAAGCAGCAAAACACTTCGAGATCTAATGAAGGGGCATAATCCAACTGTCAACAAAGGCGTCTACATTGTCGTTGCAACAGCAATCTACAATGGGCATGTGGCAACAGACATAATTGAGCTGCACATAGATCCACCAACAGAACAACCAGCCGGATACTGGGAATATCTTCAGCTACTGATCGCAAGCGCTGCGTTAGCAACCTTCGCCTCAATTGGACTTGCCAAGGCACTGAAGGCATTTTCGACAAGAAAGCTTAAACCAAAAACCTAAAGAGAATTTCCCTTTTTTTCTCAATTACCCATCTTTGGTCTGGCGAGCGCTTATCAACTGTGAAATTGAAGATAATGGCCTTCAGCAACAGCTAAAAAAGTAGACGAAGCCAAACAATTGATAGAATCAGGGTTCAAGTACGTCTGTGATGTTAACCGGGTCAAACTGTCTAGGAAGCTGAGATAAATGGAAAAAGCATATTACTTGATATCAACATTCTATTTGTTCTTTTAGTATATTGTGGTAAGTTTCTATGTAGCTCTTTCCCTTTTCTGTTATTACATATGTTCTTCTTGTTCTTCCTCCTTGCCGTTGCTTTTTGCTTTTCAAGAAGCCTTCGCGTTCCAGCTTGTTTAGTAGCGGGTATAGTGCTCCATGGCGTAGTCTAACGCCGTATTGCGTCTCTATTTGCTTTTTTATTTTGTATCCCCACATAGGCTCCATGTTTATCAGCCTTAGTAGTTGAATGTCGAGCAGGTTTCTGGTTATGCGTTGAACAATTTCTTTTTTGAAGTTTTCCGTCAATTATTTCACGCATGTATCTGTTCTATTTTAAATTGGTTTATGTTTTTGCTTATTTAGTTTGCGTGTAGATTGGAATGTTCTTTTATGTTTTTGTATGTTTTAATATGCTTAGGTTAAGCATGAACGTTTATATGTTTGTTTATGCTCTATAAAGTCTCAAGATATGTCTAGAAAAGGACATATTGTATCCGTGTCCAACAAAAATACAGAAGGAAAAAAAATGGTAAACAATTCAAAAGAAGTTCAACTCAAACTGATGAAAGGGCTCCTAGACCTAATAGTACTTCAGTTCTTAAGCTCACAACCAATGCACGGTTATCAGGTAATCACGAAAATCCGCAAAACCTTCGGAGTATATTTTGGACCAAGCACAATATATCCACTTTTAAATGCTTTAGAAAAGAAGGGATACGTGAAAAGCGAATGGAATATGGATAATGAAAGACCCAGAAAAGTGTATAAGCTCACAAACGAAGGACAAAACTTGCTGAATTTCACAGAGGATTCACTGAACTTCATATGCAGAAAAATAGGCACGCCTAGAGTTTCAAAAGACAGTTTGACAGATGGGCACATCTTGCAACCAGCCTTGCACCCACTCTTGAAGAGAATTGAAGAACCAAAAACAATACTCTAGCCCTTCACCTCCTTCCATACTCTTTTAGTAAATTGGTCCAAAAATGCCAGCTTTTTAGTAGTACACCTTTTATTGTTAAGCTTACTCCTTAAACAAGGGGATAACTTGGAAAAAGCAGACATCCTAATTCACGGATGCCTCATTTTACCAATGACAGATAAAACCTGCCTAAAAAACGGCGTAATAGCAATAAGAAATGGAAAAATAACCTTTATTGGCGAAGCATCTAATGCAGCCAGCATTAAAGCAGAAAAAGCTGTTAATGCAAAAGGAAAAGTGGCAATGCCTGGATTGATTAACTGTCACACTCATGTTCCAATGGCTCTTTTCAGAGGAATTGCAGAAGATAAACCCTTGAATATTTGGCTGAAAGAGACTATTTGGCCCTTAGAATCTAAGCTTACACCTAAGGATATTTATGTAGGAACCCTTTTAGGATGTTTGGAAATGATTAAAGGTGGAACCACATGCTTCGCAGACATGTATTTTCATGAAGACATGGTTGCTAAGGTTGCTGCTGAAAGCGGGTTGAGATGTGTTTTGGCTCAAGGCATTTTTGAGTCTGGAAACAAAAAGCGGGGAAAAAAACTGCTTGATGAAGGCGTAAAATTTGTCAAAAGCTTTGATGGATACGCTAATGGCAGAATACGTACAATGCTTGGTCCCCATGCGGCTTATAGTTGCAGTTCTGAATTACTTGTCAAGATCATTGAAAGCGCATCTGCACTTGGTGTTGGAGTGCATACGCATCTGGCGGAATCAAAGGACATGTTCGAAAAACTTGGCGAGAAAAGTGGGTTAAGTGAAGTTGAATTTTTAGAAAGGATAGGCTTTTTTGAAGGGCATGTGCTCGCTGCGCATTGCATAAATTTGTCAAGGAGAGACATGCATATCCTTTCTAAGCATGGGGTTAATGTAGTTCATGTCCCTGTTGCCAACATGAAACTGGGTTTAGGTGCGGCTAAAGTGAAGGACTTGGTTAGTTTTGGCGTTAATGTATGCTTGGGGACGGATGGACCTGCAAGCAATAATACGCTTGACATGTTTGAAACAATAAAGGTTACAGCATTGCTTCAGAAACTCACTTATCATGACCCAACAGTTCTTTCTGCCTACGAAGTTTTGAAGATGGCAACCGTAAATGGTGCTAAAGCTCTGGGAATAGCTGATACCGTTGGCTCATTAGAAGTCGGAAAAAAAGCTGACATAATCCTGATAGACTTCAATAAGCCACATTTAAAACCTTTACACGACAAATTCGCAAGCATTGTGTACTCTGTGAAAGGAAGTGATGTGGACACAGTTATTGTTGATGGACAAATTTTAATGGAAAAGAGGCGGATAAAGACGCTAAACGAGACAAGCATCATAAGACAAGCTGAGAAATCAATTTCCACAATGCTCTCTAATTCAACTGACAAGTGATTAAAAATAGTAAACAATAAATAGAGTTCAAATCAAAACGTAGTTGAAGGAAAACATTATGAAATTAAATCAAATTCCGCATATGGAAGAAATTCCAAATGCACCTCCACCAGAAATGCTATCACCCCCACCGCCACCTTCGCAAAAGACATCTAGGAAAGCATTATACTCCGTTATAGGGATAATCGCAGTTGTGACGATAGTTGTTGCAATTGTATTTATGTATTTTCTGCCACTAGGCGGAGCAACAACTGTGCCCTTGGGCATCAATTACTCAAAGGGAGAAGCCATGACCTATAACTTAACGATGACAATGGCTGTTAATGCGCCTGGTATGCCCCAATATAACTTTAACGAGACCGCAACAGCAATAATTCAAATGGAAGTCCTAGACTTTGATGGAACAAACTATACAATACATTACACCATGGAAATGTATCAGCCGACATATTCGAGCTCATACACTGTAACAATGAACAAGACAGGGCATATACTAAATTTTTCAGGTCTTCCTTACGATGTCCAACAGATGTATAGTTCATTAACAGGTATTCCAGGGTATGGATCTTATTTCCCAAGAGAGCAAATGCGAGTGGGAGAAAGCTACCAGATTCCACTCAACTTGAGCATTTCAGGAGTTAGCATTTTAGGTAACGTGAACTACAGAATCAGCGAAATTGCAAACAAAACATTTCTAAACATCGGTCAGTACCACGTTTTCAGAATGGATGTTTCGGCAAATAATATTCACGGAACTGGCACGTCTGATGACACGACCATTAACATAGTTATGAATTTGAACGGATATGCTTACATGGAATATGGTGCATGCCTACTCCTGGAATCTAACATTCAGGAAACTGTATCCATGTCACAAATGGGACAAACAATGAATATGAATCTAAGCATGCGAATGCAATTAATGGAGCATCATAAATAGCATACATTCTAAGCAGTCCAACTGTTCATACTCGCTATAAAACATAGTTAATTTTATCTAGAGGCTTTATTACTCTATTTGCTTCAGCATAGGGTCTTATGATGGCGACGATCATTCGGATAGCTAATCTCACAAAAAGGTTTGGGGAATTTACTGCAGTTGACCACCTAAACCTTGAAGTTGGCGAAGGAGAAATCCTCGGCCTTCTAGGTCCAAACGGAGCAGGAAAGACAACGACTTTACTTATGTTGACAACTGTCATAAAGCCTACTGAAGGCACAGCGTCTATAGGTCCATATGATGTTACCCAAGAGCCTGACAAGGCAAGGACACTTATTGGAATGGCGTTTCAAGAGCCTAAACTCCTCTGGGTTGATGCGCCTTGGGATATTCTTAATTGGCATGCAAAAATTTGTGGCTTATCAGCTGAGGAACGCAAGAAAAGGGTTCGCTGGGTTTTGGAAGAGCTTGAATTATGGAATGATCGTTTAAAGAGTGTTCACACTTTTTCTGGTGGAATGCGTAAAAGGGTTGAAATAGCAAAAATTTTGATTCAAAGACCAAAAATAGCAATTGTTGATGAGCCAACTGCACAGATTGATATTGTCGGTAAACATAGAATCTGGAATATGATCCGCGATTTAAGGAATGAAGGCTCAACTATACTACTCGCAACAAATGAGCTTTACGAGGCTGATGTGCTTTCACACAGAGTTGCCATAATGCATAAAGGCAAATTGCTTGTCTGTGATGAACCTAAAAAGCTGAAGGACAACATACCAGGTGGTGACGTTATAGAAATAACGTTAGAAAGAGATATCCTAAACGAAACATTTGAAAAAGTGAAGAAAATCCCGCGGGTTGTAAATGCTCTAGCCATAAAGCAAAATCAACTGAAAATCTACCTAAATCAGGCGGAAGAAGTTCTACCAAAAATCACAGAGTTCTTTATGAAAGAACAATTGCCAGTTAGATCAATACGTATGAGTGAGCCATCCCTAGATGATGTTTTTGCGCATTATACTGGTTTAACCATTGAAGAGGCTCAAAAAGAATGATAAGTCTACGCAAGATTTGGACGGTAGCTGAAAGAGACATACGCATGTTTCTTCGCTACAAGTTCTTGCTGATAATGCGTGCCATATGGTTTGTTTCTCAAATATCCCTTTTCGGCTTAGTTGTTAACACAATGTTTACCACAAAGGTTCAGAATGCTGTTGGTGGAAGCTACTTCAACTATTATGCTGCAGGAATAATAATAACAATGCTATATTCAACAGCAGTCTTCATAGGTTATGACATCTATGAAGAAGCTGATCATGGCGTCATAGAGTATCTATTAAGTGTACCAGTTTCACGTAAGGAACTCGTCCTCGGAAGATCCATTGGAGGAGGCTTAAGAAGTTTCATGTATGTTGGTCCAATGATGCTTTTTGTCTTATACCTGCTTGGAGTTTCAAGTTTTCTACAACTTCTTTTAGCTTTACTATCCCTCTTTCTTTTCACTTTTGGCGTAGCAGGGTTCAGCATAACTTTGGCTGTTAGCATAAAATCCTCTGATAGATTTGATATATTAATGGGTGTTACAGACGCTTTAATAGTTAGGTTGAGTACAACGCTTTATCCAATAGCTTTTATGCCACAATATTATGCTGGCATAGCATCATTTAATCCTTTAACTTTTGCAGCTGACCTTTTCAGATGGGGCGCAGGAATGGAATCTACAGCGCTTACACCGCCATTGCTTTCGGCTTTTGGCATAATTGCCTTCTTTTCAATATTTACCTTTCTAGGCATATTCCTACACGAGCGCAGGTTGGAGGGTGGCGGTTGGCAATAAAGCCAATATTGCATATTGTGCAAAGAGATTTTAGCTACTTTTTCCGCTACAAATGGTGGATTGCAGGCATGATAAGCATGAATCTTGCTGACCTTTTCATAATGGCAATAGTTTACACAAACATGGTTAACCCAACTATCACAAAAGAATATGTTTCATACTTTGTCTTTTTCGCTCCAGGATTAACTATAACAGCACTTTTTGCAGCTGCTTTCATGATTGGAAGAGAAATAAACATGGAGGTTAGACGTGAGATTTCACATTACATGTTAAGTTTGCCAGTGAAAAGATGGGAGTTAGCTGTTGGAAGAGTTTTAGCTGGGGGCATTAGGGGAGTCATTTATATGGCGCCACTTCTTGCCACAACCCTAGTCATAACTTACATTTACACAAGTGTGCTTCCTTCACTTTTGCAGCTGTTAACAATCATTGTGGCTTTATTTCTAATATCCATTGGAACTTCAGGTTTAAGCATAGCCCTTGCTGTATCAACAACAAGCTTTGAGAAGTACATAACTGCAAGAGGCGTTGTCTATTATGTGCTTTTCTTCTGTAGCACAGTGTTTTATCCAATGGACCTAATAAAAAGTGCATTACCACAGTTAACATTTATAGCTCAATATAATCCATTAAGTTGCGGTGCAGACTTGTCAAGGGCTTTCCTTTTGGGAAATCCTCCATTCACGCCCATTATGCTAATTGACATAGCTTTTTTCGCATTAATTTTCACTTCACTGGCTATGGTAGCTTATATGAAAGTAACTCAAAAATAAACATGGTTAAATATTTATGAGTATGAAATATGTATTGTTTGTTCTTTGCACTAGGTAAGTTTGGCTTGAAGGGAAACTTATGACTGACGTGGAGGCTATCTTTGAGCCGAAAACTGTTGTTTTAATAGGGTCAAATATAATTCGGGAAAAAGTTGGCATGGCGTCTCCGCAGCTTTTCAGAGATGTTACATATAACATGAGGAAATTCTTTAAAGGAAAAATCTATGTCATAGATTTGCATGGAAAAACAAAAAACAATAACGTGGATAAACTGCCAGAAATTCCTCAACTTGCCGTAATAATGCTTCCGCCAGAACAGTCAATTGTACAAGCAGAAAAATGTGCAGAAATAGGCGTTAAAGCTCTTGTAATGCTTACTGGTGGATACAAGAATAGCCAACGTGAAAGTTTGCTTAAACTCAAAGAGAAGTATGGCATCCGAATTTTAGGACCAAACACTATTATGGGAGTGATAAATACTTTCAACGGGTTAAACACGACTTTTGAAAGAAATGTTATGCCTAAAAAAGGAAATATTTCTGTTATATCCCAAAGTGGTGGAGTTGGAGCATGTCTTCTTGACTGGGCGGGTTTCTATAGGATAGGCATAAGCAAGTTTGCTTTTATGGGAGATAAAATAGATGTGGACGATGTTGATTTGCTACATTATTTCAGCAAAGATGAAGAGACAAAGGTCATTTGCCTCTATATGGAAGGAATAAAAAATGGAAGAAATTTCATAGAAGAAGCAAGAAAAATAGTTAAGAAAAAGCCTGTTCTCGTTTTGAAAGGCGGAATAACTCACGAATCTGCATTGAGAGCACAATCTCACACAGCTTCTATGTCTGGAAGCGATGAAATTTTTGATGCTGCCTTCAAGAAGGCTGGAATAATAAGAGTTGAAAATATTGAAGAGCTGATGGATGCTGCGCTAGCACTTTCTAAACAGCCACCTATGTATGGAGATAATGTGGCCATTGTGAGTAATGTTGGCGGACCTGCAATATTGACTGCTGATGCTGTCGCAAGGAACAATCTTAAACTCGCAGCTTTATCTGAAAAGACAAAGAAGAAAATAGAAAGCCTATATCATGGTGTTGATGCAACAAATCCCATAGATATTATAGCTGATGCAAGAGCTGAAAGATACAGGAAAGTGTTAAAACTTGTGTTTGAAGATGAAAATGTGGACGGCATCATAATAGTGAACATGCTTAAATCTTGCTTTTTTGAGCCAGAAGACGCTAAGGTTATTCCAGAAATAGCTGCAAAATATACTGGAAAGCCTGTTGTGGATGTTCCTGCAGGTGGAGAAGACTTTGCACTTGTTCATAAAGTATTGGGTGAATCAACCATACCATTGTATAATTTACCTGAAAAAGCAGTAAAAGCCCTTAAAGTATTGAGAACTTACGGCAAAATTCATGAGAAGCATTAACTATATTTGCTGATTCATAGATTCTAGTTGTGATTGACCTTTCCTTTCAGGTGAAATAGTGACTCAGCATCCGAAACGATTTAGTGAGAAACTATTTAAACAAATTTTCAGCTTTTGCAGTCATGTTGCTGGTTCTTGTCAAATTACTGCTGCATGTATTGTTGGTGATTGTGCATTAGGCTTACTTGATGCAAAGGCCACCGTGGAAGTGTTACTTGTGATTCGCGATTTTCCGCAGAAGTTGATGAATTACGTTAATGTTTTTGATGAGAGAAATGCTGTTGTTTTTGCAGTTGACAAGTGGATTTTCGAAAGAGATGTCGACAAGGGATTTTTAGGTGAAGCCTTAGCTGGAAGACTAATCTTTCCGTATGTCACGTTGATGAATGAGAATTATCTACATGTGCAAGAAGTCAAATTGAAAAAGCGATTGATTCTTGAACTTTTGGAAAATCTTGTTCTGGATTTTCCAGAGCTTTCCTATGAAATTCGCATTAAACCAGAATATTTCATGTATGAAACCATGTTTAGTAGAGCACGGCTTTATCCACCAATGATTTATGCCTTATGTAATTTTATGCAAAAAAAGGCTAGGAT
>Ga0209102_1000522_pt1 | contig 25188 bp, 19 predicted proteins | sample ConPoolayeHmetaG_FD_185483 | JGI IMG/M metagenome (GOLD analysis project Ga0209102, IMG submission 185483) | Hot spring microbial mat communities from California, USA to study Microbial Dark Matter (Phase II) - Cone Pool mat layer H metaG... ...
CTTTTCCCTCCAAGGGTCTACGCTTATTTAGATCCGGGGACTGGCGGTTATCTTATTCAAGTTATTGTCGCTTCAATTGCCGGTTTGGGCTACCTTGTTAAACTCAACTGGAAAAAAATCAAGAGTCTTTTTTCTCCTAAGGACAAAAAGGAGGCGGAGAATGAAAATAAAGACTGACAGTCTTGAATCTTCTTCTTTTCGAGATCCCAATGGATTTATTTTTTTTCTAAATAACGAGCCATACCGCCAAATCAATAAAAAAAGTCAGCAAGACTTTGATTTTTTGCTCAGTTCGGGACTTTATCAGAAACTAACAAAAGAAGAAATGCTTATTCCCCACAAAGAAGTTCCTCTTGGGTTAGTCCCCAATAGCAATGCCTACAAAATAATAAAGCCTCAACCTATTCCCTTTATCTCTTATCCTTACGAATGGTCCTTTGGTCAGTTAAAAGACGCCGCCTTACTCACCCTAGAAATTCAAGAAATAGCTTTAAAACACAATATGGTCCTAAAAGATGCCAGTGCTTACAACATTCAATTTATAGGATATAAACCAATATTTATCGACACCTTATCATTTGAAAAATATCGCGAAGGCGAACCCTGGATAGCTTACCGACAGCTTTGCCAACACTTTTTGGCCCCTCTTTGTCTGATGGCCAAAAAAGATCCCCGTCTTAATATTCTGATGCGAGATTTTATTGATGGCATTCCTCTTGATTTAACCAGCAAAATACTTCCGTGGGTAACAAAGTTGAATTTCTCAATACTTACCCACATTCATCTTCATGCCTTAAACCAAAAAAGAATGGCAGATAAAAGAATTGTTAAAAGCAAATATAAGATGAGTAGATTTCAGATGTTGTCTTTGATTGGTAACCTAAAGTCTGTTATTCAAAAAATGGAAATGAAAAATTTTCAAACAGAATGGAAAGAATATTATCATTTTACGAACTATTCTGATGAAGCCTTTGAATATAAAAAATTACTTTTTAAAAATTTTCTTGGAAAAATTAAACCAAAATCGGTCCTTGATCTTGGAGCAAATGAAGGTGTTTTTTCCCAAATAGCCTGTCAAAACAAGGCCTACACGATTGCTTGCGACATTGATCCGTTAGCGGTTGAAAAAGCTTACCTTGAAGCAAAAAAAAGCAAAAATAAACTATTGCTACCTTTAATAATCGACTTAACCAATCCTAGTCCCGGTCTTGGTTGGGAAAATACTGAACGAAAATCTTTTAGTCAAAGAATTAAAGTTGACTGCATTTCTGCCCTTGCGTTAATCCATCATTTAGCTATTTCTAATAATCTGCCTTTTGCTTTAATCAGCCAGTATTTTGCCAGCTTGGGTAAATATTTGATTATCGAATTTGTGCCTAAAGAAGATTCAAAAGCTCAAAAACTTCTTCAAAATCGTGAAGATATTTTTGAGGAATACTCGAAAGAAGATTTTGAAAAAGCTTTCGGAAAACATTTCCAAATTCTTGAACAGAAAAAAATTAAAGAATCTAAGAGAGTACTTTATTTAATGAGGAGAAGATGAATAAATTAAAAAAAATTTTTTTTCTGCTACCCCTCATTCTAATGCCGTCGTTTCCAATTTTATCGTTTTATTTAAAAAATATTTCCGAACTTTCTTTGAAATTTATAGTAAAACCATTAACTTCGTCAATCGGTTTAAGTCTTATCGGAGCTTTACTTTTTTCTCTTATAATTAAAAACAAAAATAAGGCTGCGCTCATTGTTCTTCTGTTTAACTTAATATTTTTTTCCTATGGTCATTTGAGCAATTCTTTAAATAGCATCCTTTTTATTCAACTACCAAATGAGGTGGTTCTAGGACCAGACAAGACTTTGCTTCCAATTATTACTGTATTGTTTATTTTCTTAAGTTTTAGAATTCTTGGATCAAAAAAAGACTTCAACCAAACAATTTCTTTTATAAACGCGTCTTTACTTTTCATAGTTGGTTATTTAAGTTTGTCAATTGTCCAAAAAGAATATCAAAAAGGGGCTAATCTAGAAATTTTTCCGTTTCAATCCCAAAGCAAAATTTCAGAGAACCAAAAAATGACTCCAGATATTTACTACATTATTCTTGATGGCTATGCCAGACAGGATATCCTTAAGGAGATTTACCATTACGACAATTCTTGGTTTATTGAAAGCTTAAGGAAAATGGGTTTTTATGTGGCAGATTATGCCAGAAGCAACTATCTTCATACATACCTATCATTGCCTTCAACTTTAAATATGAGATATCTTGATGAACTTCCGAAAAAACATGGTACAAATCCTGTCAGCAATATCGCCGCCAGACAGTTAATCTACGATAATGAAGTGACCAGAAAACTTAAAGCTTGCGGCTATACAATTATTAACTTTGCCTCGACTTGGGAAGGAACAAACGAAAACTTCCAGGCTGACATCACCTATAAAAGTACTCAATATTTTAAAATTTTTGGAAAAAATATTTCTTTTGACGAAAATACGATAATCTTTCTGCAAACAACTCTTCTTTCACCTTTTATCAAAGAAGTTTGGTTCGATACACTTCGCGCCCATACTTTATCCACACTACAAAAATTGCCAGGCATTCCTTTCTTGAAAGGGAAAAAATTTACAATTGTTCATCTTATTGCCCCCCATCCGCCCTACGTTTTTACCGCCGAAGGGTACCCTGTCCAAGGGAACCAAACGGAATTTTCAAAGGAAAACATGGATAAATACCTCAATCAGCTAGTTTTTATCTCAAACCAAATTCTCCCTGTTCTCCAAAAAATTATCAAAAACTCTTCAACCCCTCCAGTCATTATTCTGCAGTCAGATCACGGACCAGGTTCTCTTTTGGGAAAATCAGGAGAATGGCCAAAAAACTACTCAAAAGAAGGTCTCAAAGAACGAAGTAGCATCTTATATGCAGTTTATTTCCCTGATAAAGACTATAACCAATTTTACGATTCGATCACTTCCGTCAATACTTTCAGGATAGTATTTGATAAATACTTTAATGAGGACCTTAAACTTCTCCCAGATAAAATATTTTATACTGGTTTTGAGAAGTTATACGAATTCAAGGATATAACAAGTATCAAATAGTTCATTGTATTATTTTTCTCTTTATTTCCAACCCTATTTTCTTGAAAAAACCATCAGTAATCTTCCTCTGCCAAAAAAGGAAGTCGCCGATAATTTTTTGCACTGTTTTACCCCAATTCTCAATACTTTCTTCTTCAAATTTGTTTTGCTCCCAAACTTTAAGATAAACTACCAGTTCGGAAAAGCTCTGCAAAATTGAAAGCACCAAACCGTGGAAACCGTCTTTGTAACCTTCTCCGGCAAAAAAACGGGAGAAAAACTCGTCCGCCGGTCTGGTTAAAACCTGCTGCCACTCAAATTTGACTCCTGTTTTTGCCACTTCCTCGGCTTGAATATCGGTATACCGATTTAGTCTTTCAATAAACTGGGAAATTGACTGAAAGTTATGATGGATTATGGCATTTTCCTCTACCGCCTCCAATTTAAATCCCTTTCCTTCGGTTTTTGGCCGGATATGAATTTCTTCGGAAAATTTCACTTTTCCCTTTTTGAAAAATCTTACCAAATAATCCGGCCACCAACGAGAATGTTTTATCCATTTTTCAAAAATAATATTTTTCCGGGGAATTTCCACATAATCAATTTCATTTTCTTTGGCAATATTTCGAAGCTTATCCGCCAACATTCCTGGTAGCTCCTCGTCAGCATCAATCAAAAAAATCCAGTCACCCGAAGCTTTTGAAAGAGCAAAATTTCTTGCCGGTTCAACATAGCGGGTGTATTCGTGCTGGAACACTTTTGCCCCATATTTTCTGGCGATTTCCACCGTTTTGTCGGTAGAATGCATATCAACTACAACAATTTCATCGGCAAAATTCTTTACCGAGTCAAGACATCGGCCAATGTTCTGTTCTTCGTTGTAAGTATTTATAACAGCTGATATTTTTACCATTTAGTATATTTTAACTCAATTAATCTTATAAATTTTCACTTCTCCATTTTCAAAAATTTTTTCCGCCCCTATATCTCCTTCCCCAAACTCCATTTTTTGACCTTTTACAAGATAAATATATTTAATCTTATTATCAAAAAGAAAATTCCTTCCCCACTCTTTATTTTTGGATTTAAAGAAATTATCAATTAATTCTTTCCTTTGCCGCCAAGGATAGCCAGTAATCTCCAAATTCATCTCATCTGCCAAAAAAGACTGCTTGCCACTCAAAGCAGAAATATAAGCTGTTGTTTCATATGCATACAAAGGCTTTGGTTCTGGAAAGAAACTCTTCCATTCTTCACGGAAAGGATAGGAAAGAACCGTTCCTTCTGGTAAATTTTTAAGAAAATTTAAAGCTTCTAGTTCAGAAATACTAACTCTTGCTGGAGGCCTTGATGGTAAATAATCGTTTTTCAAGGTAATAAAGCTGGTTGGAAGAGTGAAAATAACTAAAAAAATTCCTATCAAAGCACTAACTTTTCCCGGTTTTAATTTTCCTGCAATAACCCCAGCCAAAATTGCCGCAAAAAACTGAGAATAATAAAAAAATTGAATTGTATTCCACGGATTATTTTTTTGAATAAAAGTCAAAGGTAAAATCAAACAAAAAATCAAAGCACTAAAAAGAAATATTTCTATTTCAGAAACCATTCTTTTTTTCCAAAAAAAAACGCCATAAAAAAAACCTACAAATCTTGTTCCTAAATTTCCAAAAATAAAAATTGCCAAAGCCAAAACCTCGGTCAAAATCCATCTCAACCATTTTCCAGAATTCAAATAGGCAACTCTAGCATTTTCCAATCTAAACCAGCCCAATCTGTCCCCGTAAGCCAACATTGTTCTAGGAAACCAAAGAGGAGAAAAGACCAAAAGCGAAGGCGCTTTTAAATTAAGAGGTAAAAATACCACCAATGCCACCAATAATGTAGACAAAAATAATTTAAGAAAATCTCTTGACTTTTGCGGATAAAAAATTAAACTTGACAAAAATAAACAAGCCAAAGAGACCAAGACAATAATACCGGCATAAACTTTTATCTGGACAAGAACCCCAAAAATTAAGGAGCAAATTAAAAGATTTTTTTTTATCGATTTTTCCATAAAATCCAATAGTTTGATCAACCCCAAAAGCAAAAAAATTAAAGACAAAGCGTAAGGGGGATTTATTAACGTTGAAATAGCCTGATTTGCCCAAAAAGTTGATTCGCCTTTTCCGAGCAACCATCCCCAACTTCCCCCAAAATAAACAAAAAAAGTTGCCCACCAAGCCTGTCTTTTGCTTTTAGTCCATTTTTTAATTAATAGATAAGTTAAAAATCCAATCAAAATCGCCATTATTGGCGGAAAAATTTGAAAGTATAAGTTTACAGGGGAAATTTTTGTTATTCGGCAAATCGTCGCCACCAGGAAATCAAAGCCTAAGTGATAGTTGGTCAATTTTTCGCCGGCAAAAACTGGATTTTCTAAAGAAAATTTTGCCAGTTGGTTAATCAAAGCAAGATGCCAAATGCCATCATGACCGTTTGGTCCCCAAAATCCCATACCAAAAGGGTAAATCAAACCTGATTTAATAAGAGGGATAGAAACACTTAATGTTCCTAAAACTAATAAGATCAACAGAAAAACATTTTGTCTCAAAAAAAACAATAACGTAAAAAAAATTAAAAAGTAAAAAAATAAAAGGAAAAAATTATTAAATTTAAAAGGAATTAATTGTTTTCCAAATTCTTTAATTAAATTGGTATACGAAACCTCAAAATTCAATTTTCTTTCTTGGGCTGGGAATCTAACGGTGTCTATCTTGGCTGGTAATTCTAAATTTAAATCGGGCCAAGGGTTTGGTACTAATAAATTTGGTTCTGGCCAATTTTCGTTGTACACTCTAAGATCTCTAATCTTTTTCTCACTGTTGCTTTCGGTTATTCCAATCCTAAACTGGGGAGAAAATTGCCAAATAGCCTTTTGAGATTTATCAAAGTAATTACTTCCTTCAACTTTTCCTTCCGGAGACAATTTCAAAAAGTTATTCATATACCAGGAGACAAATTGACCAGCAGTTCTCGTTTTTACATCTTCTCTTTTTTTAATTTCTTCTAGTTGGGCAAAGAAACCCTCCTTATAAACTATCCAAGGATAATCGTTCTCCAAACCTAGTGTTACCTGGCCAAAGGGCAAACTATTTTCCAGATAAACCCCCAAAAGATGATTGAAATAATCTATCCCCAAATTTCTAGAATAGTAGTCGTTTATCTGGAAACTATAGTTGGATTGGTGAACAAAACCTCCATAACCAAGGTAAGGATCTCTTTGGGCCCACTGGAGAACTACGACCCTAATTTTGTTTTTAACGGTCTGGGCAGGAGATAAGATGTTGAATTTAGATGGATAATAAGGCATTCCCCAAAACCCTCCCCAAATTTGGTATGAATCTGTAGTAAACTGGTCCGCACAAGTAAGAATCCCAAAAACTTGATACTCCTTGGCCATATAATTTGCAGAAAACGCATCTATGTGCCAAGCTCCAACTACAGCAGGATAGTAACCAAAATTATACCTAAAAATGTAAAAAGCCTCGTCAATCAGCTTTTTCCGATCCTCCAGCGAATAGCCAGAGAGGAAAACTTTATTACTGTCATGCCAAAAGAGACCTCCTTGGGGATAATTTACCTTGCTTGCCTCTGCCAGTCTTGGGGTGATTTCCAAAAACAATCCTAGTTCATGAGATTTATCGATTCTTTCAAAAAAACCAGTAATTTCGGAATCTAATAAGGAATCAAATCTTAATAACCAGGTAGCAGGTATTTTAAGTTCTGTAAGCTTTTTGTACAACTCTTTAGGCATTGTCATCGGCATTTGTTCTTTATTTGTCCAAAAATCTGACCCTCTCACCGGATTTACCACCGTAACGAATTTTTCTTTGGAAAAAACTGGGCAGGCAAAGACCAAACTTCCTAAAAAAAGGGCACACAAAAAAAATAAAAATTTTTGGTTATTTAACCTTAATTCCATGCAAAAAAACCTTAAAATCGCTAATTAGACTTTCGCCAAAGAAAAACCAAGAAATTAATAAATAAGAAAGAGCTCCTACAAAAACAGTGAAAACTATTCCACCAAAAGACGAAGGACATTTTTTACCCAGAAAAAACATTATTCCGCCCATCAACAACGAAGCGAGTGCCGGCTTGTAAATCGAATCGGTAAGATTAAAATTTATCTCTCTTTTAGCCAAGACAAGAGGTATCACCGAAGAGAAAGCAATCATCCCTACTGCCCAAGATACCCCTAAATAACCACCTTTTATTGCCATCAAGGGCATTAATGTCCAGGTCAAAAACAGCCATATAAGCATCATTTTAAGCGTGACTTTAACTTTCCCGATTGCATTAAAAAAATTTGTAGCAGTAGTGGAAATAACTGCCCAAGCGCTGTTCAAACAATATAAATACAAAGGAATTAGAGCTGGTTGCCATTTAAGATAACGGGGGATTATTTTGACCAAATCTGAAGCTAAAATTGAAAAACCAATTAAAATTGGGAAAGTTAAAAAACAAAGAAAGAAAAGGGATTTTTCCACCGCTTTTTTTAAAATTTCTTTGTTTTTTTGGAGTCTTGAGTAAGTAGGAAAAGCTACCTTTAATACGTTATCCATAAGAAAACGCAAGGGTTGTTCCGCCCACTTTTTGGCCCAACCCAAATAACCTAAACCAGTTGTCCCAATAATTCTTCCTAAAAACATCGTCATTAAATCATCCTTAAAAACCGCTATTAAAGTGTTTGCTTGGTATGGCAGTCCAAATTTCAAAAGACTTTTTAAAGATTCTTCCGAAAAGTAAAAACCAATTTTCCAAGGAGAAATAATATAAATTGCCAACAAACCAGTTAATCCTCGGGCTAAAACGGCAATAGTGAAACTGGAAATACCAAAACCTTTCCAAGCCAAAATTATTGCCAAAACATTGTAAACCAAAGTCTCTATTATTTGGGGGATAACTAGCAAATCAAATTTTAAATTTCTTTCCAAAATTACAGAAGGAATTGTTTTTAAAGATGAAAGTAGCAACGATAATCCCAAAGCGTAAAGGAGATATATTGCCTCTCGACTTAAACTATACCATTTGTTAACCAAAGGTGCCAACCCGACAAGCAAAACTAAAAGAATCATTACCAAAACCTGCTGGATGGTAAAAGTAGTTTTTAGATCTTCCTCAGTTAATTTCTCTTTTTTTTGAATTAAGGCGGCAGCCAAACCAATGTCAGAAAAGTAAGCAAAAAAATTCACAAAAGCAGAAACCAGAAAAAAAACACCGAAAATTTTTGGCTCAAGAAAGACTGTTAAAAGGAAAGTGGAAATAAAAGAGATTATTTGGACCAAAAAACTACGGGAAACAAGTGACAAGACTCCTGTCAAAGATCGCTTTTTAATCTCCCCAAGGTCTATTCCCTCTTCAATTTCAACTCGCATAGATTAGATTTTAACAAATCAAGGTTAATTTAGAAAGTTCCTCAACGATTAATCTGCCACAACCTCAAAAAAATCTTTGGTTTTAGGAGGACCAGTGATATCTCCATAATAAACTTTTAAAGTATCATCATTATAAATTATTTGAGGCCCGTTTTCCCCTGATAAGGCGTAAAAAGCTTGAGTTGTTGGTCCACCCCAATCTTGGGAAACACAACCAGCTTTAGGATTGTTTTTAAAATACAAAATTGCTCCTTTAGGCAATTTAGGATACTCCTCCATTAACTGATTAACTATTCTTTTACTCAATTTTGCTCTTCCTGCAACCCAGTAATTTTGCTCATAAAACTTAATGGTTAAGAAAGATGTTGTTAAAAAGAAGAACATTAGCAAAAACTGCCATAATTTTGATGAATTTTTTACTACCAAGCTTATTAAACCAGCAAAACCCAAAAGGGGAACTTCCAAATAATAGGCAAATTTGTGTTGAGGCAAAAACAAAAATGGTAAAAGGGGAATTAAAAACCAAAAACTAAAAAGAAAAATTAGTTTTATTTGTTTAAGTTTCATTAAGAAATTGATTGCCAACATAACCAACAAAGATAATGACCCTAAAATAATCAACTTGCCTCGCCAGCCAAAAACTTGTAAAAATCTGGGATTCAATTTTAAATCAGGGCCTAAAAAATCAAGCAAGCTTTCTGGTGTACCAACTGACCAGAGAATATACCAAAAAAGGCTGTTAAAAAGATTTTTTGGGGAAATTTTCAGAGAATATTCACTTTGACGGACAAAACCAAATTGCCATTTTGAAACCAAATAGATTCCTAAAATCAAAAAATAAAGTAAGACTTGTCCCCAATTTCTTTTTTGAAAAAACTCCATAACTAAAATCATTAAAGGCAAAGTTATAGCTGTTTCCCGACACATCAAAGCCAATATAAAAAACAAAGGAGCAATTTTTGCCCTTTTTAAATAAAGAAAAATTGTTAAAAAATAAAAAAAGGCTACCCCAATTTCTTCAAAAGTTGAGATGTAAGATAAAGCTGTAAAATGAGCTGAAGAAAGACCATAGAAAAAGGCAGCCAAAAAGCCGTTATTTTCTTTTTTAGTAATTGTAGCCACCAATTTAAACACCAAAAAGATATTTGCACAAAAAAACAAAAAGCTTATTAAATGAAAACCCAAGGGATTTAAACCAAAAATTATTTGGCCTAAAAATAAAAAAACCTGGGTAGTTAAGGGCCGGTAAAATTGATAACCATATTTATTTTTAAAAGAAAAAAAAGAAAGAAACCCCTGTAAATTCTCCGCCCGACTCATTTTTAAATGATAAAAATCATCTTGCACAAAAAAGTATGAAAAAGTAGCAGAAAAAAGAATGGCGCTAGAAAGAAAAATTACCAAAAACCAATATCTTTTAATTAATTTGCAAAGCGGTATTTTAAAAGTGTCCATATGGCTAAAAGGGCATCTTTTGCTTTTATTTTTTTTCCTTCTTTGTAACTTCTTGGTTTAGTAATTATAGGCACCTCATCAATTTGAAAACCCTTTTTCAAAATTTTGGCGGTAATTTCCGGCTCAACTTCAAAACGATCAGATTCTAATCTTAATCCTTGGTAAACTTCTTTTGTCATCATTTTATAGCCAGTTTCCATGTCAGTTAGAGATGAACCGTATAAAACATTGGTTAAAAAAGATAAAAAAAGATTTGCTATATAATGAAGCGGCATTGGGGTTTTATCTTTTCCAAAAAGTCTAAATTTTAACTCTTTCAACCTACTTCCGTAAACAACTTTTGCCTTATTTTCCAATATTGGTTTCAAAAGTTTTTTATAATCTTCAGGATTATATTCCAAATCAGCGTCTTGAATAACCAAAACATCACCAGAGGCATTTCTTATTCCCTTCCTTACCGCCGCCCCTTTCCCTAAATTTTTTTCATTTTGCAAAATTTTAAATTTTACTTTGTCATTTTTAATTTTTAATTTTTCATTTTCAATTCGATTTAACGTTTCATCCGTTGATCCGTCATCAATAATAATAATTTCTTTTTCCAATCCTGAGGGTAATTTTACTCCCAAAACTTTTTTCAAAATTTCACCGATCGTTTTTTCCTCATTGAAAACAGGAATAACAATTGAAAGCTTCATTTTACCTTTTTAAACAAAATCAACAACATAAGCCAAGAAACCAAAGAAACTATATTGCCTATCCACCTAATAGGGGTATTGGTCAGTTTTGCTCTAATAAAATATTCTCCCGGCAAAAGATTAACTGTTATTAAGCCTAAATGGTTATCATGTGTAGTTCTTGTAAGCTCTCCATTTACCCATACTTTCCACCCTGGAAAGTCGTAAATTGGAATTTGTATTCTTGCCTCCTGAATTACTTTTGTTTTAAAGTTATACCAATCTGTTCCTTTCATAACTTCAAGAATTTGCGCTTCTCCGGTCTCTATTTCCGGTTTTTCTGGGGCAGGGCTGGCTGGTGGCGCTTTGGCATAAATAGGCAAATAATCAAAAATAGCATCGGTTTGCAATTTATTCCATCCTTTGGCAGAAAAAAGTTTTTCTCCGTCAGTTATTTTAATTATTTTTTCTGCCCGAAAAAAAGAGAAATTTAAAACGACTATTAAAACCATCAAGCTTGTAGATAAAAAAACTTGATGTCTTTTTGATTTTAAAAGAAAAATAATCCCTCCTCCTAAAACGGAGGCGGAAAAAGCAACAATAGTTAAAAATCGCCAAGGAAACTGAAGATAACTCAAAAGTGGTAGAATTTTCCAGATAAACACAGAGCGAAGATGAACCATAAACAAGGAAAAAGTAAAAAGGAAAAAGTAAAAAGGAAAAACAATAAAATCCTGGAATTTTATCTTTTTCCTGAAAAATAAGATGCAGGCGGAAAAAAATGTCAAAACCGCCAAGGGCCAATGGGGAAAACCCACTTGAAAAGGCATGCCCGCATCTTGTAACCATCCACTTGAGCCATATCCCCAAAAACGAGTAAATAACATTTTACTAATAGGAACATAGTGGGCCAGATAATTAAAGTAGCCCATCAACATTGTCTCTATGTGAACATACTTTTTTTCAAAAATAACAGGCAAGGTAAAAAAGGCAGCTAACCCCAAACCAAAAATTCCCGAAAGAAAAAAGTCTATTAATTTTTTGAAGAAATTTTTTTTCCAAAAGAAAACGAGGATTAAAACAAAAAAGGTAACTGCAGGCGCAAAAAGAAAAGTCATCAAATTATGGGAAAGCAACAATAAGCTAAAAAACAAGGAAAGCCAAAGCCTAAAATTTCTATTATTTTCTTCTTTTACGATTAATAGGGCAGACCAAAAAATTCCCGGCAAAAAAGCCATTGCCCAAAATTCATTCATCGCTCCCCTAACATAAACATCAACTGAATGATAAGGAACAAAAAGATAAAGGATTGCTGACACCAATCCTCCATCTTCTCCCCAAAGTTCCTTGCCCAGCAAATACATAAAAATGGTCGAGGCCAAAAAGCCTAAAATAAAAAGAATTTTTACCGAATCAACAAAAGAAAAACCCAAAAACCTAAAAATCATTCCCAAATAGTATGGAAAGGGTGGATAATAATTAAAAAGCGGATAACCGTAAGAATATCCCAAATCCGGAACCCAGCGGCAGGGAATTTGCCTATCAAGAAAGCATAATTCCATTTCGTAAAGTCTCCCTACCTGTAAGTCGTCATGCATAGGAAAGTAACCTGGTTTGAAAAGATCACGGGAGGCAATTACCGTAGCAACTAAAATTATCAAAATATGCCAAAAATTTTTTCTTTTCATTTTAAAATCTCAAAAAATAACAAATTTTCCCTAATTCCGGTTTTAGGATTTTCAGCTTTTGGGTATTTAGAAATGAATTTTAAATTTTGAGTTTCTTTTACTTCAAACCGACTATCGTTTACAAGCAAAAAAACTTTATTATCCTGTAAAGCATTTGTCAATTTATCCGGAATTTCTTTAATCGGATAGCCTACCCCCACAACAGTAATATTGGGTATTTTTTCCAAATAAATTTGCAGACCATCCGGCAAAGTTCCAAAAAACCCTTCCGTCCCTACTAACACTTTTTGATTTTGAGCCACTTTTTTCAAATAAAGCGCTGCCTCTTTAATCCCGTAACCCGCCGTCCATTCTTCCAAATAACCTTTTCTTTCCTGAACCGGCAACCAAGCTTCAGCCGGATTACTGATTAAAAGAAAAATTTGGTAGCAGGGGAGTAATAAAACTAACACCAAACCGATAACACCTATCACCTTATTCTTAAATAGGCTAAATATTCTCTCCATAATAAAAGCAGCAAATATTAGAAAAAGCGGCACGGAAAATAAAATATATCTGGCGGTATAAACTTTAGCGATAGCACCCTGACCAATCAAAGGAAGCAAAAACCAAGTAAGTAAAAGCGCTCCTTTATTAAAATTCTTCTTTAAGGACAAATATATTCCAAAAATTCCCAAAACAAAAATTGGCGGAGTTAACCATACCCAAAACCAATCAAAAGTTTTTCTTGAATTGCCCAAAAATGGAGTTAGCGGATGTTTTAAAACTTCCGAAAAAGAAAAAACGTAATCTTTGTTGCGAATGGAAATCATATGAAACTCCGGACCAAGTCTTAAGATGTTATAAATGGCAAAACCAAAAACCCAAACTACCAACCACAAACCAACCACTTTAATTAAATGAAGCGGTAAATCTTTTCTTTTAAAGTTAAAGGTTATTAATGTTGTCGGCAACAGTATAGCAAAAAACAATGCCGGAGACTTAGTTATCAATCCCAAACCTAGTATAATTCCGCCAATCATCGCCAAATCTAAACGAACACCATTAACTAGCCAAACACTAAAAATCAAAAACCAAATTCCCAAGAAAGAAAGCAAACCGTCAACCAAAGCCATTCGGTCAAAAAATAAACTAAATGGGGAAATAAGATATAAAATCGAGGCTAAAAACGATAGCCTGATCTTTTTGAAAAGCAAATAACTTAAGGCAAAAACTCCCACCATGGTTCCGAACCCGGAAAAAACCGAAACCATTCTTCCGGCAGCCAATGGATCTTTAATAACTTTCAAAAAAGGAATCATCAGCCACATAAATAACGGCTGCTTTCCGTCTGATAAAGGCAAAAATCTTAAAGAAGGCTCCGCCCGCATAACTTGCGCCCACCTGATATAAATCGCCTCGTCGCAAAATACAGGAATGGTGGTCAAATTGATTATCCGAGAAATGAAATACCCGATAGTTAAAATAAAAAGAAAAACTATAGAGGAAATTGTTAATTGTAAATTGTTAATTGTTAATTTTTTGTTGACCATATAATCCTCTCAAATCATTCCACTTAACACGAAGAATTTGCTCCAACATTTCAATTGATTCCCTAAAATAGCTTCTTTGTTTTCCTTTACTTACATCTCTATCTTCCCATTCAACCTCAATCTCCTTGATTCTATATCCCAATTTTTCCGCAATAAAAAGAAGTTCAACATCAAAGGATGTTACCTTCCATCCCTTAACTTCTTGCTTTTGTTTAAAAAACTGTAACATAGGAAAAATTTTCTTTGCCACCTGTCTCTTAAAAGCCTTAAAACCGCACTGGGTGTCATTAATCTGCCGTAAAAGAATAGCCTTCCTTAAATTTCTAAACGCAAAAGAGCCTATTTTTCTTAATGTTGAGTAATTTTTTCTTTCTAGTCCTCTTGAACCAATTATTACCTCATATTTACCAAAAAACGGCCGAATTTTGGAAATTTCTTTTATTGGAGTTGATTGATCCATGTCAGTGAACAAAATATATTCTCCTTTAGCCTCTTGGATCCCCGCCCAAACAGCAGAAGGCTTACCAGCATGAGGGTTTTCTTTTAACCGGAAGTTTTCTTTTTTTGAAACAATTTTTCTGATCAACTCTCGACTGTTATCAGTTGAACCATCGTCGGAAACAATAATCTCCCACGAGAAATCTTGTCTTTCAAGAAAGTCACAGACTTCGTCAAGGACACCTCTTTTAAGATTTTCGCTCTCGTTATAACAAGGAATTACAACTGATAAATAGGGTTTATTCTTCATATTTAACCCTTTCCCTTTTTTGAACCGTAATATCTCCCCAACTGTATTCTTCCTGGATTTTACCAATTTTATCTTGTCTTTCCAACCAAGCTTTTAAAAACTGGGGATGCTGCCCATCTGGTTCATAAAGTGTATAGAGTTCGCCAACCAATTTTATTTCCGGTTCCCGACCATATTTCCCTTTCCCATACCATTTCATAAGATAAGAATAGGAATAAAAAATTTGCGGAGGGACATAAAAATCAACATTAAACGGTCTGTCTTGAGCTTTTTGGTAAATCCAGTCAATAGCTTTCTTTTGAGCATCTAATGTTATGCCGATTCCGGTTCTTAAATAATTCCGGATAGCGGTAAGATTTACATATAAAAACAAAAAAATAAAAACAACAAATGATATTTTTCCAAGCAATTTTTTTTCGGGTAAACAAAATATTCCACTAGAAAACAAAATTAAAAAAGCTGGTATTACCCCGGTAAAATAATAATCCCAAACATAACCATAATTTCCTTGATAAAAAAAATAGCCCACCAAAGGAACTAAAAGCCAAATTGCCAGCATTTTGCCGCCAATATTAAAAATTTTTTTTCTAAAGACAAATAAAGTAGTCAAAAACAAAAGTAAAACAAAGGTCTTCTCTTTCTTGCCACCGACTACCAGTTTTCCCATAAAAACATTATAGTAAGTTATAAGTCGCAATCGGATCACTTGAAAAATTGAAAGTTTAAAACTTTTTTCTTCAACCAAAAATTTTTTAAAAGCATTTCTTAAAATTCCTTGGTGGCGAAGATCAAAATAAATTTGAGGCAACAAAGTTACAAAAAAGGCAAAAAGAGCCAGAATTAGCCAATTCGCTTTCATTTTTTTTCTTTGCCAAATAAGAATAATTAAGGTTGCCGGCAAAAAAAAGACAGCTGAAGCAGCCTCCAGTTGCAAACAAAGACCAATTAAAAAAGAATAAAGAACAATGAGCAATGAACTGGGCGTTTTAATAAATTTATATAAGCAAAGCAGAGCTAGTAAAGTAAAAAAGGGCAAGGGATTGGGATTAGCCAACCAACGAGAAAAAATTACTTGCTCATAGGAAAAGCCATATAAAAAAGCAGCTAAAAGGCCAGTTTCCCTGTTGTAAATTTTTTTACCTAATAAATAAATCAAAAAAATTGCTCCGACAGTTAACCAGGAAAGACAAGCGGCAACAAAAACCGGGCTTCCTTTTCCTATCCAATAAAAAGGAGCTATTAAATAATAATAAAATGGCCCTAAAAAAATTCCTTCAATACCAGTTACCGGCCCAATTAAAAAAAATTTTTTGTAGTGAATTAAATCCCAAATTACCAAAGCATCTCTTCCTTGGTCATACCAAAAACCCAAAAGCTGATGTAAACGAAAAAGTCTAAAAAAAGCAGAAAAAAGCAGAATTATCAATAAAAACAGATAGGTAGTTTTATGTGAAGTGACCTCTTTTCTCAAAAAACTAATCATAAAACTTGATTCTCTGCCTTCTTTCGACCGTGATGTTTCCCCAAGAATAAGCCTTAGTTATTTTTCCTATTCCATCTTGTCTTCGATACCAGGCTTGCAATAATTCTGGGCTCCAACTATTTGGCTCAGAAAGGGTATAAAGAAGTTTTACTCTTTTTTCTTCCGGCTCCCGACCATATTTGTTTTTGGCATACCAGCGGAAAAGATAGGTATAAGGATAAAAAACGTTTTGGGGAATATAAACATCAACATTAAATTTTTCACTCCCAGCATCCTTGTATATCCAATCAATTGCTTTAAGTTGGGCCTCCAAGGAAATCCCGTTCCCAGTTTTATAAAACGATTCAAACCGAAGCTTATTGGAACCTAAAAAGGACAATAATAAAATAGCCAAAAAAGTTTTGCTGACAATCCCCCTTTTTGAAAAATAATAAAAGCAGGCAGAAAACAAAACGATAAAACTGGGGGTCAAACTGAAAAAATAATTTTTCCAGATATATCCGTGGAAACCCCGGTAAAATAAGGAACAAAAAAGTGGTATTACTAAAGAAGCCAACATTAATCTTCCTCCATGGCTGAAAATTTTTTGCCGATAAAAGAATAAAGAGTAAAGAAAAACACCCAAGGAAAACAACTTAAGAGTTTTATCCGCAGGAAACAGATTTTTAAAAAATACTTCGTAATAATCAATTATTCTTTTTGAAACAAAAGAGAAATCAAATATGTTTAGGTTGAAATTAGCTCTTTCGGCTGCAAAAAATTTCCCAAAACTGGTCAGTAATATTCCTCGGTAACGAAGATCAAAAATAATTTGGGGAACAAGGGTGATAAAAAAGACTAAAAAAGTTAAAATTAAAAGATTGGGGATAAAAAATTTTCTCTTATCCCTAATAATGGCCCATATTATCGTCAACAGGAAAAAGATTATAGAAATATATTCAAACTGCAATGCCAACCCAAAAACAAAACTCGCACAGATAAGATTGTTTCTGTTCCCTTTTATTGCCTTAAACAGAAAATATATCGCCAGCAGAAAAAATATTTGGCTGGCATTTTGGTTCGATAATTCCCGCGAAAAAATTACCAACTCATAGCTTATCCCGTAAAAGAAAGCGGCCAGTAAACCAACCTTCCGATTATAAATATCTGAAGCCAAACAATAAATCAGTAAGATTGCTCCTACCGAAAGCCAGGATAAAAATGCGGTTACAAAAACCGGGCTACCCTTTCCAATCCAATAAAAAGGGGCAACTAAATAATAATAGAGCGGGCCCCGATAAATTCCTTCAATTGGCGTTTCCGGACCAACAAGAAAGGGGTTTTTCTGATAAAGCAAATCCCAAATAGCCAAAGCGTCTTTTCCTTGGTCATAGCCAAAATTCAAAAATTTATCTAGCTTGTAAAGCCTTAAGAAGGCAGACAAAAGCAAGATGACAATTAAAAAAAGATATGTTGTTTTATTTGAAAGGATTTCGTCTAATAGGTTACAATTTAGTTTTCTCATTTTTAATTTGATCTACATGTACTAGTTTAAATAATTTTACTCCCCAAGGGAACTGCCATTCTTTTTCTATTTTAGACCAGCCAAAATTAGCAATCTGGGCTTTAGGATGATTTATTGGTTCGCAAACCGGATCTTCACAAACTACAAAAAGTTGGTCGGTCACTGTTTCATCAAATCTTTGCGGTTCTATTGCCACTAATTTTGCTCGCCATTTTTCCAAAAAGTATTCATAACCGGCTTCATAATTTTGCTTGGAAATTAAAGCAAAATTAAAAGGTTTATCTTTAGCCTCAGCCATAATTTTTGCATCCACCTGGATTACCCTAAACATTTGATAATTTGGCGGATATTTTAAGGGTGTTTCAATCAAACTGAAAACCAATATTATTCCTACAATCCCCAACTCAACATATCTCCTTAAGGAACCGCGATCGCATCCCGTTGTGGAGACAAAACTGGCAAAGAGAAAAACTGCCGGGTACAAAAAACCAAAATAATGATCATAAATATGCTGCTTGTAAAGCCCCATCCCTAAAAGCCCTATCCCCAACCAAACCAAAATTAAAATTAAACCCCTATTTCCAAAAAGTTTTTTCTTTTTTAAAATAATTAATCGTCCCAGCAGAATAACAAAAACAATAGCTAACAATAATCCTGCTGTTTCATTTTTTCCTGCTAATAATCTAGTTACCAACATTTTCCACAAAGGCCATAAATTGGGAATTGCTTTGTAAATTTTAAAGTTGACTGTTGTTTGCCGCTCTGAGAAAAATTTGTAAAAAGACTGATAATTAATAAAATTATGGCGTAAATCAAACCAGACCAATGGCACAATGGTAAGAATAATGAATAATGAACTATGAACAATGGAGGAAATAATAAATTTCTTTAAATATTTTTTCTTTTTCTTATTTAATTCAATCAATTTAATTAACCAAAAAATCCCTGCTAATGGAATCAGAAGCAACCCAAGATAGTGAGATTGGACCGCAAATGAAAGAAAAATTCCTTCCAGGGCTAACCACCGAAACTCGTTTTTTTGCCAAAATTGCCAAATACCCCAAACAACTAAAATGGCAAAAAAAGGCATAACATTAGGGTTCCAAGAAGAACGTGAGTAAACTATAGCCACTGGAGAAATTGCATAAAAGAAAGCAGCCAATAATCCCGCTTTTTCCGAAAACCATTCTTTTCCGGCATACCATAAAAGAAAAGTTGTTGCTCCTCCTAAAAAAGCAACCCCTATTGAAGGCCCGACCGTCCCAAAAACAAAATAAAAAGGCATCATTAAATAATAAAAAAGAGGGCCTAAATACATATTGCCTATTGAAGTTTGTGGCCCAATTAAAGTAAATTTCCCAAATCTTATCATTCGTAACCAAACCAAAGCATCTCTTCCCTCATCTCCCAAAAAAGTCATATAGGCAGAAATTTTGTAAAGACGAAAAAATAAAGAGAGAAACAGAATCCCCAAAATTGGAAGATTTTTTTTAAATTTTTTAATCATTTTGGTTGATTTCGTAATATTTAATTTTTTTAAACTTGTTTCCATTAAAAACAAACTCTGTAATTGATCCTTTCTCGCAAGGAAGAGCATTTAATAAATCTATAGGTTTTTTTGTGAGCAAAAGCCTTAAACTTCTTATAACATCTTGATGGGTGACACAAATCACCTGCTGTCCAGAAAATTCCTCTAAAATTCTTTCGGTTACGATTTTTGCCCGATTAGCAATATCTCCAAAGTTTTCTTTTCCTTGAATCAAAGAAGGCTTTTTAAGATAAATTTCATATTGACCTGATTTGATAATTTGGGCTTTAGTTTTTCCTTCCCAGCCAATCTCACCTTCCGCTAATAAGTTTTCAACTACAATTTTAACATTTTGAAGTTTTTTAGAAATTATCTTAGCCGTTTCCAAACATCTCAATTGTGGACTTGAAAAAATAACTTTTATTGGATAACGACTAAAGAAACTGGCAAGTCTTTCGGCTTGTTTTTTACCAAGTTTACTTAACCCAAAACCCGGTAGTCGGCCATATATAATATCGTGGGGGTTCTCAGCTTGAGCATGTCTAACAAACCAGATAAGAGTAGGCATTAGATTTTTGAATGCAATCTTATTAAATCCTTTAAACCAGAAAGAATAACCCTTAAACTTGCTCCAGTTTGTTTTCCAGTTTTTCTTGGATAGTGATGAACACCAACTTCGACGATTTTAAATCCAAATCTTTTGGCTTTAATTAAAAATTCACTACTAATAAAAGGGCCCCTTTCTGCTTCTAATTTGGGAATTCTTTCCACCACTTCTTTCTTAAAAAATTTAAAACCACAGTCTGTATCTGTCACCTTCAATCCGAAAAGTAGCCAGACTGCCAGTTCCCATATTTTTGAACCCAAGACTCGGTAAAAAGGAACAGCTCTTTTTAAATAATAACCGATTACCAAATCGGCTCCAGTTTTCCTTTGTTTTTCAATAAATTTGGTAATTTCCGAAAAGTCAAACTGGCCATCGGAATCTGTAAAAGTTATCCAGGAATATCTACTGTTGTACATTCCTGATTTTAAAGCTGCACCATAGCCCCGATTGACTGGATGATTAATTAATCTAATAAAGGGGTATTTTTGGATCAATTGATTGGCAACCTCTTCTGTTTTATCTTTTGAACCATCATTAACGATAATAATTTCGTATTTTTGAGCAACTTTTTTCAAAACCGGAATTGCTTCCTGGATGGTTCTTTTCAAATTGGTCTCTTCGTTATAAGCAGGAAAAAACAAAGAGAGTTCCTTTAATTTTTCCATATTAATGATATTATATAACTAATGAGGCTAAAAAAAGAACTAGTTACCTTGGTAGTGTTATCTTTTCTGAGCACTTTTTTAATATGGGTGCCGTTTATTTTGGGCTTTAAAGAGGGAATGCTAACGGTTTTTAAAAACTATGATGGCCCAAATTATATTGTGATAGCCAAAACTTGGTATGAGAAAACCCAAATCGCAAAACTATTCTCTTTACCCATCCCCCTAGAATACTACCCCGCCCATTTTCCAGGATATCCTCTAACAATTGCCTTTTTAGATTTATTTATGCCTGGCCCTTGGGCCATGCTTGCCTCAACTCTAATTTTCACCATATTGGCTACATTAACCTTTTATATATTTATTTTTAAATTTAAACTTTCCCAAAATCCTTTTTGGCTTTCCTTAATTTTTCTTGTCTTACCAGCTCGCTGGGTTGCTGTCAAAGCCGTTGGTAGTCCTGAACCTCTTTTTATTTTTGCCATTTTGGCCTCTTTTTATTTTTTTAAAAGTGCTTTTGATAAAGTGGAAAATAATTTAATTTCCAAAAAGAAGATTCCATTTTTAGACCTTTTTTTAGCGGGAATTTTTGGCGCTCTTGCCCAAATTACCAAAACACCAGGAATTCTTTTGTTTGTCGGTTATTTAATTTATCTTGTTTTTTTTCAAAAAAAACATTTATCAAAAATTCTACTTCTTTTATTAATTCCTCTCTCTATTTTGCCGGTATTTTGGTTCTACAAGATAAAAACAGGTGATTTTCTGGCCTATTTCCATTCCGGAGACAATTTCCATTTGGTCTTTCCACCCTATCAGGCGTTTTCCCAAAACCGCAGCTGGTTGGGAGATTTCTGGCGGGAAGATTTGATTTGGCAGTATCTTTTGGGGGCTTTAACAGTAATTTTATTAATAAAACAAAAGCATTATGATTTGGCAAGTTTTGCCGGGGTATTTTTTGCCGCCACCTTGTTTGTTGCTCACCGAGATTTAGCAAGATACTCTCTCCCTTTAGTTTCTTTTTCTTTAATTGCCTTTGATAAATTTATTCAGAAAAAAGAATTTAAAATTGCTCTTTTTATAATCCTTCCGGCTATCTATCTTTATACCATAAACTTTATTGCCGGCAATACCGCCCCAATAGCCGACTGGACCCCATATTTATAAAATTCGAAGCGCAAAATTCAAAACACGAAACAATATTAAAATTAAAATGTCCAAATGCTTCAAGCTGTTTTGAATTTTGAATTTGGACATTTGAATTTGTTTCGGGTTTCGGATTTCGAAATTAAGATTTTTCTCCACTCTTTCTCCAGATCACCCTCGTGTACATGAAGTAATTGTAGGGAAGAACCATAAAGGCAACAATAAATGGCAATAAAAGCTGGCGATATTGTGGACCAAAAATTGAAGTCCCGATTGTTCCGGCAATTGTTTGGATTAATAATGCTCCGGCAGAAGTCCCATTAAACTGCAAAAATTTTTTAATCACATTTTCTAACCCAGAAATCTTTTTAATTTTAAACGTCCAAAGATTATTCAGGGTAAAATTTGAAATAATAGCCATCTCTGTTGACAACCCCCAACTTAACCACTCGGAAAAATGCAGTCTGGCGGCAAAAAGTTGCAAGGTTGAAGCGTTTATCAAATATCCAATAAAACCAACTACCGCAAATTTAAAAAATTGGGCGGAACGCTCCAATCTGATTTTTGTAGCTTGTAAAATATATTCAAAAATATATTTTAAAAACCAGTTTAAAGACTTCAAACCAACGGTAGTTGTTTGTCCCGCTTTTCTTTTGCCAAAAATTGCTGGTACTTCATAAAATTTTTTGGTTACTTTGGAAAGTTCATAAATTATCTTCATATTAACCACAAAACCAGTAACATCAAGTTTCCCTAGGTCTACTTTGTCTAAAACCCTCTTTACTCTTATAGCCTTAAATAAACCATTGTGATCTTTTACCTCCTTAATTCCGGCCCAGTAATAAGCCAGTAAGGTATCAGAAACAAAATTTGTCAATTTTCTAAACCAGTTAAAGTAATCTCTTCCTCCTGGAACTCGACGCGAAGCGACAACCACATCATAGCCTTCATCAATTTTTTGCAAGAGTTTGGGAGCCAAAAAAGGATCAAACTGGAAATCTACATCAATGGGAATAACAACATCTGCTTTCAATTTCTCAATTGCGTAACGATACCCATTGATTAGTTCTCTACCCATTCCCTGACGCGGTCCGCTCAAAAGATGAATATTTTTATATTTTTGGCTGTATTTTTTCGTAATTTCCCCGGTTCCATCGGGAGAACTGCCATCAACGTTAAGAATTTCAAACTTGTATTTGGGATTTTCTTTAGCGATCTTTAACCACGCCTCCAACATCGGCCCTATATTTTCCTTTTCATTATAAGTCATAATTATCGCTACTACTCTCATATTTTTTTCTCCAATAATTCAATAAATCTTCTATTGTTTTTTCAAAGGAGATTTCTGGCTTCCAACCGGTTTGTTTTATAAATTTAGAATTATCTCCCAACAATATTGGCACATCCGATGGTCTCATCCTGGCGGGATCCTGCTTAATTTCCACCTTAACTTTGCTAAAAGAAAGCAAAACGTCTAAAACATACTTTATTTTTACTGCTTTTCCTGAACAGATATTGTAAACCTCACCAAATTCACCTTTTTCTACTGCCAGAAGATAACCCCTGACCATATCCCGAACATCAGTATAATCTCGTTGGGCTTCTAAATTTCCTACTAAAATAATTGGCTTTTTAATTCCTTTTTCTATCTCGGCAATCTGTTTGGCGAAAGAACTTTCGGCAAAAACTTCTCCCCGCCGAGGTCCGGTATGATTAAAGCCTCGAGTTCTAACAATTCTCATGTTATAACTCTTAAAATATTGATAACCTAAATAATCCATTGCTAATTTGGAGACTCCATAAGGAGAAAGAGGCCTTAACGGATTATTTTCTTTAATGGGAACTTCTTCCGGTTTGACTAAACCATACTCTTCACTACTACAAGCAATTTGAATTAAGGGCTCAATTTTTGCCGTTCTAACCGCCTCAAATAAATTACAGGAACCAACAACATTAATTTCTAAGGTAACTGCTGGCGAAGTCCACGAAGCAGGAACAAAACTTTGCGCCGCCAAATGGAAAATATGAGAAGGTCTGACATCCATTAATAATTTTTGCAAAGAGTGAACGTCCAACAAATCGCCTTCCACCAAATGAATCTTTTCTTTGATATGATCTATATTTTCCGTCCGAGAGCGCCACCGGCAAAGACCATGCACTTCAAAACCCTCTTTTAAAAGAAGTTCAGCCATATGGGAGCCAACAAAACCGGTTATCCCTGTTATCAAGGCTGCCTTTTTTTTCATTTTCCAATTCCTTCGTAAGTAAAACCTAACTTTTCTAACTTCTTCCTATTATAGATATTCCTTCCGTCAATCACTACTGGACTTTTCATTAGTTTTTTTATTTTAACAAAATCCAAATTCCTGTATTCATTCCATTCGGTCACTAAAACCATAGCCTCTGCTTTTTCTAAAGCCTGATAGGGATTAGTAAAAAATTTTACATTCTTCAAGACTTTTGAAGCTTCAGGAATTGCCACCGGATCACAAGCTCTAATTACTGCCCCATATTTCTGTAACTGTCTGATTACATAAATTGATCTTGCTTCTCTGATATCAGAAGTTCCTGGTTTAAAGGCCAATCCAAAAACTGCCAAAATCTTTCCTCTCACACTTCCCCCACAAAGTTTAATTACTTTTTTAACAAAATAATCAATTAAGTCTTGGTTAGTTTTTTGAACTGCTTTTAAAATTCCAAAATTAAAACCTTTCTGGGAAGAAAGTGTCATAAGAGTAGAGACATCTTTTGGAAAACAAGAACCACCATATCCCAAACCGGCTCCTAAAAAATCAGGCCCAATTCTTTTGTCCATCCCCAACCCCCTCATTACCTCATCCACTTCGGCCCCAAATTTATCACAAAGCACGGCTACGGAATTAGCAAAAGAGATTTTGGTTGGCAAGAAAGCATTAGAAGCATATTTGATCAGTTGGGCACTGGCCGGCTGGCAAACCAATCTTTTTCCAGAAATATTTTTGTGAAGCTGGAGCAATTTGTCAGCCACCGATTTTTTCTCTGCTCCAATTACTACTCGATAAGGACAAAGAGTATCCTCAAGAGCTTTTCCCTCTCTTAAAAATTCTGGAACTGAGGCAAGGTCAAAATCAATTTTGGTAAATTTTCTCATCCATTTTTCTATTTTTGAATTTATTCCTGGAGGAACTGTACTTTTAATAATTATTATGGCAGGCCTTTTTAGGTTTTTGGCGATTGACTTTGTGGCTGAAAAAACATCGCTTAAATCAATCTTTCCGTCTTTATTCGGAGTTCCGACGCAAACAAAAATTATTTCTGAATTGGAGACTGCTCTTTTATAACTTCCAGAAAATCGAAGTTTTCTGGCGGTCACATTCCTAACAACAAGCTCCCCTAAGCCTGGCTCAAAGAATGGCAACTTTCCTTGTTTTAAATTTCTGACCTTGTCTTTATCTTTTTCAATTACCCAAACTTTATTTCCAAATTCTGCAAAAACAGCCGCCGTTACCAGTCCTACATATCCAGCTCCTATGACTGCCAGATTCATGTTATCTAATATATCATTTTTTGTGCTAAAATTAAACTTAAATGAGGATTGATATTTTAACAATTTTTCCGGAAATGTTTAAAGGTCCTTTCAAGGAAAGTATTCTTCGGCGAGCTACCGAAAAGGGTTTAGTAAAAATAAAC
>Ga0209102_1000523_pt1 | contig 25166 bp, 22 predicted proteins | sample ConPoolayeHmetaG_FD_185483 | JGI IMG/M metagenome (GOLD analysis project Ga0209102, IMG submission 185483) | Hot spring microbial mat communities from California, USA to study Microbial Dark Matter (Phase II) - Cone Pool mat layer H metaG... ...
GTTTATTCTGTCCTCCTCTTAGAAAATAAGCTCTTTTATACTGGCGGCTATCCCCAGATAAAATCGGATACATAAATTGATAACCGGGCTTTATTAGATTTGTCCATTCATTTTCCTTCTCATTTATAACCAAATAATGGACCAATCCGGTCTGGGAGATATTACCCATAAAAACTCCACCCACCAATTTTTTCGCCTTTAAAAATATTTGGCGAAAAATTTTTTCTCTGGACGAGACATAAATGAGCTCCTTATCATAATCCCTATCTCCTTCAATAATATGGAGCGGGAAACCAGCCAAATTTAAAGAATTAGCCTTCGTAAAAATTTTAAGATTTAAAGGATTGGCGCGGTAAAAATTAGCGGCGGCCAGTCGGCCTTGTCTTACTGCTTGCGGCCAGGTCCAAAGATTAAGTTCTCGGCCATTGGGATGTTTAATAGTGGCTGCATCTCCGGCCGCAAAAATTCGCGGGTCTTTAGTTTGCAAGGTGGGGGAAACTAATAATTTCCCGTCAGTCAACAATTCGCTTTCTGGCAAGAAAGAAAGATGGGGACGAGCCCCGAGGGCCAATAGAAGAGCATCACAAGCGTACCATTGTCCCTTTATCTTTACTTTTTTTATTTGCCCACCAACTTCTTCTATTTGCGAAATGGTCTGCCCTAAAAAAATTCTTATTTCTAATTGATGCAAATAATCGGCCAGGAAGGTTGCCGCCTTGGCGGATAAAACTTCGGGCAAGAGATGATCTTCCTTCTCCACTAAACTGATTTGCCAGCCAGCCCTTCGTAAATAAACTGCCGTCTTCACCCCGACTAAACCTCCCCCTAAGATGAAAATTTGGTGATCTTTTTTTATCCATGCTTTTGCTTTTTTAGCCTCGGAAAAGTCGCGTACGGCGAAAATCCCTTGCCCATTATGCCGACCTTCTAAATGGGGAATAATCGGTTTCCCCCCCGGGGCTAACAATAATCGGTCATATTGAATTTCGGTCCCATCTTGTAAGTAAAGCATGCGCTTGGGGCGATCAAGCCTAATGACTCTCTTCCCCGTGATAATATTTAATTGCCCTTCTTCTTGGCTAATCTGATTTAGAAAAACCTTTTCTTCCCCAACTTGACCAGCCAAAAATTGGGGCAATAGAGGACGGCAACAGCCTATGGCCTCTTCTGCTTCTATAATAGCCACAGATTTATTCGGCCATATCTGCCGGCTTTCCCAAGCCGCGGCTATTCCTGCTGGTCCACCACCAACAATAACAATATCCATCTTTGACTCTTTTTGAATAACTTTTCCTAACGCTGCCTGATGAAAAAAACCTATTGTCTTTTATTTTTTAAACCAATCTATAATCTCTTCAGGCTGAGCAAAATGGTCATAGTGGGTAAAACTTCCCCCCAATTCTCCAATTCTTTTTTGTATGAAAGAGCGGACAAGCTTACTTCCCCATATGGGGAGAGGAACCGCCACGCCCACTTTCAGACCTAAGGCAGCCAGACCAAGGCTAAAAGTCAGATCAAAGGAATTTTTAAAACTAGTAAAGAAGATACCACCTATGTTATTAATCTTTTTCCCTTCAGCTAAAACAGACAAAGCTGCCAGAATTGTGCTTTGCTTATCCAAAAGATGAAAAGGCAACTTTTTTTGCGGATTTAACATTCCTTTTTTGACCATCCATAGGCCCGCATCTCCCCAAAGAAACACCGTTGCTTTCCCCTCGGTCAAATTTGGAGCTACTTCTGTAGGTATCCAGCCCAAGGGTTGCCCCGGATGATCATCTCCACCTAAAAAGAATATTTTGGAGGGAGAAGATGTACGCAATAAATCTTTTAAGGCTAAAAGCCCCCCAAAAACTTCGGCTTCTTCCACCAAATCAGGCGGTGGATTAAAATTCACTGACCTATTATTTTTCTTATCTTTAATTTTTTTTATTATTTCTTTAAAGGAAGCTTTATCATCCGAATTCATTACAGGTATAGAAATGGATTGGCAAAGTTCCCTAACGGCTGGATCAATCTTTGGACCCGCAATGAGTAAATCTATTTTTCCTGAACTTAAGATTAATTCTGTTTCTCCAGAGGTTCCTACGCAGGGCAGGCATTTTTCATTAAGGATTATAATCTCTCCCAGGGATATTAATTGCCCTTTTTCCGCGCAGCTCTTTTTTATCTCTTCGGCGGCCATCTTTAACAATTTAAAGGAAGGGTAACCGTTTACCCCTATATTTATTTCTCTTTGGGTCAGGAGGCCATAACCGGCTAATAACGGTAATGGTTTTAGCTTTTCTTCCCCCATTTCCTTTTCCCAAATAAGACCTAAAGTTAAAAGGGCCAAACGAATTGCTTGGTTAACTAACGTCTCGGCAGGCTCGGCCGATCTTTCTAAATAGGAAATAGAGCGGTTTAAATCATTTCGCGAAATTCTCTCCCCTCCTAACTTTCTTTCTGCTTGGCCAAGAATTTTGCGGGAGAATTTGCCTCCCCTATTTTCCCCCCATAAATCAATTTTAGAGAGGGCGGCTAAGCTTCCTAAAAGAGTTAGGCGCAGAAAAGAAGCGGCCACCATTTGGTCTCGGTCAAGCCCGCAAAAACCTTTCTCTGGCCCACGACCGAAAGGGTCAATCCGACAAGGCCCATGCCCACAACCATAAGGACAACTCAGGCCCAACCTAAGAAAGCCATCTTGAGGCTGGAGTTTTTCAAATCGATCCCAGCTTAAAAATAACCCTCTTTGCCCAGCAGATTTCAAAAGTTCCTGACTCAAAGGATCAACTGTCTTAAGCTGTATGGTCTCCATAAATTTTTAAATCTCCTTTTTTAAACCGAATTTGCCCATCGAAGGACAAAAATTATCTAAGCCAGATCAAGGATAATTAGACCATCTTTATGTTCACTTATTTGCTGAATAATTTCTTTCCTTCTCTGGCGCGAGGCCTCTACCAATTCTTCTAATTCCACCAACTCCAGAGCCTGGCAAGGGCAAACATCAAGGCATACAGGTTTGTCCATGAAGGCGCAGCGGTCGCATTTCAAAGCGAATTTACGTTCTGGCCAAGGATAAATTACGCCGTAAGGGCAAAACATGGTGCACGTCCAACAAGCTATGCAGTTATCCTCCTTGACGATTACCAAATTACTCTTCGGATCACGAGTTAAAGCTCTGGTCAAACAGGCATCCAAACAAGGTGCTTTTAAACAATGGCGGCACTGCCAAGGAAAAGAAAAATTGTTTGTTCCTTCTACCCGCACTCGCGCCTGGGGAAGAGGTTCTTCTTGGACTGCTTTCCATAAAGTCTTCCCGTCGCTTCCTCTCTCTACGGCACAATAAATTTCACAGGTCTTACAACCGACACATCTTTCTAAATGAACCCCGATTACTTTCATAAAATTTTTTCCCGCTAAAAATTCTTAATTTTTATTGCCTGTTTTAAATATAACCTAAAAGTTTATAATGGCCATTAAAAATCTGCAGAGCTCTCCCATTTAGGGGGAAAAATTTGGCGAATAAGGTAATGTCTAATTCAAAAGGGGGCGAACTTTATAATCCTCCGGGAATAGAAGAAACCGCCATGCGCACAGCAATATTCAAGGCTGTTTGAAAAGCACCCACATCGGCTAACCCTTGGCCAGCAATATCATGGGCTGTTCCATGAGCAGGCGTCGCCACGATAATCGGCAGCCCACCCCCGATAGTCACTCCGCGATCAAATCCCAAGATCTTCGTGGCGATCTGTCCTTGATCATGATACATGGAGACAACCCCCGAAAACTCACCCTTTCGAGCGCGCACGAATATAGTATCAGCAGGAAATGGCCCTAAGGCGGAAATTCCTTCTTGACGAGCCCTTTCTATAGCGGGGGAAATAATATTTTCTTCTTCGGGACCGAAAAGCCCTTTCTCGCCTCCATGGGGATTAAGGGCCGCCACTCCTATTTGAGGGTTTTTTATTCCTGCTTTTTTCATGGTTTCGTGAAGAAGTTTAATGGCCCGCAGGATGCCTTCAGGATGAAGATGACTGACTATTTCCCTAAATCCAATATGGGAAGTTACGCGGGAAGTCCACAGGGGTTCCAGATAATTTATTTCTCCATAATTATCAGCTTTAGTTAAGTGTGCTAAAAACTCCAATTCTGCATTATAGGGAGAGCCGCCCAACTTCATGGCCAATTTATTTAAAGGGGCAAAGACTACGGCCTGGGCTTCTCCGGCCATAGCTTGCGCCACGGCCATTTCCAAATATTCGAGGCAGGCTTTGCCCGCTAAAGCACTTACTTCGCCCATTTTATAATCACGGGGATCGAGGTTATGCAAATCAAAAATTTCCAGCAGCCCTTCTTCACCGCTGACTTCCTGCCAATTTTTGCGCGGCACGATCTTCAAAGCTAAGCCGGCTATATTAAGCGCCTGCTTCATTACGCGGGCATCACCAATGACTGCCGGTCGGAATTGGCTGCGGGTATTTTGGGCATGCAAAGATTTAACTACTAACTCCGGGCCAATCCCCGTAGCATCTCCCATAACGATGGCCACTTTAGGCCGCTGCTCAATCTTTGTTTCGGCCATAGCAATTTTTTTTGCCCCTTTAAACTATATTTTTTATTGCCCAGCTAATTTGCTTAGTAATTTTGCCGCCCGATGAGGATTGAAGATTCCGCAAAGGCAGGGTTTAGCAAGTTCGATAGCTGCCTTCTCCACGGTAATCTTGTTTTTCTTAATGTTTTCCACCATCCTTTTTACCAAATTGCCCGATACCAGACCATGTCCGCACATGGTGACAAAGTCTAAAATTTCTGGCGGCCAAAGTTTTTTCTTATTCCCGTGGATCCCTAAGGCGAATTCAATCAAGGGCGGCTTAATCCCAGCTTTCTGACAACAATCGAATACCTCGTCAAAAAGACCAGAAACAACAATAGAAATTCCTATATCCTTCTCCTTTAATTCTTTCAGGCAAGCAATCAAGCTCTCTTTGTCTTTAAAAACCACCTGACAGCCTACAGTCAATTTATCCATTATTTCTGCCGGATCCATGGTATATTTATTGCCTACTTTGCAATCGCCAAAGTGCAGATCAGTATATTTGGTCATAATCTGCGCTATCTGCTTCAATTTAGGCCCAGCGTCTTTATCATTAAAGCCCCGGGCTACGTGGGCAAGCATGGGGAAATCTTCCCTTAAACTTTCTAAATCTCCAGTACGATGTAATGTGTGGGTCATATTCTCTCCTTATTAAAGATTTTTTTTAATTAATCCCCTCCTCAGAGACAGGGTCATAATTAATAAATAACTAACTTTTGGTGAACAGGCCAGAGAAAGGGCCAGAGGCAGGCCAGAGGCAGGCCAGAGGCAGGCATGAATGAAGAAGCATCGGCGGGATAAGAAGTTGTTTAAAATTGACCAACGTTTTTCCGCAAAGGGCTGGCGGATAGTCAAACTAAGCAAGATGATTAAGCCGCTAAATCCGCCCGTACAAATGGAAGATCCAGTGCCTCATGATTCTTAATGAATGCCTGCCTCTGGCCCTTTCTCGCTAGCGCGACCCAGTCTCCCATGGAAGAGAGACTAATGCAATATTCTTCCCAACCCCAGGTTTACTTTACCATTCGGATAAACGGGATAACCCATTTCTCTTATTATTTTTAAAGCTGGCCCTTTCTCTTCCTCTTCGGGATAACTTATTAAATCCAGGGAAAAAACTGTATCTATATCTTTTTCAATATCGCGTAACGCTTTCAGTACCTCTCTAAGCTTTTCTGGTCGGACCACAAATTCAATAATCGCCGAAAGGACTTTTTCATTGCGAACTTCTGGCTTTAGCTCACCCGTTTTCACATCGGCAAACAAAAAAGTAACCGGATTCCGCGGCTCAAATTCCACGCCAATTTTAGCCAAGGCCATGGCAATTTTCTCTAAATCTTTTAAACGGGCACCCACTCCCGGACGACCAACTTCAACAGCCATGCCATAAGCTCCTCTTTTAAAACGGCCCGTGACTTCATTCGTCTTCATCTCTTCCGTTCCTCTTCCGGGAACGCCCGTTTGTTTATGTTCCACCATAGGATCGCTGAAAGCCAGCCGTATTGATCGCGGCCACTCAATTTCTGGCCGATAAATGGCTTCCGGCTGGCAAACTCCAGCCCTTAAACAAACGCTACACTCTACACATTCATCTTCATCAATAAAAGCTTTTTTCTTCTTAGCATTTTTTGCATCCTGAACATAAGTTATGGCCCCTACGGGACAATAATCACCGCAGAGTTGACAACCAACACATTTTTCTTGATCGATTCTCATATTCCTCTCCTTCTTCCTTTTAGACTTAAAGCTCCTTAGAGGTTTCGAAAAGTAATTTTTTTTAACCTCCCACGTAAACAGGCATCACCGTTATTTTACACCCTGGAGGTAATGGGTCTTTTTCCAAGTTAAAGGGACTCAAAACCATTTCCTCCTTAGTCACAATAGCACTCAAATTTGGCCGCAATTTCTTATTCTCCCTATCAAATAATTTTTCAGCAATTAAAGGGTACTTGGTCGCTAGACGATCTAAAAGGTCTAGGACGGTAGTCCCTTCTTCTGCTTCCATTTCTTTAGCGCAACGCATGGGAGAAAGCTTTTCAAAATCAGGTTCTAATTGGTCACTAAGCCACAGCCAAAGTTCTACTTGCACCCGCATATCAAATCATCCATCCTGGAATTCCCGCTAAAATTCCTTAAATCCAGCTTGCTCTACTCCTATTTTAGATCTTTTATAATCTCTGCCAAACCGAGACTCTCTAAAGTTTCCGGCAAAGGTTTTCCCGTTTGGGGATCCCAGCCCATCAAGCGATAATAATTCTCCACCATCCAAGACCACTTCTCCATAATATTCTTCCCCTGAGCCGGACCATCCACCGGAATAGAACCATACCGCTTAGAAGGCCGCTCATCTTCCACCCGCAATCCATGCCGAAAATTAAATACGCGCAATAGATTTACTATCCGCCTCCCCAAAGTGAAAGCATCCTGTAAACTCCACTGCCAACCCGTAACAGCATTAAAGCACTCCAAAACTAACTTAGGATGCGGGGCAGCAAAACGGCAAGTCCCCACACAATCATCAAAAAGGCGAATACCATTATATTTAGCATTAAAAGAAGAAACCTGTTCCGGCGAAAAATGATCCGTAGGCTCCTCTAAATCCACTAATTTGGGATGAATGCCACCCCAAGTCGCTTCGATGGTACTAGTATTAGTCAAACAAGTATCAAAGAGCTCGTACCAGCGCGTTGCTCCCCGATGATCATGACTGCGCGGAGCAGACCCTTTAGCTGCATAAATCGCCCAATCCGCAGCCGGCCCACCAACTTTCTGAGAAGCCCTCATCACTCCATCAGCCAAAAGATTCCCAAAATTACCCTGTCGGCGAGCAATGCGATTCAATAACTCCTTAACGGCCTCTACATTTCCCCAAGTCAACTCTAAACCCTCTGTATCTTTTTTAGTAAATACTCCCTTCTCATAACACTCCATCGCCCAGCCAATTACCCACGACCCTTCATTGCAATCCATACCTAACTTATCAACCTCGCGGGTTAACATGACCACGGCCCCTAAATCTGTATTGCCAATCTGCGGCCCCCAAGCAGCCATAAGCTCGTATTCAGGTTCTTCACCAACAAAACCAGTATAAGGACCCTCCGTAACCGTAACCTCCTTCACATGCGCAATCCGACACTGGTAACAGGGAACCGGCCGAATCTTAAAATGCGTACGCAAATACTGACCGTTCATCTTCTCATGCTCAGGATAAATATTCGTGGTGTAATTCTTCACCGGCAAGGCCCCTTGCGCATAAAGAGTAGAAAAACCACCACCAGAACCCCACTTGTAAATCACCCCAAAGTTCTTAGCAAACTCAAAAAGCTCATTATTTTTTACCTTTAAAGCTTCTGGATCATGAATAGCAAAATTCCTTGGCCCCCGATAAGCCACCACCGCCTTCAACTTCTTCGCTCCCATGACCGCTCCCATCCCATTATGGGCTACCACATGACCCCGATCACCAACAATCGTAGCATAAAAAACCTTATTTTCCCCAGCCGGCCCTATGGCATAAACACTCACTTCCTTCTCGCGCACTCCCAACTCCTTACGTAATTGATCTTCTACTTGCCAAACATCCTTGCCCACCAAATGCCCAGCATCTCTCAGCTCTGCTTTTCCATCTTTAATTACCAAATAAACCCAATCAGAAGCTGCCCCCTCAAAGATTAAGCCATCAAAACCTGAAAACTTCAGATAAGCCCCAAAGTATCCATTCGCCTGAGACGAGCCCGCCAAATTGGTCATCGGACCTTTAGCCGAAACATTAAAAGTAGCCGCCCCATAAACACCACTACCCGCTAAGGGTCCAGTGGTCCAAATCAGCTTATTCCCTGGATCATTCCATTCCACCCCAGGCGGAACCTCTTCATACAAATATTTAGCCGCCAAACCCACACCACCAACCCATTTTCTTAAAATTGCCTCATCTAAATCTTCTACCCCTGTCCTTTTCTGGGTCAGGTCAATACGTAATATTTTACCCACATATCCAGGAACGTGAAAATTCGCCATAAAAATCCTCCTTAGATTTAAAATTTCTTTACTATACCTATCTTTTGAAAAAGTCCGTTCGCCAAATTTTCATACCCGCTTTATTTTTTCCATACCAGCGATGGTAACCAAGTGACTAAAGGGGGGTAAAGCGTTATTAATAAAAGCACTGCTATCAAAGGAATGAAAAAAACAAGCAAAGACCTTTGTAATCTGGCAAAGGGAACATCGGCTACCCTTTGTACCGCATATAACACCATGCCCACTGGCGGAGTCAAAAGGCCGATCATAAGGTTCAAAACCATAATTAACCCAAAATGCAATGGATCTATACCCACTTTCATGACTAAGGGAAGCAAAATAGGAGTCAGAATATTTATAGCTGCTAAACTCTCTAAGAAGCAGCCGACAATTAATAAAAAACCATTTATTAAAAGAAGAATAATCCAGGGATCAGTAGTTATGCTTAAAATCTTTTCCGCTATCCCCGAGGGGATCTGGTAACGCGCCAGAAGCCACCCATAAACTGAAGCCGCCGCAATTATGAATAATATAACGCAGGTATCATCTAAGGCTTCTCTTAATACTTTAAGCAGACTTTGCCAACTAAGCTCCCGATAAAGAACCATGCCCAAAAATAAGGAGTATAAAACCGCCACCGCCGCCGCTTCCGTGGGTGTGAAAATTCCCGACCAGATTCCCCCAATAAGAATGACTGGGCATAATAACGGGAAGATAGCTTTTCCTGAAGCTTTTAAAATAGATATAAACTCGGCCCGTTTCTGGATGGGATAACCCTTTTTTTTAGCAATAATGGATACGGTAATCATCATGAAGATCCCCATAAGAACCCCGGGAATTATGCCGCCGATGAAAAGAGCTCCTACGGAAACGTTCCCCAGAACGCCATACAGGACCATGGGTATGCTCGGAGGAATAATGGGCCCAATAGTGGCCGAGGCCGCAGTCACTGCGGCAGCAAAGTCAGGATCGTAGCCCTGGTCTTTCATGGCTTTAATTTCAATTTGTCCTAATCCTACAGCATCAGAAACAGCGGACCCAGACATGCCCGCAAAGATCATGGAAGCCAAAATATTCACATGTCCTAAACCGCCACGCACATGTCCTATGAGGACATTGCAAAAATTAAAAATACGGTCGGTAATGCCAGCTGTATTCATTAAGCGGCCTGCTAAGAGGAAGAAAGGTATGGCTAACAAAGGAAAAGAATTAACTCCGTAAACCATCCGCTGGGCCAGAATGCCAAAAGGAATATTAGCCAAGCCCCGATCGATTATAACTACAATCAGAGAGGTAATCCCCATGGAAAAGGCTACGGCCATCCCTCCAAAGATCAATAAGAGCAGAACTATCAAAAATAGCCAAACAAGCATATTCGTTTTAAACTATGTTTAACCCTCTAAAGGTTGTTTCGCAGAGGCCGAAATAAGTTGATAGAGATTAGCCCCCACAAAAACTATCATTAAAATCAAGCCAATAACTGGTCCTAAATATAAATACATCATGCTTAACCAAGTTATTGACCCAGCAAAGATAGGCCTGGCTTCTCCCATCATTACTAAGGCCCCATACAAAATAACGACTAAAAACCCTAAGATTAAAATATAGAAGAAGAAAGTGACAAATTTAGCCGCTCCCCGATTAAGTTTATTAATAAAAAAATCAACGGCTAAATGTAGGTTACGACGGGTGGCACTAGCTGCTCCGAAAAAAGTTACCCAAACCAAGGTAAAACGAGCCAACTCTTCCGTCCAAGGCAATGGGTACATAAATACATAGCGAAAGAGAATTTGCAAAGTAGCTAAAATAATGAGGACTACAAAAAGGGCAAGAGCAAAACCATCAAAAACAATCGCTACGTTATTTAATAAATGAAGGAAAAATTTTTTTTCAGAACTCATTTGCTCTAAGGTTATTTCCTTTTTTAGGCGAATTTTATAGGGAACGATCTTGAAAAGTAGTCATGGCGAGGAGCAAAGCGAGGCGACCATCCCTTGAGATTGCTTTACATTGTTCGCCATGACACCTGATGCATGTCAGCCTATTTAAGTCTTTCTTTATAGTCCTGCTGAGGAAAGCCTCAGCAGGACTTAGGCAACTGATTTTATTTCCCGGAAATTTTCTGTACTTCCTCAAATACTCCTTTGGCCCATTTCTGACGGATTTTATCAATAGCCGGCTGAGCTTTAGCCATAAAGGGTTTAATATCCACGGCAACCACTTTCATTCCTTTTTCCGCCAGTTTTTTCTTATAATCTTCTTCTTGCTCTTTGGTTATCTTGTCCCCGTAGGCCGCAGCTTCTTTTGCTGAATTTAATACAATTTCCTGCAAATCCTTGGGTAAAGAAGATAGTACTTTATCACTCATTAACCAATGAAAACAGGCGTGCACGTGAGCCGTAAGCATAACATGACTCTGCACTTCATAAAGCTTGGTGGTATAAATTAAATAGAGCGGATTCTCTTGGGCATCAACCACGCCAGTCTGGAGCGCGCCAAAAACTTCCGGCCAAGCAACGACCGTGGGCAAGGCTCCCATTTCTTTCCACACAGTAACCCAATCAGGAATTTCGGGAACGCGCAGTTTTACTCCTTTAAGATCATCAGGAGTCCTAATTTCTTTTTTGGCCGTTAACATTCTGGATCCTCTTCTCTGAATCCCCACGATATGCACTTTTCCTTTATCCATGGCCGCTTTTCTAATTTCTTTACCCATCCATCCATCCCAGGCTTTAAACACTGCTTCCACATTAGGAAAGACAAAAGGAACTATTAAAGCTCCGTATTCGGGAGCATAAAGAGAGATGGTTAAGTCCCCAGACTGCGTTAGGGCAACTTCACCTTGTTTTAACTGCTCTAAGTTATCCCTTTCACCTCCTAACTGAGCCCCTGGGAAGATGTTAACTTTGAGCCGGTTTTTACTTTTACTTTCCACCATTTCCTTAAACTTCTGTACGGCGGCATGGTCTGGCCCGCCAGGGGCGGTGTGCAATGCGAAAGCTAACTCAATTGGTTTTTGAGCCTGCGCGCTACTGACCAGCAAAAAAGTTACTGCCAAGAAAAAAACAAAAAACAAAACTTTTCTACCCTTCTGCCAAATCATATTTTCCTCCTTCTTATTTTTTGAGAACTTAAAAGTTCTCTATTACGGCCCATAATCTCAATCTCCTTCTTTTCTTACCTTAACGCCTGCTGTTTCCTCGATCAATTCGATAATTGCGGACATGTCTTTCTTCCCTAATCCTTCGGCGGAAGCTCGGGTATAATATTGATAGGCCTGACTGGCCATAAAAAGGGGGATTTTCGTTACTTTGGCGCTTTCTAAAGCTAACCCCAGATCTTTGCGCAACAAATCGATGGCGAATCCTGGTTGCGTAAAATCGCCCTTGAGGATATATTCTGGCACTCGGTGGTCAATCAGAAAAGAATTACCGGAACTGGCCCGAATTATCTGGTAGAGCACCTCGGGAGCTACGCCTAATTTAGTGCCCATGACCAAAGCTTCGGCAATTCCCGCCATATTAATACCGACCAACATCTGATTAACCATTTTTACTGTTTCTCCCATCCCCACTCCGCCCACATGGTAGATGGTTTTCCCCAATGTTTGCAAAATATCCCTATGCGCTTCCAGAAGTTCTTTGTCTCCTCCGACCATTATGGTCAAAGTCGCTTTTTCAGCCCCAACTGTCCCTCCCGAAACAGGAGCGTCAAGGAATTTGACCCCTTTTTTATTGGCCTCCGCCGCGATCAGCATAGAAGTATGCGGGGCAATGGAACTCATATCTATGATCACTAATCCTGCTTTGGCCCCAGAGAGAACCCCTTCTTCCCCTAAAATCACGGCTTTAACTTCCTCATCAGCGGGCAACATGGTGATCACCACTTCGGCATCTTTAGCTACCTCCGCTGGAGTCTCTCTCTTTCTCGCCCCCAACGCCACAAGTTCAGCTACCGGTCGGGGATTGATATCAAAAATGGTAAGTTGATAACTTGCTTTGAGCAAGTTTTGGGCCATGGGTTTTCCCATAGCTCCGAGTCCGATAAAACCTATTTTCTTTTTCATCTGTTCACCCTCAATGCGCTCAACCGTTATGTATCCATGTATCCAATTTGCTTATAACCAATATTTATCGCCCTTGTCAAGATTTTTTCCCAAATTTAATTTCCCCCATAGCCCTAAACCATTCCCTTACTTCAGCATACTGGGTATCCACAAAGTAAGCTTGGGAAAATATGTAATTAAAAAGAGCGTAATTAACAAGGTAATAAAATAAGGTGGTAACTCCTTGATAACATCTTTAATCGGAATTCGGGCTATACTGCTTACCATGAAAAGAGATAAACCCATGGGGGGAGTCATTAGGCCGATCATGAGATTGAAAATAACTATTAGGCCTAAATGAACCGGATCAATGCCGCAGGCGACAACTGGCGGGGCCAGCATGGGAATAATCAATAGGGTAGTGGTCGTACTATCCAGAAACATGCCCACGATAATGAAAAATAAGTTAATTACCAGCAGCAGAATTATGGGATCTTGTCCAAATTTCATTACGATCTCGCGCACCATCTGCGGAACTTTTTCTACGGCCAAAATCCAACCAAAAAGAGAGGCAGCTGCAATAATAATCATTATACTGCAACTGGTTTTAATTGTTTCCAAAGCTGATTTTAGGAGGCCCTGAAAAGTTAATTCGCGATAATAAAAATGACTAATGATTAAAATATAAAGCACGCAAATACTGGCTGCTTCGGTTGGGGTAAAATATCCCGTCAGCATTCCGGAAATTAAAATAACTGGGGCCATCAGAGCCGGCAGAGCTGGTTTCATTACCCGTACGACTTCTTTAGCTGTCGGCCATTTCTCGGCCCGCGGCCATTTTCTTTTCCAAGCCAGGATAGCCACAGTTACCATAAGCATTCCGGTACAAAGGAAACCCGGAATTATTCCTCCTATCAAGAGCTTGACTGCTGAAACCCCAGTTACTGCCCCATAAATAATTAAAGGAATACTGGGAGGGAAAATAGGACCTACCGTTGCTGAAGCGATAGTCACCGCCGCGGCGTCAGCTTTGCGGAATCCCTTATCAATCATTCCTTTAATTTCAATTTGGCCTAACCCTCCCACATCTGCCAAAGCTGCCCCCGACATTCCTGAAAAAATCAAGCTGGCAAATACGTTTACTTGAGCTAAACCACCATGGACGCGGCCGACTAAAGTGTTAGCAAAGGTAAATAGCGCCTTTGTAATTCCCGTAGAGTTCATCAAATTGCCTACTAAAATAAAAACAGGCACGGCTACCAAGGGATAAGAATCTAAACTGTATTGTAAGCGCTGCCCAATCATATCCAAAGGGAGGTTGTGGGTTAATAAATAAATGATGGCTGGAATGGCTATAGCCAAGACGACTGGAAAGCCCAGGAGGAATAAAACTAAAAAGCCCAGAAGAATTATCAAACCCATTTTATAACCTTAAATCTTAATAGAGTCAGTCTCGTCCCAAAATTGAGTCAACCAAAATGATAGCGTATTGGATAGTAGTTAATAAAAAGCCAACTATCGTGGGAAAGAAAAAAATAACAATGGGAATTTCTAAAGTGGGGGTTGTGTCATAAAAATTATGAACGGTCGTAGTTAAAACTGAAAGAGTAATTATCCCAAAAATAATTAACGCCGCCATATTGATTAAAACTTTCATTAGGCGCTGGATCATCGGTGGAGATAAGGCTAACAGCTCGCTCATGCGGATATGAGCATCATCCTTAGTGACATAGCGCAAGCTAATAAATACACTCCAAATCAAAAAACACCTCACCAGTTCCATAGTGCCCATAAAAGGAGTCATCGCAAAAGCTCTTAGAACAGTGTCCAAAAGCACTAGAATAATTAAATTAAATAAGAAAATAACGCCCAGATAACGATCAACCGTCGTTAATCCTTGCCAAACCTTCTGCCAAATTAGCAATTCTTTATCTCTCCTATAATTTCCCCTGGCAGAATTTATCTGCCAGGGGGAGGATAACTTTTATTTAACGGCCTGGATGCGGCGAATATAATCAGACCATTCTGGAAAATCTTTCCGGATCTGCGCCATGACTGCCTCTTTGAAACCTTTTTTATCTAAGCCATCTTTTTCTTCAATGATAATCATGCCTTTTTCCTTGAATTTGGCCTTGAGCTCTACTTCCGCTTTCTTGGCCAAGGTAGTTTCGATATCGGCCGATTCGGTTACGCAGGCTTCTAAAATTTTTCGGTCTTCAGGAGAGAGGCTTTGGTAAGCTTTTTCGTTGATGAATACCGGTAGTAGATCCAGAATATGTTCGGTAATGATCAGATACTTTTGCACTTCATAATATTTGGCTTGCCATTGTTGTTGCAAAGGATTTTCTTGACCCTCAATCAATCCAGTCATCAAAGCGGTATGTACCTCCCCGATATCTACGGGCACAGGTATTGCGCCCATCCCCTTGAGCATGGACATCCACAACTTATTAGGAATACCGCGGATCTTGCGTCCTTTCATGTCTTTTACGGAATAGACAGGAAAGTTAGTAGAGAGATTGCGCCAACCTCTGGTCATGGTGGTCAATATGCGCATATTACCTTTTTTAATGAGGTGTTCATTCATTTCCCGCACTAATTCGGAAGTTTGCGGACGAGAAGCGCGCAAGCCTTGATCCATGTCCGTGTAGATATAGGGCAGATTAAACACGGTTATATCTGCATGGTATCTGGCTAAAGTGGCATGCACGTGGTTGCCCATGGTAATCGCTCCCGATTTAATTCCATCCATCATCTCACTGGGCGGCCCCAACTGGCTGGCTGGATAAACTTCTACAATTATTCTTCCTTTGGTGCGCTCTTTAACCAGATCAGCCATGCGGGTGGCAAAACGATGCTGGGGATCCCCTGTCTGCTCCACATGCGCATATTTGAAGACAATGGGCGCAGCCTTAATGGCCCGGGGAGAAGCAAAGACCATTAGGGCAGCTAAGGTAAAAACCAAAAGCACTGCTAAAAATTTTTTCATCTTCTTCCTCCTTTCCTCTTTTTTTTAAACATCGACTTTTGCTTAAATTATAAGCAAAAATCAATGGGACTCAATTTCAAAATTCTTTAGATTGGCAATTATCCCCCTTTAATATCCTCACCAAATCGCGAATTATAAAGCCTATAATTAAAGCACCAGTTATAGGAATTATTATAAACCATAAACTGCGCGGTAAATCTAATATAGGCGAGCGATCTACTGAGCGCATGGTTAGGAGCCAGCCTTCCCAGGTAAACAGAAAAAAGAAAAAAAGGGAGATTAATTGCAATATTATTTGTAAAAAAACGCCCGCCTTGGAGGAACCTAAAGTCTCGGGCAAAACCTCCACGCGGAAATGAGCTCTTTTTTTCCACAAAAAAGAAGCCCCCAAAAATACCATCCAAGCAAAATTTAGCTCAATAACTTCATCCGCCCAGCCCATAGAACTAATAGGGACAAACCGCACAAAAACTCCGGCGGCAATAAGTAAAAACAAGGCTATTAGGCAACTTACGCTGGCCCACTTAAGAAAATTATTAAGCCCCTCATCAAATCTTTTCCATTTTGCCGTCATTCTTTAACTTTCCTTACCCATTATTAAATTAGGAAGCCAAACTACTAATTCGGGAACAAGAATGATCAGAATGAGGGCCATTAAAAGGGAAACAATATACCATTTCAATTCTACGGCCAATTGCCAAAGAGGAACTTTGCCCACGCTGGAAACTGTATAGAGCACCATGCCCACTGGTGGAGTGAGCAAAGCGATCATTAAATTTAAGGTAAGCATTACCCCGAAATGCACAGGGTCAATTCCTAACTTGCTTATCAAGGGCATAAAAATAGGAATAGTCAAAAGCATTACGGAAATGGCCTCCATGAAACACCCCAGGATAAGCAAGATAATATTAATAATCAACAAAATGGCTGTAGGATTGGTGCTTAAATTCATCAGCGTCTGGATGGTGGCGTCAGGGACTTTTTGATGGATTAGCAACCAGCCGAAAAGGCCAGCAGCGGCAATAATGAATAAAACCAATACTGTCTGTTCCATGGTCGTAGCTAAAATTTTAAGCAATTCCCGCCAAGTCGTTTCTCGGTAAACTACCATGGTAATAAATATGGCATATAAGGAAGCCACGACCGAAGCTTCGGTGGGCGTAAATAAGCCACTTAAAATTCCGCCTATAATGATTAAAGGGGCCATAAAAGCTGTCCAGGCCCCAGCAGCACTCGCTAAAATCTCCCGGAAAGTTGCCCTTTCACCTCGCGGATAATTTCTTTTGCGCGATATAAAATAAACGGTGATCATTATCCCTGCGCCCATGATTAATCCAGGGATAAAACCTCCTAAGAAAAGGCGACCTACAGAAACCCCTGTGAGGCTGCCAAAAATGACAAAAGGAATACTCGGCGGGATAATAGGTCCTATAGTTGAAGATGCTGCGGTAACGGCCGCACTAAATGGTCGGTCAAACCCTCCCTTAACCATTGCTTCCATGGCGACCATCCCTACTCCCCCAGCATCAGCCACGGCCGATCCCGACATTCCGGCAAATATCATGCTTTCCACTACATTAACATGACCGAGGCCCCCGCGAAAGTGCCCAACCAATCTTTGACAGAAAAGAAAAATCCGGTGCGTCATTCCACCCGTGTTCATTAGGTTCCCAGTCAAGATAAAAAAAGGAATAGCCAAAAGGGTAAAGCTGGTGGTACTGGCATACATCCTTTCTGGGATCATTAATAAAAGATGCGGCTCTCCCAAAAAGATAAAAAATAAAGCCGCAGTTAAGGCCATGGAAACTGCAATAGGCACTCCCAACATCATTAAGCTTACTAAGACGGCGAAAATTGCTAAAGTGATCATAATTATTTTTTGTCGGGGAGCTGCTTTTTCGAAAAATCAGCTCCCCCCTGAGCTTATTTTTTCCGAGCTTCCTCTACAAATTTCATGAAGATTTTTACATTATCTTCACCATAGCGCTTAAAGATCTTTTCATAGGCCGGACCCATGACCGCCCGGAAAGAAGCAATATCTGGCCGGGTAACTTTTAACCCCGCCTGCTCAAATTTTTTAATTAAATCTTCCTCTTCATCATTTAGAGTCTTGCGTACCCAATTGCCGGCTATTTTAGCTTCTTCCATTAAAATCTTTTGTTGCTCAGGAGTCAACTTAGCCCAACTCATAGTGCTAATCACCGGCATGGCGCAAGCATAGGCGTGGCGCGTGAGCGCTATATGCTTCTGTACCTCATAAAACTTTTGATAATAAATGGCGCTTAAAGGATTCTCCTGGCCGTCCACCACATTCTGAGCCAAGGCCATATAAAGTTCAGGCCAAGCGATTTTGGTGACCACGGCCCCCAAAGTTTCAAAGAGCACTTGCAGATGAAATTCCGGAGGAACTCTAATTTTTAATCCCTTTATATCTTCTGGTTTCATAATGGGCTTTTTATTATTGCTGATGTTGCGGAATCCCCATTCCCAATTAGCCAACACCACAAAACCTTCTTTCTCAAATTGAGGAGCTAACCACTTCATCGCGGGACCATCCAGGGTGCGATGGGCATGGTCATAATCATCAAAAACAAAAGGAATCTGGGCAGTAGCGCAGGCCTTGACATAATATTCAAATTGTCCCTGAGTGTTAATACACATATCCAGCGTTCCTAATTTAACCTGTTTAACAACTTCCGGAGGAGACCCCAAGGTATTAGCCGGATAAATGGTTATCTTAACTTGCCCTTTAGTACGTTCTTCCACTTTAGCGGCCATTTGCTTGGCTCCGAGATGGATGGGGTGCTTTTCGTCAATATAATGGGCGATCCGTAGATTAACCTGGGCTTGAGCGTTAACCCAACTACCAATTAAAAAAAGTAAGAAAACTCCCCCTATCAGAAAAAATAACCAACTTTTTTTAATTTTCATTGCCTTGCCCTCCTTTTTTATTTTTTACTGCCAAATTTAATTTGTCCTGGCCTCCAAAATTTTTAGACTTTTATTGAATTACTTCCCCTTCTTAAATTCCTTGCGCAAGGAAGATAAAACATAATTAGCCGCGTGATCTAAATGCTTATTGAGTAAATTTAACGCTCCCTTTTTGTCTCTTTTCTCGAGAAAATTAATTAATTGGGCATGCTCTTCCCAAACTTCTCTCCACGTTTCTCCTGCCCGCAATCCTAAATACCTTAGCCGACTTACGATATTTCTTAAATTATTTAAAATATTTAAAAGATAGATATTGCCAGTAGAAGCGTAAATAATTTCGTGAAAACGCGAATTGAGTTCAAAGAGTTTGCGAATCTTAGTTTCCGGGTTTAATTTCTTCGCCGCTAAAATTTCTTGAGCTTGCAGCTTAAGGTTTCTTAAAGAGGTGACTTCTTCCGCTGATATTTTTTCGCAAGCCAAGCCCAAGGCATAAGCTTCTAAAACTTTTCTTATCCCGAAAACTTCTTTTACTGTTTCCTCGGCGATTATGGTGACGCGCACCCCTCCTTGGGGGAGTTTTTCTACTAACCCATCTTGTTCCAATCTTCTAAAGGCATCCCGGACTGGGGTACGGCTAATATGCAGTTTTTCCGCTACCGGAATCTGCATCATCCTTTCCCCCGGTTTTATATCGCCATGCAGAATTCTCCCTTTAAGATGTTCATAGATTTGATCAGCGAGGGAACGAGGAGGATGGATATAACCGCTTACTTTAATTTGATCAGTTAACCAGAGGGATTTGTTCATGGGGGCAAAAATTTTTTGGAAATTTATTTTGTATCCCTGTATCCATTTTCTTTATCAGAAGCCTGGCCTGCCTGTCAAGAATATTTTTGAGATCTCTGAAAAAGTCCCAGGGATGCAATTCCGTCATTCTGGCGCAGGCAGGAATCCAGTATTTTCAAAGCATTTTTGGACTCCCGCTTTCGCGGGAGTTATTGCAAAGAAGGTTTTTCAGAGATCTCTTTTTAAAAAATGTCTCTCATCCTTTGAGCGCGCCGGCTATTAATCCAGAAACGAAATAACCCATGAAAAATAAATAAAGAAGGGCGACGGGGATTGAACTTTTTAAAGAGATATTCCTAAATAAGAATTGATTAACGAGGGAAAGCGGCGGGTATTCCCCCATCTACAGGCAGGGTAGCTCCGGTAGTCGCGGCACTTGCTGCCGAGGCCAAAAAGACTACGGCATTCCCCACATGCTCGGCAGTTACTTGAATTTTTAGCAGATTCCGTTGGCGGTAATATTCTTTCAGCCCTTGAGGGTCAAGCCCCCGCGCCTTCATTCTTTCTGGGCCAACCATTTTCCAAAGCTTGGAGGGGACTTCTTCATCGCCAAAGACAGCATCTGGATTCACCATATTCACGCGCACACCTATTTCCGCCAATTCCATAGCGGCTATTTTGGCCATTTGGTGGGCAGCCGCCTTCGAGGCGCTATAGGCTCCAAAAGCGGCCCCCGGATCAAAAACATTCTTTGAGCTTACGACTACTATGTTCCCCCCTATCCCTTGCCGCCGGAAGATTGGTACAGAAGCCTTAATGACATTGAAAGTGCCCATTAAATTTACGGCTAAAACTTGGGTAAATTTTTTCTGATCAAGATCTTCTATTTTAGCTACATGAGCAATACCCGCATTAGGAACGAGGAGATCAATCCCCCCTAAGCGGCAACTAATCTCGGCCAAAACTTGGTTTACGGATTCATAATCTGTAACATCCAAAATAAATTTTTCTATTCTGTCTTCAGCATACTTATTCCGCAGAAAGTCATAAACTTTTTGCAGGCTTTCTTCATCAATATCAATAAGGGCGACTGTGGCTCCCGCCGCCAACAACCGATCCGCTATTCCTAATCCGATAGCTCCTCCCGCTCCGGTGATCACTCCTATTTGCCCTTGTAATGGCAAAGGATCAGGGGAAACAATTTTTTTAAGCTGCAATGGCCAATACTCCATGGCCAAAGCGTCGGCCTCTGGAATGGGTCTATATTGGCCTATTAAATGAGCTAAAAATTTGGCTTGCAGAGTTTGTTCAGCTATATCGGCCGCGATGCGCGCCTCTCGGCGGGTCATTCCTAAAGCTAATAGACCCACGCCGGCGACTAAAAAAACCCTGGGAAAGTGGTCAAGCTTCGCCGCCTCTTCTCTAAACTGAGGAGGCACTAGACCATTATAAGTGAGTTCAAATTTTTTGACCGCTTCTTTGATTTTCTCTATTAATTCCGTATCGCTCTCTGGAAGAGCATCTATAAAGCACCAAAGATTTTTAGTACGAATTACATGATCAGGAGTAAGCACGCCTGTTTTACAAAATTCCTTAGCTTCTACCAAGCAAGAGATTCCCCTCACTTCACCCTGGGCGCGCAGATCTATGAAAAAACGCTGCCGGTTTCCATTCCTCTGCGGAAATGCGCATACCCCCCTAATTATCTGATTAAGGCGAGCCAGAGAAAAAAGATTTAGCGCCGGAATTTCTTTCTGGACTAAGATGGCTTCTTTTCTTTTTGTTTTAAGGGCAATATATTCTTCGGCCAAATGAACATATTTTATCATCCTTTCGTACGAAGAACGGGCATCATTTCCAAAAGTAAAGATTCCGTGGTCTATAACCACGATCGCTTCCAGATCCGGCTGCTCGGCAATTTCTCTGAGCACTTCTTTAGCCAAGAGCAATCCTGGATGAGCATAAGGGATGATGCCAACCTGGGGGCCTAAAACTTCAATTAAAAGCTCCTTACCCTTCTCCAAATGGCCTAAAATTAAGATAGAATTAGCATGGGTGTGATCAATAAAACGGAAGGGAAGAAAAGCATGGACTAAAGATTCCACTGAAGGAGCGGGGCTGCGGAAAGAAATTTTATGCTTATGAAGCTGATTTTCCAATTCCTCATCAGAAATTTCGGATAGCAATTTAAGCTGCTGCAAGGGTTCAAGTTCTAAAGCGACGAAATCTTTAGGTTCTATGCAGGCCAAATCTAATCCGCTACCCTTAATATAAAGAACCTCTCTCCTTTTTCCCCAAAGATCTTTTTCCTTTATCTTAACTGATGTATTCCCACCTCCATGGAGGACTAAAGATGGATCTTTCCCAAGCAGCCGCGATGTATATATCCGCATCGCTAAGTCAGGAGGAATGTGCGGATAGTTTCTTACAAATTCCCGCGCTTCTTCTTCATTGAATAGGCTTTTCATATTAATTTAATAAATTTTTATTTCATCCTTTGTATGCCCATATTGCCCCTGCTCTATTTGGCGGCTTTATGCTTCTCGGTGAGGAAAATTTGCTCAGCCTCCGGAGCTGTGGCCTGTTCATGAATAATGGCCCGCAAAGCTTTCATCATGGCTACCGGATAATCATGTTGCCAAACATTACGCCCCAAGTTTAAGCCAATTGCCCCTTTTTGCATCCCATCGTATACAAATTCAAAGACTTCTTTTTCCGTTTCACATTTTGGGCCACCCGCCATAACCACAGGAACTGGACATCCATTGACCACCTTATCAAAATTTTCACACCAATAGGTCTTAACTATAGTTGCTCCAAATTCCGCAGCAATTCGGCACGCCAGGGCCAGATAACGAGCATCGCGCTTTTCTAACTCTTTTCCTACGGCAGTTACGGCCATGACTGGTATTCCATACCTCTGGCACTCATCTACCAATTTACCCAAGTTTACTAAAGAATCATACTCATAGTCACTCCCTACGAAAATAGACATACCCACAGCTGCGGCATTAAGCCGGAGGGCTTCTTCAACAGAAGTAGTGATTGATTCATGGGCTAAATCTTTGCCAATGATACTGGTTCCCCCAGAAACCCTCAAAATTATCGGGGGACAATTTTTAGGATCGACGCAGGCCCTTAAGACTCCACGGGTAACAAATAGGCCGTCCGCATAAGGAATTAAAGGTTTAATGGTTTCTCCAGGTCTTTCTAATCTAGTAGTTGGACCCTGAAAATATCCATGGTCAATGGGCAAGAAAAAGCAATGGCCATCAGATTTTATTAACCTTGCTAAACGATTTTGCATTCCCCATTCCATATTTAACCTCCTTAGCGAAGGCGATAAAAATTTTTAATAATATAACACTACGGAGTGCTAAAATTCCATAATTATTTTAAATTAAAAACCTTTTAAAAATTTTTTATAAAAATTCCCCTAAATAATGTTCTAAGCGCTTTTCCTGTAAAAATTCTTTACAAAAAGAAATTTCTTATTTTTTCAATATAATCACAATTAATATCAATTAGTTTCATTTATTATAAAAATTATGGTCCTTCATAATAGTGTCGGAATTTTTTACACTTTTTTACTGCCCTAATCAAATTTAAATAAATTTGTTTTTTAAATAAATTAATAAAATTAATTAGTTATAAAGCGGCAAGGAAATGGGCATTAAAATTGCTTATAAATAATTATAAAATTTCGTTTCTTTATATGAAAATGGGTAAAAATTATGATTGTTTATGAATTTTATTGGCAAGATGAAAAAAGAAATTCTCATTTATTAGCCATTCTCCCAGAGCGGAGAAAAAATCCCGAAAGAATTAGCCACGAATCAATAATGAATTGGGTAAAAAAATTTATTGGGGATCAAGAAAAATTAAAGAATGTATACTATGTAAAGGTCAATGTAAATTAGCTAAGAATTGCCCGCACTTTCCCAAAAAATTTTTAGCTAATTGTTGACATACTCCCAAATTTTTTGCTAATCTCTATCCACTCTTGAAATCTTTTATATCCCAAATCCTTTTATAGCCTTTTTAAAGCATTAAAATTTCTATTTTGGGGGGGCGAAAAAATTTTAAAAGGAGGTTTTTAATGGAAAAGAACAAAAAAATTAACCCTCTTGATGTAGCCATGAAACAAGTAGATATTGCTGCTGCTCATTTAAAATTAGACCCGGGTATTTTCGAAAAAATTAAATACACCCAACGGGAGCTTACCGTTCATTTTCCAGTAAAAATGGATGACGGATCCATTAAAGTTTTTACTGGATATAGAGTTCAACATAACATGACCAGGGGACCGGCCAAAGGCGGAATTCGTTATCACCCCGATGTTGATCTCGACGAAATAAAAGCTTTAGCTATGTGGATGACCTGGAAAAGCGCCGTAGTTAATATTCCTTATGGAGGAGCAAAAGGGGGAGTCCAATGCGACCCTAAAAATATGTCTCTGCGAGAATTAGAAAATATGACGCGCCGCTTTACCTGGGAAATAGCCATGATGATCGGCCCTGATCGAGATATTCCTGCTCCGGATGTCTATACAAACCCGCAAGTGATGGCATGGATAATGGATACATATAGTATTCTGAAGGGTTATTCAGTTCCCGGAGTAGTCACGGGAAAACCTTTAGAACTTGGCGGATCCTTAGGTCGGCATGAGGCTACAGGTAAAGGAGTTTTTGTCACGGCCCAGGAGGCCGCTAACTATTTAAATATTCCCATTCCAGGAGCCCGGGTAGCTATCCAAGGATGCGGCAATGTTGGAGGAATTGCCGCTCAATACTTTGAAAAAGCAGGAGCGAAAGTTGTGGCCATAAGCGATTCCAAAGGAGGAATCTATAATCCTCAGGGATTGAATGTTGCCTCAGTTTTAGATTGCAAAAAAAAATATTCCTGCGTGTTTTCTCCTGGATATAAAGAAGGCGATGAAATTTCCAACGAGGAGCTTTTGCAGTTAGATTGTGATATTCTCATTCCAGCTGCTTTAGAAAATCAGATTACGGAAAAAAATGCGGCCAAAATAAAGGCAAAAATAATCGTGGAAGGAGCTAATGGTCCCACCACCACCGAAGCAGATGAAATGCTTTATGACCGAGGTATATTTGTTGTCCCTGATATTTTAGCTAATGCCGGGGGGGTAACCGTTTCTTATTTTGAATGGGTACAAAACCTGCAGGAATTACTTTGGAGTGAAGAGGAAGTTTCCGAACGCTTAACGCGTATTTTAAGGAGAAGCTTTGGGGAAGTCTTGGATATTTCCCAGAAAAAGAAAGTAAACATGCGGACAGCCGCGCTTATATTAGGGATTGGTCGCGTCGCCGAGGCCACGCGTCTGCGGGGCATCTACCCCTAACGGCCCTGCCCAAGGTAGCTTCTTGGTGCGCCTAAGCCAATTTGAACAAACGGTTCTCAACCGAAAGCCTTAGAAAATAATTTTCCCCAAGCAGTGAAGGATAAATAATCATCGACGCAAATATTCCATTTTTGGGGGGGGCAAAGGTTTTAAAATAGTTCGCTTAAAAAGACCGGATTCATTATCCTTCTCCATTAAATCTGCTACTATTGGTTGGCGGTAACTTTTCTTAGGGTTTTTAAAGAGCAGGAGAACATGGGGACGGAGGAGTTGTTGGTGGTTAACCGAACAAACGATGCCTATCTCTTGGGTGTCCAGTTGAACAAGAGTGCCTATTGGATAAATACCCATACATTGGATAAACCGTTCCATCAAAAATTGATTAAAATCACGATTAACAGATAAATACATTTCTTGCAGAGCTCCATAAGGAGAGGCAGCTTTTTTATAACAGCGGTTTGTG
>Ga0209102_1000524_pt1 | contig 25124 bp, 25 predicted proteins | sample ConPoolayeHmetaG_FD_185483 | JGI IMG/M metagenome (GOLD analysis project Ga0209102, IMG submission 185483) | Hot spring microbial mat communities from California, USA to study Microbial Dark Matter (Phase II) - Cone Pool mat layer H metaG... ...
CCCCCCGCGCCGGTCCGCCTCCGTCGCCTGCCTCTCGTCCCCGCCGGCTAGCCCTTGGGCAGCGGCTCCAGCGCCTCCACCATCGGGCACCGATCCGGAATCTGCACCCGCGGCGCCGCCCAGCGCACCCCGTTGCCGATCACCCGCACCACGTTCTCATCATAGAAGATCGGGAACGTCTCATGCCCGGGCCGGAAGTAGAACACCCGCCCGTGCCCCCGCTCCCACACGCAGCCGCTGCGGAACACCTCGCCCCCCTGGAACCACGAGATGAAGATCACCTTGTCCGGGGTGGGCACGTCGAAGCGCTCCCCGTACATCTCCACGTGCGGCAGCTCGAAGTACTCCCCGATGCCCTCGGCGATGGGGTGCCCCGGCTCCACATTCCACAGCCGCTCCTTCTCGCCCGCCTCCCGCCAGCGCAGCGAGCAGTTGGTGCCCATGAGGCGACGGAACGGCTTCGAGAAGTGCGCCGAGTGCAGCCCGATGAAGCCCATCCCCTCCAGCACCCGCCGCTGCACCCGCTCCGCCACCTCCTCCGAGACCTCGTGGTGGGCCATATGCCCCCACCAGATCAGCACGTCGGTGCCCCTGAGCACCTCCTCGGTCAGCCCGTGCTCGGGCTCGTCCAGGGTCGCCGTGCGCGCCTGAACTCCGCCCAGCGCGCCGAGCTGGTCCGCAAGGGCCGCGTGGATGCCCTTCGGGTACACCTTCTTGACCGCCTCGCTCTCCCTCTCGTGCCGAAACTCGTTCCACACCGTCACCGCAATCGCGCGCGCCATCGGCCCTGCTCCTCTCTATCGGGTGCTGTAGCGCACCTCCCGGCCCGTCTCCGCGCTCCGGTAGATGCCCTCCAGAATCCGCATCACCTTCAGCCCCTCCTCCCCGCTCGCCAGCGGCGGCCGCCCCTCCAGGATGCTGCTCACGAACTCCTGATACGGCGAGGGCGCCGGCTCCAGCGCCTGGTCGAGGGTCTTCGTGTACAGGTTGCCGCCCTCCTCCGTATACAACTCGGCCGCGAACCGGTATCCGCCGCCGACGTTCTTCTGCACCAGCCCCCCCTTGGTGCCGCACAGCAGCGTCACCATGTGCTCCGGCTCATTGATATTCAGCGCCCAGCTCGCCTCCACGATCAAGGTCGCCCCATTCGCGAGCCTCACCAGCCCGCAGGCCAGGTCCTCCACCGAGAAGCGCTTTCGCTGCTGCCGCGCCAGGCGCCCCGCGATCTCGCAGTGCACCGCCCCCTTCACCGACACGGGGTCGGGGTAGCCCATCAGCCACAGCGCGAGGTCGAGCCGGTGCACCCCCAGGTCAATCAACGGCCCCCCGCCGGCCAGCTCCTTCTGCCCGAACCAGCCCCCGAAGCCCGGCATCCCCCGCCGTCGGTGCCACACCGTGCGCCCGTAGTAGATGTCGCCGATGACGCCCGCCTCCACCTGCTGCTTGAGCGCATAGCTCATGTCCGTGAATCGGTAGGAGAAGTTGATCATCAGGTTGCGCTGCGCCCGCTGCGCCGCCGCCAGCATGCGCCGCGCCTCCCGCACGTTCATCGCCATCGGCTTCTCACACAGCACGTGCAGCCCCCGCCGCAGGGCCGCAATCGTGAGCGGCGCGTGGAACTTGTTCGGGGTGGCGATGCTCACCGCGTCCAGCTCGACCTGCCGGAGCATCTCCCCCGCGTCGGCGTACAGCTCGGCGACCCCGTACTTGCGCCCCGCCTCCGCGAGGCGGCGCTCGTCCACGTCGCAGAGCGCCGCGACCTCGGCGCGACCGTCGCGCTGGTAGCCCTCCACATGCGCGGCGCCCATCCCCAGCCCCACCACCGCCACCCTCAGCTTGCGGCGCATTAGCCGGCCTCCTCTCGCCGCGCCGGCCCCCTCGGGCGCGCGGCGGCCCGCTATGGTTCCCGCGCCCCCTGCCCACCTCCTTTTCCGCGCCCGCACCCTCCCGGTGGGGCAGACGCCCCGTCTGCCCGTCTGCCCGCCGGGCGCCCCGCGGCCCTTGAGTCGCGCCCGCTTGTGCGCGATAATGCGGACGGGTTCCTCCCGCGCCCTCCCCGGGGCGCGGGCCCTGTGGGGGGCTTAGCTCAGCTGGGAGAGCGCCTGCCTTGCACGCAGGAGGTCGCGGGTTCGAATCCCGCAGCCTCCACCACTTCTTCTTATCGAAACATTCTCTGTCGCCGGAAGCCCGCCTCACCCAGGGGCGCATTTTGGCGTCTAATAGGTTCATGTTCGCCCATTTCAGCTTCGCCGACCTTCGGACGGCTGACCCCTCTGCGGTCTCCACGGCCAACCGAGCGAGCTCCAAAGCCTGCTGCAGAGGTCTCGCGTCGGACAGGTCGGGCATCTCCAGCTCGACGAGATCGCGCCCCAGCCCGTCGGACCACACCTGCCCGTCACGGAAGTAGACCGGAGCGCCGAAGAGGGCATCTATGAAGTGCACGCCCAGCGCATCCAGCTCAACCACCAGGGGCCGGAACGTCACCTCGTCACCGGCCTCGTCAACGTGCTCGGCCATGTCGCTCAGGACGTCCTCCAGCCACGCGCGGGGCTGCTCGAGCATGTCTATGCTGTTGTCCCCAAGCAGCCCGTGCGACCGGCCGTAGAACCTGCCCGCGATGGCGACAACCTGGGCCGGCTGCGCTCCGCCGAAGAGGGCCCGCACCCGCTCTCGGTGGCGGGACTGCACGCTCTCCACTCCCCTGCTAAGCCAACGCAGATCCCAAAGGCTCACCGGCAGTCCCTCACTCGCCACTCGCGATGGCCCGCATGGGCGTCGCGGCCCGAGCTGCTCGGCGGCTACGTCTCTGTTCGCCCGGGCCGCCAGGTTCGGGCGGCCTCCAACATGGTCAGGTAGTTCTCTGGCGGGACGTAGTTCGCGACGGTGTTGCCGAGGCGCGGCGACGGCGGCGGCTGCGGGAAGGGTTACGCGAGCCAGCGGCCCGGGGGGACCCCCTCTCCGATAGTCTGCAGCCAGGAGCGAGTACCTGGAGAGACTGCCAGCGTCAGATGGGCGCACTGAGGGCGGACACGTTTCGGCGATCAAGCAATGCTTGACAAGGGCGGCGCGACTGCGTTAGGCTGCACAGATAACCACATGCTCAAGGAGGGTGTGAGTTGGTTGGTTGTCACCTAGGTAGGCTGTTCCAGCTCACTGTGGCCGGTGGGTCGTACCAGGAAGGGCTGACGGCTGTCGTGCAGGGCGTCCCGCCCGGGATGGCGCTGACAGAGCAGGAGCTATACGGAGATCTGCTGCTCCGGAAGCCCGGCGCCGACGAGCTGTCCTCGCCGCGAAAGGAGCCGGATCTGCCGATCATCTACTCTGGGCTGAACGCCGCCGACACCATTGAGGGGGCGGAGAACCGGAACCACACCAATGGGACGCCCCTAACTATCCTCATCCCGAACCTGGACCGACACTTCATCCACATCAAGCAGTACCAGGACATGGATCGGACTCCCAGGCCCGGGCACGCGTCCTATGCGTCGTTCATGAAATACGGTCCGGCCGATGATGCCATCGGCGCGGGGATCTTCAGCGGCCGGTACACCTCGACGATCGTGGCCGCGGGCTATGTGGCCAAGCGGGTGCTGCAGAAATGCGGGATTCGCGTGTTCTCCTTTGTCCGGGAGCTGGCCGGTGTGCCCTGCCCGGAGGTCAACCACGAGGCGGCCCTCTCCTACACAGAGGCCTACAAGCGCATGCGCCGCGACACTGACCCGTTCTACCAAGAGATATACGTGCGCGGTCGGGTCCACATGGAAATGCGCTTCCTGGAGAAGGCACGAGTATTCGCGGAGATCGAGCAGGAGATCGACGCGATTCGGGAGCGGGCGCCACAACTCTCGCCCGAGCAAGTGCGCGATCAGTATGGTGTGCACCACGTGGTCAACTGCCCTGACCTCGATGCCGCCCAAGCCATGCTAGAGGCGGCCAACCGCGTCAGCGCCACCGGCGACTCCTCCGGCGGCGTGGTGGAGGTGGTGGCCACTGGGCTGCCGGCGGGACTGGGTGAGCCAGTTTTCGACAAGCTCGATGCTGAGCTGGGAAGAATGCTGGGCATCGGGGCGGTGAAGGGGGTAGAGATCGGCGCAGGCTTCCGCGTCAAGGACATGACTGGTTCTCAGTCGAACGACCAGATGCGCGCGCAGGACGGCCGGGTGACCTTCCTGTCAAATCACGCCGGCGGCATCACCGGAGGCCTCTCCACCGGCCAACCAGTGGTGGTTCGACTGGCGGTCAAGCCAACCCCCACCATTGACAAGCCTCAGCAGACGATAGATTTGTACACACTGGAGAACAGAGATCTGGCGGCTATCACCCGTCGCGACCCTACTATCGTGGCCCGCATCTGGCCGGTGGCGGAGAACTACACGGCCCTAGTGTTGCTCGACCACCTGATGGCGCACTACGGCTATCAAGAGATCAAGTCAAGAATGATGTAAGGATAGCCAGTGCCCCCTGCCTTGTTCCTGGACCGAGACGGCACCATCATCGAAGACCGGGGCCACCTGCGCTCCCCCTCGCAGGTGGCCTTCTTCCCGCAGACCATTCCGGCGCTGCGCATGGCGCAGCGGGCCTTCAAGCTCTTCATCGTGACGCATCAACCCGGAGTGGCGGAGGGTGTCATCGGGACAGACGGCGTCGCGCGAGTGCACGCGTCGATTCTCGCGCGTCTGGCACAGCACGGCATTCACATTGAGCGCGTCTACTACTGTCCGCACAGACGGTCGGAAGGCTGCCGGTGCATCAAGCCGAACCCATATCATCTCTTCGAGGCGGCGCGCCAATACGGCATCGACCTAAGGCGTTCGTTTGTGATTGGCGACCATCCTCATGACGTAGGGCTGGCGATGAACGCCGGCGCGACCGGAATCTACGTATTGACTGGACACGGGGAGAAGCATCGCCATGAGCTTCCTCCAGACACCATTGTTGCCTCCGACATCTGGGAAGCGGCGATCCGCGCCACGGAAAGCCACACCTTCAGTGAAAAGCACGCAGAGATCGCCGGGCAGATCTCTCGGGCTGCCGCTCTGCTGAAGCAAGGTGGTGTGGTCGTCTTCCCGACGGAGACGGTCTACGGACTGGGCGCCAACGCGCTAGATGCGCGAGCCGTGGCGGCGATATTTGAGATCAAGCGCCGGCCCCGTTTTGACCCCCTCATCGTCCATGTTGGCAGCTTCGCGCAACTAGACGCAGTGGTCGCAGAGCTCCCGACTACGGCCCGAGACCTAGTTGAGTCCTGCTGGCCAGGCCCCCTGACCGTTGTCCTGCCCAAGCGCGACCTTGTCCCGGACATTGTCACCGCTGGCCTGCCAACGGTGGCCGTGCGCATGCCTGACCATCCCATGGCCTTGGCGCTGATTCGGGAGGCTGGTGTGCCCATAGCAGCCCCGAGCGCCAACCTGTTCGGTCGCATCAGCCCCACCACAGTCCAGCACGTGCAGGAGCAGCTCGGCGATCGAGTGGACATGATGTTGGACGGCGGTTCCTGCCGGGTGGGCATTGAATCTACGATCATCTCCTTCTGCGGCAGGCAGCCAGCGCTGCTGCGGCCGGGCGGCACGCCTATCGAGGTAGTGGAGGCCGTCACCGGCCCGCTCCTCCGGTTGGAGCCGACGCCCGCGGTTCCCCTTGCACCCGGGCAGCTGCCGCACCACTACGCACCGAAAACTCCCCTTGTGCTCCGTTCGGCTGCCGGCGAGATGCCGAGGGGGAGACGCGTGGGACTGTTAGCCCTCCGGGCGCCGGTTGCGGCACAAGGATATGAAGTGGTGGAGTTGCTCTCCCCCACGGGCGATCTGCGCGAGGCAGCCGGCAACCTCTTCGCGGCGCTCCATCGGCTGGACGCGCGTGGTCTGGACTTGATCGAGGCTGAACTGGCCCCTGAGACGGGCCTCGGACGAGCTATCAACGACCGTCTCTGTCGGGCCGCAGGAGGTACGCCTCAGATGACCCTGGGCAACGGCTAGACATGGGACCTCTGATCCTGCTGTCGTGCATTCTCATCCAGATGTGTCTGGGCGGCCTCTATGCCTGGAGTAGCTTCGTCCCCGCGCTAACGGGATCCCACGGCCTCAGCACCGCGGAGACCCAGGTCATCTTTGGCGCGCTGATCGCGGTTTTCACAGTGACAATGGTCCTTGCTGGTAGGGGGCTGGGGCGACGTGGTCCCCGGGTCTTTTCAGGCGCGGCGGGCGTGTTGTTCGCAGCGGGGTATCTGATCGCCTCGGCGTCGGGAGGCGCCTTCCTCTTCCTCTTGCTAGGTATTGGGATCGTGGGCGGAGCAGCCACGGGCCTCGGGTATGTCTCAGCTCTCACCACCTGCATGAGGTGGTTTCCCGCCCACCGGGGACTGGTAGCCGGCCTCGCCGTCGGAGGGTTCGGCGGTGGCGCAGTGTTGCTCGCGGCGCTCACCGAGACTCTCTTCGCTCAGGGGCTGGATGTTCTTGCTGTGTTTCGCTGGGTGGGCGTCTGCTATGGTGCGGCCATCCTGTTGGCGGCCCTGCCGCTAAGATTCCCGGAGCCCGAAGGCGCAGATCAACACGGCCTTTCCCCGTTACTTCCTCCCGTGCTTCACGACCTGTTCTTCTGGGCGCTAGTTGTCGGCATGTTCTTCGGGACCCTTGCGGGACTGCTCGTCATTGCGAACCTGAAGCCTCTGGCCCTGAGCCGCGGCATCAGTTCCGGTTGGGCCGCCGCTGCCATCAGCGCATTCGCAGTGGGCAACTCAGTTGGTCGGATCATCTGGGGTTGGATCTCCGACCGGCTCGGCATACGAACCATCCCCCTCTCTCTGGCCTTCCTGGCGCTCACGTTATTTGGGCTGCTCCCAGAGGAAGGTCGTGCAACCGCGCTCGTCGCGGTCTCAGCCGCTATCGGCTTCGGCTTCGGGTCATGCTTCGTGGTCTATGCCGCCCAAGTGGCCGCTCGCTATGGCTCGCACCGGGTGGCCACGGTCTACCCGCTGGTATTCCTGGCCTATGGCGTCTCCGGCCTGGCCGGACCCTTGCTCGGCGGATGGCTCTATGACATCACAGAGAGTTACCTTCTTGCCACCTGGATCAGTATAGGCGCGCTCATTGGAGGCCTGCTAGGCAGCAGGTGGCTGTTGTACAGGAGCAAATCCTCTGCCCCCCCAACCTCTGTGGCAACGCCATCTCACGATGATGAGCACCCGGGAGCCCTCAGGCCCTGTGGGATCACAGTGACGGCTCGTGATGCCACAGAGCCCTGACAGTGCTCGGGAAATCGCGTCTCCTATCTGTATGTGCTACCCCCGGGCAGAGGCAGCGTCCAGGTATGAGTGCTGGGCCTGAGGGGTAGAATCCTTTGATGGTGCACCGCCCCCGCTTCCCTGAACACCAATACCCGGAGCATGGACTTCATCTCGGCCCAGCTCTACACGGGCCGACCGATGAGCATCCTGACGCGGGTGGACAACTACAGCCGTGAGTGTCTCGCGTTACGGGTGGGAGTGAGCCTGCACTGGCGACGACCTGCGGCGGGTGACCGCCGCGCTCCGGGCGATCACGAGGTGACGAGCGCGTACCGGGAGAGAGGGAGGGGGAGGCGCCAGCCAAGCGGCTGAGCGCGGCAAGCCGAAGGTCGGTTGGCTGGCGATGGCGGGTGACTGCAGGTCAACGAGGAGTGAGCGGCGTCCGAGGCGTAGGTGTGCGAGAGCGTCGCCTCATCTCACGAGTGCGGACATACAACAACCTATGCCCCAGGAGGCGCTTTCATGCCCGCGCACGATCAGGGAACGCCAACGGGAAGAGACGGGGCCAGGGTGGCGTCGAGCGCTGTCGCCCGAGGGCTGGGGCGCCTGCTGGAGCGCCTCGTGTCGCGCAAGGACATCAGGCACGCGATCGTCGCCGTCGAGAGTGGTGATAGGTCCTTGCGCTGGATTGGCGCGATGGGCGATGCCCATCCCGACGGCACGCCAATGCGAGACGACACCCCCTTCTGGGTAGCGAGCGTCACCAAGCTCTATATCGCCGCCTGCATTCTGAAGCTTGAGGAGCGCGGCCTTCTCGGCCTCGGTGATCCCGTGTCGAAGCACCTTCCGCAGTCGCTGATCGGCGGCATACACCGGTTGGGAGGGGTGGACTATACCGACCAGATCACGCTGCAGCACTTGCTCGGCCACTCCTCGGGCTTGCCGGACTACTTTGAGCGTCCCAGAGGCGGGCGCAGCCTGTTGGAGCGTCTCGCCGAACGCGATCTGTCCTGGACCACCGAGGACGCTATGCGCATCGTGCGCGAGGAGATGACCCCGCTCTTCCCTCCGCAGCCTGTGGATGCGGCGCGCCAGAGGATCAGCTACTCGGACACCAACTACCAGTTGCTCATCTCGGTCATCGAGGCCGTGACCGGGCGACCGCTCCAGGCGGCTTTCGAGGAGCTGCTCTTCAGGCCACTGGGTCTCGAGGGCACGTATCTTCCGGGCACCCGAACAGAGCCGGCGCCGAAGCCAGCGACAGTCTGGGCTGGGGACCGACCCCTGGACATTCCGCTGGGGATGCAGTCCGCCCGCGACCTTGTTAGCACCGCCGATGAGACGCTGGCGTTCATGTGGGCGCTGGTGCGGGGCGAGCTCTTCGATCGAACAAGCACGCTGGACCTCATGCTGGGCCGATGGAGCCGGTTCAGCCTCTCGCTGGTCCTGACGCGCCCGGGATGGCCCATCGAGTACGGCCTCGGTATGATGCGCGTTCGCATTCCGCGCCTGTTCTCACCAATGCGCCCCACGCCACCGGTCGTCGGGCACACGGGCATCTCCGGATCGTGGCTGTTCCACTGCCCGCGGCTCGACGTCGTGCTGTCGGGCACCGTAGACCAGATGGCGGCCTCCGCGCTGCCGTTCCGCTTCGTGCCGAAGCTGCTCCGGATGCTGGACGCGGTCGGTCGCTGAGCGTCTGCCGGCCTCCCCTGGCGAAGGCCTTCCCGTTGTGCCGAGTGAGGGGAGTGCTTGTGCTACCTCAGCTCTGCTAACAGTCTACCCAGCAGCCCGATGGCCGCTGGCTGCTCAGGGGCCTGCGTGCCGGCTGCAGGGTGACAGCGGAGCCCACCCACATGGCACGCGCAACACCAAGGGAGACGCAGGCAGACCCGCCTCGCCTACAGCGGGCCGATCCTGGAGGCCAGAGATGGCGTATGATGGCCCGACGACCCAGGGGTGTGTGAAGGGGCTGGCGGGCCTGCTGTTCTCCCTCGGGGGGATCCTGGCAATGGCGAAGCGCGACTTCGGTATCGGCCAGAGTCAGCCAGGAGTCCGCGCATCGCGACGGGGCCGGTAGCAGCGCGGCCCGGAGCTGCCGCACCTCATCGGCAAGGTGCTCCATGACCTGCCCGTACCTTGCCGCCAACCACCGTACGTAGCCCGCCATCGCTGACGCGTAGAGCCCAGCAGTTGCATCGGCCTGGCAGACCGTCAGCGCGCTCAGGTCCACGTCGCCCATCCGAACCTCGACCGCAAATGGGCGTGCCCCCAGCGACTCCCCTCGCGGCAGGTCCTCCCCGGTGGCGACGATCAGCCCGCGGGGCGGCCTGGGCGGCCGGGGGGTCGAATCTGCTCGTAGCCGCCCGCGCCCGGAGCGATTCGCTTGCCTCCGCAGAAGCCGGTCGGCCTCTCGCTGCTGACGATCCCTGTGGGCCCCGCCTCCTCTGGGGATGAAGTCGTCCACCGTGAGCAGAACGTCCTTGGCGGCGAAGGCGAGCACCTCGAGGTAGTTGGCTGTGCTCGTCCAGTCGGCCGGGAGGTCACCGAAGTCCATCCCCGCACTGAAATGCGACTGCGCCAGCGCGGCCAGCGATGTCTTGCACACGCCTGTGCGGCCGACGAGATACGCGGAGAAGCTGGCGTCTCCGAGCGGCGCTCGACAGACCGTGGAGAGCAGCGGGATGCTCACCGGATCTCGTGCAACCTCGAGCAAGCGCAGCGAAGCCCGTAGCGCGACTCGCAGCGCCTCGCTCTCCGGGGGGGCTGGCAAGACGTAGCCCCTCGACTCGCGTGGCAAGTCCACCTCGACATCGGCCACCACGCCATCGGGGCAGATCGCGCCGCCCGCATGAAGGTGGAGCCACCGCCCCCCGATCTCGCGCCAGCCCAAGTGCGCAGACGTGACGCGCTCGGGGATGTCGGTCCGCTCAGTTCCCGAATGGCTGCGCGGGCGTGCTCTCGCAGGCCGAGGCCAGGCGCTACCACCGCTGCGGCCCCCAAGTGCTCGGCCGGCCAGTCAGCGGGCAGGGCGAAGCGCCTGGTGCGCCGATGCAGGCTGGCCTCGACCTCGACCAGCCGCTGGGTCTCGGCACCGTCATCTCGCAGAACCTGCCCGACCCCCTTGGCGGTGAAGTTGGTCAGATGGATGAGGGCCGCGTCATCCCGCGTATGGCGACGCCAGTCTCGCATCGTTCTTCTGCCTCGATCTCACGCCAGACGAGGGCGAGGTGGCTCAGATCGAGGGGTGGATTCTGGGAGTCGGACGATTGTGGGCCGCAGCATCCGGGCGCTAGCCGCCCAGGTCGGCTGACCGCATGGTATCGGTGCACAACCGCTACTCGGCCGGTGGCTGCCGCCACAGACCGCCGATGGCCCCGGCACCCCCGACTCCGGCTACGCCCTCAGCGTGGACTTACTGCTCCAGGCAACTCCGCTGCTTGTGGGATGGGGGCGCAGAGCCGGCGCCCGCGGTAGTGCCCGGACATACAGGGCCAGTGGCCGCTCGTCTCAGCCCAGCAGGTCTATCGCCTCACGGATGGTGGTCAGGACCCGCTCAACGCGCTGATGCAGCGTCTCGGCATCTGACTCGTCAACCTTGCCGTAATGCTTCTGCATCCGCTTCGGCTCCAGGTCCTCCACGAGTTCCTCGACTGTCCGCAGCAGGATGGATGTCCACATCTTCGTGGCCGGGAGGCCGCCGGTCTCAGCCGCGGTGTGCTCCCAGGCTGGAACGAAGTGGTGGACGAGTTCCTCCAGGCCGGAGGCAATACGTTCGATGCAGTCCACCAGATGGTCACGGAGCGGCTCGGGCAATGGCGTCAGGCGGGCGCCCCCCGGTGACTTGCCCGCGGTGATGGCCTGGCGGATCTCGCCGAGGTGCTGGAGCACGGTTGTGTAGGTGGAGACCAGATGCGATCTGTGACGATCAAGCATGGGACCCCCTGGCTGTTCAGCAGTCACTGCTTCTCGCCCCAGGGAGCGACGACGTTCTCCGCCCCCACGAGATGCACAAGCGCGCGGATGTGCGCGTCTGTCTCGTCGTGATTCATCAGCGCGCGCCTCACCGCATCAAACTTAAGGGCATGACTCTGCATGTCCTCGGCCGTCTGGCCGAAGTGCCTGGCTTGCTCCGACACCAGGAAGCTCGCGGTCTTCGCCGACAGCCCGGCGGCGAGGAGCAGCGCCAAATGCCGCATGCAGACACCCTGAGAGCGCCCATAGGCGTCGCGACCTTCGGCGCTCTCGATGAACGTGGCGAGTCGGGTGACCGAAATCGCCTCTATCTCCCTGAGAACGCTGCAAGCAAGGCAGTTGTTGGAGTCAGGAGTCATCTCCTTCACCCTGTCAACGAGCTCTTCCGCCGGGAGGGAGGTGAGCGACCCGAGTTCCTGCGCCATCTGTTGGAGCAACGCGAAGTAGCCTGTGTCAACTCCCTGTGGAGACGCTACGGAGGCGAACTGCCAGGTATGGAGCGGGCAGAGACCACGGGTCGCCGTGTGGGCGCGTCGCGCTTCCTCATCGTGCGAGATCGCGTACTGCCACTTCGCATAGAAGTCGAATGCGGCCTCGGCGGTGCGATCGCAGATCGGGCAGCCTCGTGTCGCCAGGTCCTTGAGGAGACTGGTCGTCGTGGCGCGACCCGCGGCTTCTTGCGCGACGGCAACCGCCGAGGCGATCTCTGCTCGCTGCATGGCAGGGGCTTCCCCAGCCGCAGCAGGCATCGGTTCGCCCCCGAGCAACGCGTCCTGGAGAGCCGACAGTTCGGCTTTCACTGCGTCGAGAGACGATTCCAGGTCGGCGAGATCAGCGGCCGATAGTGCGCGGGTGCCACCGGCTGCCTTGCCGCCGGAGGTGCGCGGGCCAGCGAGCGCGGCTATCCGTCCCCGGACATCAGCGACATGACGCTCATAGTGGTCTCCCGCCACATCCGCACTCACATCCACCGCTCGCAGCACGACGTCCATAGCCATCCCGTCCGCCGAGTCTGCCGCCTGTTCAAGGGCCGCGCTCAGTCGCCGCCGAAGCGAGGAACGCACAAGCCGGGCCGGCATCATGTATAGCCAGGCAGGCGCACCAGATGAGGGGCGTTGCCAGTCGGGCATTGGTATATCCGGGACGAAATCCATGGAGACGCTTACCGTCTCGTGCGCCGCAGTGACCTTGGGTTCGCCCAGCGCGGCCTGCAACACATCGCTGAGGGCGTGCTCGAGCTCGGGCCGCAGACGCGCCTCGACCGACTGAAGTTGGCTCTTCACATCGCGGGCCCTGGCGCGTAGCCATTCCCCAAGCTCCTGGAAGAGACGTTCCTGCACTTCCCCGAGGACGCGCTGTAACGACCGGCCCGCCGATGACCACGTCAGCTCCTCCAACACAGGTGCATACTCGGCGACTAGGCCCTCTCTGGTCTGGGCCAGGAAGTCGGAGATATCACTCTGTGCCGTGGTCTGGGCCCACTCGCGCAACTGCGATCGCAGTTCGGCCACGATCTCCTGTTCTCGGCGTTCCAGATCGTCGAGCTTGGCGGCGATGGCCGCGCGGTGTTCCCTTTTGGTCTCCTCCGGGGCGGCGGCCGCTTTCGCCTGAGCGCTGACCTCAGTGAGTTCCTCGTCCACGAGGCGCAGGGCTCGATCAAGGATGGCAAGGAGCAGCGCCTGGCTCCTCTCGGTCGCGAGGAAGGCGGCGAGTGCGTCCTCGAGGTCCGTGATCCCGCTTCCCGCGAGTCGTTGCTGGTCACCGGTCTGCTTGGCCTCCAGCGCCTCTCGGGCAGACACCGGGAAGAGGCGTACTTCCTCGTTGTCCGTGGCCTCACGCAGCCCATCGCGGATGAACCCCAGTACCTGCTCTCGCTCATCGGGGGGGAGCAGGTCGGTCTTGTTGACGACGAAGAAGACCTTTCGGGCGTGCTGGCGGATGGCTCGCAGGAAGTCGAGTTCGAGCTCCGTCAGGGGCGTCTCGACGCTGGTCACCAGGAGGGCAGCGTCGCACTCTGGCAGGAAAGCATAGGTGGTCGCCGTGTTCTCCTCACGGGAGGAGCCGATCCCGGGAGTGTCCACGAAATGCAGACCGCGGCGCAGCAGGCTCAGAGGGAGGTCAATATAGGCGGCCCTGATCTTCTTGGCGTTCCCTGGGTTGCCCCGCTCGGTGACATATTCGGCCAGCCGTGAGACTGGGGCCTCTTCGACCCATGATTCATCTCGCGTCAACAGCAGCCGCTCGGCCGGGCCGAACCGGAGCATGGTGACAACCGAGGTCAGGGGAAGCAGCCCCGTGGGCAGCAACTCCCGACCGATGACGGCGTTCATGAGAGAGCTCTTGCCGCGCTTGAACTGCCCCAGCACTGCCAGATTGAACCGATCTTCGGCCAGCCTCACCAGCAGCTCCTGGCACCGTTCGATTCTGCTCTTGGCGCCCCGGACTCTCAGCAGGCCAAGTGCAGAGCGAACACGCAGGGCCACCTCCTGCTTCGCCTGGAGGTAGGCCCGCAGCGCATCCTCTGCCGTACGTGCCTCGGCGAATCCGTCGCTCCGGGTCTCGTCCATAGCTGTATCTGGCAGTTGCTCAGCCCCGGCCATCGTCTCTCACCAGCTTCCGACCATCCGGTGCGGAAACAGCCGCCCTCCTGGCCAGCCGTTCCTCCACGGCCCTGCGCACGCTCTCGGTGCGATCCTGGCGCGCTTCTTCCAGCGCGGCAACCCCCTCCGACGCTGCGATGCGCCCGAGAGCCCGTGCGGCGGCAATGCGCGCCAGGAGGAGCGCAGCACCTCGCGCAGCGCTGGCACGGCCTCGGCCGCCTGCAGATCTTTGAGGGAACGGGCGGCAGCCGCCTGGAGATAGGGCTCACCGCTCCGGCCCAAGGTCTCGATCAAGACTGGAACTGCCCCCTGTGCCTCCAGCTCGCCCAGTACCTGCGCGGCGAACTCCGCGGTCTCCGCTACCGGGTGGCGCAATGCCGGGGTCAGCCTCTGCACGTAGCTGCATCCGCGCGCCTCTTTCCGCGATGCACCGCAGGCCGGACGGATCACCGCATCCTCACCCAGTTCGCTCCAGCATTCGAGCCAGAACCAGTGCACCGGCACTGCACCCTATGCGCCTGGGCCGCCGATGCCGCCAACCACGGCCGCAAGCGCTGCCTCCTGTGCGGTCAGCTCCTGCTGGCGGGAGGAGATGCCCTCGCCAGCCTTGCGCTTCTGCGTCACCGCGCGGCTGATGGCTTCCTCGATCCCGGCGATGGTCAGATCCATGGCGCTGATGATGCGCCGCTCGAAGTCGCGCAGGCCCGCATCCAGGCGGCGCACGAAGTCGTAGCGCACGCGTCCGCCGTGCATGTCCAACTGCTCAAGGAGCTTCGCCCGTACCGCCTTCAGCAGTCCATCGCGGACCCAACGCCCCGGCAGCACATACAGGAGTGACCCGGACAGCGTGTCCGGAGATACCTGCATCTGCCACGGCGCGAAGTAGAACTCACTCCCGCCGCTCAGTTCCGCGCTGACCGCAGGTTCTCCGATGTCGGCGCGGAAGAGCTCCCGCGAGACGCGAGCAAGCTCCAGCAGCGCCTGGTTGATCTGACCGGTGAAGCGTTCCGCCGACTCCCGCAAGGCCTCCGTGACGCGGCGTTCCTCCTGCTCAATCCACTCGGCGTATACCTGCTCGATGGCCCCTCGCATGTGGGCGTTCAGCCTGCGCAGAAGGTCGCGGCCGGAGATGTCACCGACTTCGTGCGCCGCCGTCTCGAGCCCGCTCAGCAGATCAGGCTTCACCCGTTCCTGAAGGGCGCGGAGGTCCGCATCAATGACCTCTTTGACCAGGCGCCGTCCCGCTGCCCTAAGCAGATGTCGGTTGTCGTCTCGCGCCTGGCGCATCTGCTTTAGGTAGGCCTCGAACTGGAAGCTCTTCTGCTCTAGCTCCTCCAACGGCATGGCCAGCGCGGCCCTCTCCACGGCGATGGCGGCCATCTGCTGCCGGGCCAGGCGCTCGGCGGTTCGGAGCGCAGAGGTGATCGCCACCTCCGCCTTCTCCGAGCGCACGAAACTGCCCAGCGCCGCCTCAAGCTCTGTGAGGCCGCTCTCCCGCAGTCTGCGCTCATCGCCGGCGAGCTTCGCCTCCAGCGCCTCTCGCGCTGACAGCGAGTATATCTCGATGCCGTCCTCGCCAGCCGCGGCCGCCAACTGAGCGCGGGAGAACTCCAGTGACTCACGCCTCTCGGCGGCTGGCACCTGGTCCGCCTTGTTCTGCACGAAGAACACCCGCTGCACTTCCTGGTGGAGGTCCTTGAGGAACTGAAGCTCGGCCTCGCTCACCGGCGGGTCGGCGGTGACGAGGAAGATGGCGCCGTCCACATGGGGGATGAAGGCGTAGGCGGTCTCGGTATTGTGGGCGTGCACCGACCCCACGCCCGGGGTGTCGATGATGCGAAGCCCGCGGTTCAGAATCTCGGACGGAAGCTGGACCACGGCCACCGCCAGACCGAGCCGGTTCGACGGGTTGCCGCGCTCGGTCACATAGCTGGAAAGGTCTGATGCCTCGATCTCCCGACTCCACCCGTCGAGGAAGCGCAGTGAGACCCTCTCCTGCGGGCCATGCTCGACGATGGTCACTACTGAGGTTAGGGGTACGACAGCCGCAGGCAGGATGTCCCGGCCCAGCAGAGCGTTGATGAGCGTGGTCTTGCCTCGCTTGAACTGCCCCACCACGGCCAGGTTGAAGACGTCCGCGCGCAGCCTGCCGGCGAGCGCCCGGGCGCGCTCGGCCGTCGCGTGGTCGCTCCGTTCGTCGGCCAGCCTCGCCAGTTGTTCCAGCGCGGTGACCACGCGGTGGCGCGAGTCGCTCTGCTTGGCTGTCGTTGTCTTCATCCTCTTACTTGACGATGAGCACGCTGCACGGGGACAGTCGCGTCAGCGTCTGGGAGGTGCTGCCCCAGATGCGCTCGTAGATGCGAGAGTGGCCCATGAAGCCGAGCACCAGCAGATCGAAGCCGCCCTCTTTGCAGAAGTTGATGATCGTCTCCACCTCGTGTCCCGGAACCACATGTGTCTGGATCTCCACGTTGTGTTGGGCCGCGATCATCTCAGCCTCCGCGTTCACCCGCTCGAAGTAGTGGTTTCTCTGCTCCTTCACGGCATCGACCTCATCAATGGTCGCGGCGTACCTGGGCAGGTCCTCCTCTACCGAGATCGAGTGGAGCTCGGCCCCGTAGCAGGCTGCGACATCGGCCGCCACCTCCAGCGCGCGACGGGCACCGGCAGAACCGTCATTGGCGATCAGTATCTTCCCAAACACGCTCTTCGACCTCCACAAGATGATGGGCGGCCTGCGCCTGTTCAGCAGACGGCGCGACCTTCGGCGTGAACCAGGCCTGCGCGATCAGCGTGGGCATCACCGCGCTTCCGATGACCACCGTAACCAGCACGGTATACTGACTCTGGGAGATGAACCCGCGTTGGTAACCAAACAGCGCTGAGATGGTGCCAAAGGTCAGCCCCGTGGACATCAGCAGGGTGGCGTAGATCCCCTCCCGACTGGGCAGCCGAAAGACCCGTGTCAACGGGTACACCCCTATTGCCTTAGTGACGAGCTTCGCCACGAGGAGCAGCCCGATCAGGCCGGCGCCGGCCCACAGCGCCGGCAACGACACCAGCATCCCCGCCTTCAGAAAGTAGAAGGGGGTGAGCAGGCCGAAGACCGAGGTCCGGAGCCGACGCGCCAGGTCCCGGTGCTGGCCGAACTGCGCCGCCAATGCCAGTCCCAGGAGATAGGCCGGCAGCACCGCCTCGCTGCCTGCCTTTGCCGCCAGTCCGCCCAACCCGAGGAGCAGCACCACGATGAACTTGGTCTCCAACTCGCTGACGCGGCCGCCGTAGCTGCCAAAGAACCAGGCCGCGGTCCGCGGCAGGATCGCCAACACCACCACCGTCACGCCCGCGAACAGCGCCAGCCAGAGATTGTAGTTGGCGAAGAGTACCCCCAGCGCCAACACCGTACCCAGATCGGTGATGAAGCAGGCGGCGAGGATGAGCTTGCCGAGCTCGGTGCAGTTGAGGCCGGTCTCCACCATCACTGCGTAGACGACCGCAACCGAGGTCGTGGAGAGGGCGATGCCCGCGATCTGGGCCGCCCGCGAGTCCCAGCCCGAGACGTGGCGAGCGAAGGCCATCGCGCCGACGAATGGCAACAGGAAGGAGAGAAAGCCGATGGCAAGGCTGGACCTGAGGTGCTTGCGCAATGCCTCCGGGTCGATCTCGGCGCCGGCCAGGAACGTCAGCAGGATCGCGCCAAAGCCGGCGAGGAAGTTCACCCAGTCGGTGGTGTGGAGGCCGAGGAAGTTGCCCCCAATCACCCCGATCGCGATCTCCAGCAACGAGACTGAGATGGCGATCCTGACCGACACCATGCCCGCGATCAGCGCGAGCGACAACCACATGAATGCGATGAGCCACTGGTTCACCTCTCGTCCTCCCCGTCTGAACTCGACTCGCACACACGAGTCGTGGCTGTGACACGGCACGGTACAGGAGTCATCAGCGCTTGCGGTTCGGACGAGGACAAGCTCGTCTCGGGCGGCACTCCATCGCCCAGAATCACCTTGTGTGTCCGGCTTCTCTCCTTTGAGCTTCCCGGTTGCTCTCACCCAGGCGTCGCGCTCCGCTCCCCAGGGCTCATCCCGGAAGCGGTAGTCGTTCTTCCGGATGATCTCCGAGAGCTCGCCCAGGAGACGGTTGAGCTTCTCGGACTCGGCCCTGACCAGGAAACGATGAGCTTGGGGTGGCGCGCTTCCCAGCGCCCTCCCCAGGTGCGGCAGGCAGAGACCCGATGAGTCAGTGTACTCGATCCGCAGCCCGCCTGCCTCCAGGTGCTCGAGCAGCGTCTCCAGGAGCCGCTGCTCGGCCTCATCTCGCTGTGCGCAGGCCGGACACTGTCTCTGGGGCGCGGGTCTTCGACGCCTTGGTTCGACGTCAGGACGCGGCAGTTCGGCGAGCTCCTGGGTGAGCAGGTCGCGCCACAGAATCGCAGCCCCTAAGGGGCTGCCCATCGCCTGCACCTGCCACGAGTGCTCCCGGCAGAACCCTCGGGCGGCTCGCAGCTCCTCCCGCACCCCGGCGTCGTTCACAAACTCCCACAGCAGGGATTCCAGGTACCGCCTCACGGCGTCGTCAGCCAAGCGGCAGATGCAGCACCCGGTCTGTGCGAGCGCCTCGCTCACGTCGTGATAGGTCATATGCTTGCTGGGCCGTCTGCTCACCATCGATCCCCTGGCCATGGATGCAAAAAGCTCCTGACCCACGCACCCTACTGGTGCAGATCAGGAGCCATTAGCCTCAATGGCTGTTCAGGCCCGAGCCCCGGCCTTGGCGGCCTCCATCGCCACACTGAATATACCCTATCTTGACCCGCCGGTCAACGGGCCGAGGTCATCCGGTGACCGGCGGAGACAGTGTTCTTGTCACAACTGGGACCGGTCCCCGAGGTGGAACCGCCTGGCCAGGGGGCTGGCGCCGATTTCCGCCGCCGTGCCCGCAACCAGCGCTCTGCCCTCATACATGACATAGGCCCGGTCGGTGACGCGGAGCGTATCCCAGACGTTGTGATCGGTGAGGATCACTCCGATGCCTCTGCCCTTCAGATCCGAGATGATCTCCTGGATCTCAACCACCGTGATCTGGTCTACCCCGAGAAAGGGCTCATCGAGAAGCAGGCACCGCGGTCTGGTGCACAGCGCGCGGGCGACCTCCACTCGGCGTCTCTCTCCTCCCGAGATCTGGTAACCCTTCAGGCCCCGAATGCGCCCGATATCGAACTCGGCGAGCAACTCCCCGACGCGCTGGCGTCGCTCCTGTCGGCCGAGGCCAGGCATCTCCAGCACTGCCAGCAGATTCTGCTCCACTGTCATCTCGCGGAAGACAGATGCCTCCTGTGGCAGATGCCCCAGCCCCAACCGCGCCCGGCGATGCATGGGGAGCGAAGTGATATCCCGGCCATCAAGGTGCATGCGCCCGGCGTTCCCACTCACTAGCCTGGTGAGCAGGTAAAGAGTCGTGGTCTTGCCCGCTCCATTGGGGCCGAGCAGCCCGACCACTTCGCCCGGACGAACTGAGATGTGCACCCCGTTGACTACCCGCCGTCCGCCGTAGGCCCGCACCAGGCCCTATCCATGCAGTCCTGTGCCGACCGGATGGGGTGATCCTGCTGCAGATGAACCACCGCTGGTCACCTGCATGATCGCTCTGTCTGGCGCGAGTGGCTCCTCGCGGCGGCCGTCCTGCTCAGAAGTCACCGGTATCCCGTTCCATGCGGTGTAGGTGGCAGATATCGTTGAGCAGCAGGACCGCCTTCCGATCACCATTGCACGCGACGATATTCAGGCAGCCAGTGTCCTGTCGGATGCGCCAAAAGGCGTCATCGCCCAGGCCCAGGAAGGCGCAGAGCAGGACCTTGTTAACCACACGATGCGCGACCACTGCGACCGTACCACCGCCGTGCCGCGTGACGATGTCGTCGAGCGCGGCCGTCGCCCTCTGACGAACTCCCGCAAGGGCCTCGCCATCGGGCAGCCTGACTAGGTGTGGCTGCGATTGCCAGCGCTCATACAGCTCGCCGTCCTCCTGCCTTACGTCTTCGTGCGACCGCCCCTCCCAGGCGCCGAAGCTGATATCGGTCAACCCATCCACCCGGTGGGGCTGGAGGTTGTGTGGTCGGGCCACGTGTTCGGCGGTAACCAGGGCTCTGGCGAGCGGGCTCGAGTACACCGCGGCAATCGGTTCCTCTGCAAGTCGCTCGGCGAGCGCCATCGCTTGCTCAATGCCGACATTGCTCAGTGGGATGTCCGCGCGGCCCCGGAAGACCTGCTGGCGGTTCCATTCGGTCTGGCCGTGTCGGATCAGCAGTACCCTGGTCATTGCGCCTCCTCAGTCGCTGCTGGCCGCGCCTTGCCGTCGGCCTGTCCGCCGTGGATCGCTAACAGCAGGCGCCGCCGGGGAGCGTCATTCAGGTCGGGCAGCCTGACTACCACCGCCTCCGCGCCCTCCTCGGCGTAGCGGACGGCGCGCAGGAGATTCCTGAGCGCGGGCAGACGAAGGTCCGGCAGCGCGCCCAAGATGACGATGCGAAGCGCCTCCTCCTGCCCCGCCACCTCCGGCGGAACGGACGGGTCCGATCTTGGATTCCGCAGTCGCGGCCTTCGCGTATCAGGCCTCCTGGCTAACGCTCGTTCTCTGGCTCCGACACCCAGACGTAGCCCGGGTAGATCGCGCCAGCCGAGAATCCCTGAGCCGCCTCGTCACAGATGTGGCGAGCGACCGGCGGGTAGCAGACCGGCGTGTCGTCAAGCGGGAACCAGTGTGGCTCGTCCAGGCGCTCCCCGAGCGTACTCCTCGGCGTCACTCCGAACTCGCCCCCCGTGATCTCAGCCAGCAAGATTAGGCAGACGATGTGTTCTCGGCGATCCGGCGAGATGACATCGGCCACGTACCGGAGCTTCCCCAGCTGCACCTCGAGCCTCGTCCCCTCAACCAGCTCGCGGCGCGCAGTCGCTGACACTCTCGCCTTCCCGCACTGCGCCGCCCGGCAGGGCCCAGCGAAAGACTCCCCGCCTCCTGTGCTTCATGAGGGGAACCTGGTTGTCTCGGAGGATGAGCGTCACCACGCGCACATTCATGTTGGCAAACTCCTTCTAGCGGACGGTATGGAGAATGGCCGCTCCGACGAGCATGAGTGCCGCCGCGTAGCCGAATCCGGCGATCGGCGATATCGCCGTCCACAGCAGGCCGACGGCGGCACTTGCTGCGAAATCGCCAACGCCATTCACGGTGGCAAGCAGCCCGTAGGCCGTGCCCCGCACCTCGGGAGCCGTGTAGTCGGCCGTCATCACCCCCTCCAGCGCATCCTCGGCGGCGATGTAGACCCCGGCGAGCACGAACAGCGCTAGCAGATAGGCCATGCTGTGCAGAGAGAGTGTGAACGCGAGCCCGAACCCCGCCGCGACTGCAGCGCCCACCAGATACCCCAAGACCAGCAGTCCGCGTCGCCCCACGCGGTCGCTGAGCGCGCCGATGGGGAATGAGGCGCCGGCATAGGCGATGTTGCGGACCATGTACAGCAGGCCCGCGATCTGCGCCGCACGGACCACGCCATGTCCCGGGGCGAGAAGCTGCGTCGCGGCCAGGATCATCAGCGTCGGGGCGAAGTCGGCCAGTCCGAACACGCCAACGCCAACCAGGAGCCTGCGGTAGGCCGGGGGTAGTGATCTGAGGGCGCCCCAGAACCGGAGCTCATGGCTCGGCGCTCCCCGGCGCTCGGTGACCAGAGCAGCGAAGGCCACCGCGGCGCTTACTCCCGGTATGAGCGTGAGCCAGAAGATCAACCGAAACGGGGCGGAGGGATTGCCAGCGGCATGCGGTTGCAGCCATGCCAGCAATGCCACCGCAATCGCCGGGCCGACGATGGCCCCCAACGTGTCCCCCGCCCGATGAAACCCGAAGGCCCGCCCGCGGCTTTCGGCCGGCACTGACTCGGCGAGGATTGCGTCTCGCAGAGGACCGCGTACGCCTCGTCCTAGCCAGGCCACGGTGCGCCCCACCAGCACCAGCGGCCAGGCATAGACGAGAGCGAAAAGCGCCTTGGCGACGCCGGTGACGAAGTAGCCGCCGACGGCAATGGCCTTGCGGTGACCGATGCGGTCGCTGTACCACCCGGCGGCCAGCTTCACAAAGCTCGACGCCGCGTCCGCTACGCCCTCGATCAGGCCAAGCGCGGCCGCCGGCGCCCCAATCACGGCCAGAAAGCCGGGCAGAACAGCCGTCGCCATCTCATGGCTCGCATCGGACAGGAAACTCGCCAGGCCCATGCCGATGACATTGCGATTCAGCCACTTCTGCGGCTGCGCTGGGGTACTCTGCGTCTCCACTCTTCCTGGCCTCCTGCACGGCATGGCGGTCTACGTCAGCGGATCGCCGAGGACCGCGCTCTTCCCAAGCTCCTGCTCGATCCGCAGCAGGCGATTGTACTTAGCGACTCGCTCACTGCGACAGGCGGACCCGGTCTTGATCCGGCCGCCGCCCATCGCCACCGCGAAGTCGGCCAGGACGGTGTCTTCCGTCTCGCCCGACCGATGGGAGATCACGAACCGCCAGCCTTCTGGCACAAGGAGATCGCGTCCATCGTCTCAGTAACCGTCCCGATCTGGTTGAGCTTGATCCGGACGGCATTGGTGCTTCTTTCCGCGAGGCCGCGAGATATGCACTTGGTGTTCGTCACATAAAGGTCATCGCCCACGATCTGCACGCGATCACCCAGCGCCCGGGTATGCTCCGCAGATCCCTGGCAGTCGCCCTCGGCCAGGCCATCCTCGATGGAGACGATCGGGAGGCGAGCGATCCACTCCCCGTACAGCGCCGTCATCCCGGCGCTCGTCTTCGTGCCTCCGCCGGACTTCGACAGGCTGTAGACTCCCTTGTCGAAGAAAGAGCCTGCTGCTGGGTCGAGGGCGATGGCAACGTCCCTACCCGGCTCACAGCCCGCGGCCTGGATCGCCTCCACGACGACCTCGCAGGCCTCCTCGTTGCTCTTCAGGTTGGGGGCGAACCCGCCTTCGTCACCCACCGCAGTGGCATAGCCCTTCTTGCTGAGGATCGACTTCAGCGCGTGGAAGGTCTCGGCCCCGTAGGGGAGTGCTTGGGCAAAGGTGGGAGCGCCGATCGGCATGACCATGAACTCCTGAAAGTCAACGCTGTTATCCGCGTGCTTGCCCCGGTTCAGGATGTTCATCATGGGGGCCGGAAGGCGAACTGCCCCCCGGGCCTCCCAGGTACTGGCAGAGCGGCAGCCGGCAGGCTCGAGCGGCCGCCCGGGCGACCGCCACTGACACTCCCAGGATGGCGTTCGCCCCGAGTCTGGCCTTGTTCGGCGTTCCGTCCAGGGCCATCATCACGCGATCAACTTCGGCCTGCTTCGTCGGGTTGCAGCCGACCAGCTTCGGCGCGATGACATCGCCCACGTTGGCGACTGCTGTCAATGCGCCCTTGCCACCATAGCGCTTGGCATCGCCGTCCCGCAGCTCAACCGCTTCATTCTCGCCGGTTGACGCTCCCGAGGGCACGGCAGCCGACCCGCGTATGCCGCCACTCAACTCCACCGTGACCTCGAGGCTCGGGTTGCCCCGCGAATCAAGAATCTCCAGCGCAGTCCCCGACTCGATTGCAGATCGCGTCTCTGCCTCCCATTCGTTGGATCCCGGTCAGCCACCGTCGCGGTCACGTCTTCAGCGCGCCTCCCGCTTTCGTGTCAGTGCAATCAGCCTCTCCAGGCTCGTCCCAGGGGGCCGATGCCCTGCCAGCTTGCGCGCCGCCCGCGCCCAGGAATCGAGCTCGCCCCCAAACGGCTCCTGGCGATGGCGATGCTCGTGCTTCCGTGCGTAGTCGCCCACCTCCGCAGCCAGCGAGCGCCACCTGGGCCGTTCCAGGTCAAGGAGTTCCGCCGCCTGTTCACGAGTGACACACCGCCGCAGACAGCCCACCAAATGGCGGTAGCACAATCCTTCCGACTTCTCGTACAGCTGCCTGAACTCCACGCCCAGGTCAGGATCGAACAGCGTCTCCACGAAGAAGCCGGTCTGCGCCTCCTCGCGCTCCTCTTCCGACTCACATGCCGGGCACGCACGGGGCGGACCAAGGGCGCGGGCGATCTCAAGCAACTCTCGTCGCCGTCGGCGAACGCCCTGCTCCGGTGCGGATCGCCCATACCTGCCGCGGGCCTCGTCCAGACGACGGTATACGGCCCCGAGCAAGCTTTCGTACACAATGGCCGATCCCAGGTGGTCTGGGTGTCCCCGGTGCTCGATGGTGAGGAGGAGCAGCGTATGGTGGGGACACCATCCGTTGCTCTCGATGAGGCGAAGCCGCATCTCCGGGTCGTTCACCTCTTCGTACAGGAAGACCGAGAGACTGCGCCTGGCGCCGTCCGCGAGGATGTTGCAGATCGGACAGCCCGGCTCTTCCAGGCCCTGCCTAAGAGTGATCCAGGTCAAGCCCTTGTTCATGGTCACCTCAAAGCTGATGGCTCCTGACCCGCGCAATCGCGAAGCAGGAGCCATTAGCCCGGTGGGCTGTTCAGGCCGGCGCTTCCAGCCTGGGCGGCCTCCATCGCCTGTCTGGCATACTAGTCCGAATGCAGGCCACTAGTCAAGGACTACCGCGGCCGTACCTCCTCCCTCGTGCCTGTGCTGCCTGGAGATCGCCTGGGGGCGCATTACCCGGCTATCTGGTCAGCCGATCCGACCGAGGTGGCGGACTCGCCGGAGCCAGCCCCTTCCTCGGTCTCCAGCTCGTACCCCAGTTCGTCAGCTATGTCGACGAGTCTGTCCGCCACCTGGAGCCCGCCCCACTCCGCCGGCTCAACCGTCTTGGGCGGACGGCGTGACGAACCCTTGCGCTCCTTCCTGCCGTGCTCTCTTGGCGCCATGGCCGTGAGCCTACCGCTAGCCGACACCCGCGTCGCTCAGTTCATCTAGTGCTGCCTTCGCTCCGCCGCGAGCCTTGACCTCCGGCCCTCGATTCCCGGTTGGTCGAATGTCGAGCAATCCCCATCCGGCCGGCCCGTGTTTCGCGACTCACCTGGCTTCGAGTGCCAGCAGTGCTGCCGACGCACTCGTCCACATAGTCCGCACACCTGGTCCGCACTGGGAGAGAGTCTGTTCGTGTCTCCACCTTCCTCCACCACCCTTCCCCCTTCACGCTCGGCCGAGCGCCAAGGAGCTACGGGTGGCGAGCCGCCCTCTGCCCCCGGGGCCCTGGACAGCGCGGGTGACCTAGGGGAGGGAGGCCGGCTTTCGCCGTTGCGGTCCGGGGGAGCGCCATGGGCGAGGAGTGCGCGGGACGGGGCAGCGAGGGGGCGCGTGGGGCCGCCTCTCCGC
>Ga0209102_1000526_pt1 | contig 25070 bp, 25 predicted proteins | sample ConPoolayeHmetaG_FD_185483 | JGI IMG/M metagenome (GOLD analysis project Ga0209102, IMG submission 185483) | Hot spring microbial mat communities from California, USA to study Microbial Dark Matter (Phase II) - Cone Pool mat layer H metaG... ...
GGTCGGGCTCGGGGATGAATACGGCCTCGATCCTGTCTCCGCGCCCGACCTCGAGCAGGTAGCGGCGCGTCCCGTCGCGCGAGACGAAGACCGCCCGCGGGCGCGGGTAGCCGAGCGCGAAGCTCTCGCCCAGCCGGCCGCGCAACCCGCGGGGGATGTCGGTGAAACCGTCCCAGTCCCGGAGACGCCGGCGGTAGATGCCGGCATAGATCTGGCGCGCGCGGAACGCGGGCTGGGCGAAAGGCGCCAGCAGTTCCGCGATTTCAGCGACCGTCTTTCCGACCAGGTTCACCGGCGCCATCGCAGGGAAACGATACCACGCGTGCCGCCGGCCGTCAGCTGTCGGGCGCCGCGCAGGCAAAATACGCGGCGGGGGAGCGAGGGGATCGATGCGCGACGGACAGAGAGGGCGACGGGCCGCGGGGCGCGCGCAGCAGAGCAGGCGGGCGCAACGGGAGTTCGGCCTGCGGCATGCATCCGGCGCCGCCATGAGCCCGGGGCCTTTTCATGCGCCGGCGAATGCCTTACAATGCGAAGCGCCTGCGGGACGAGCGCAAGCGCGATTCATTCGATGCAGGCCCCATTGTTCCGACGGCGCGTCCGCCCATGCGACGAAACCCGGAGCCCGGAGCCGACGTTCAGCTTTGCCGGCTGGAAAACGGTCTCACCGTCCTCAGCGAGGCCATGCCGCAGCTGCGCTCGGTCTCGCTCGGCATCTGGGTGATCGGCGGCTCGCGCTTCGAACCGCCCCACCTGCACGGCGTTTCCCATTTCATCGAGCACCTGCTCTTCAAGGGAACGACGCGGCGCTCCGCGCGCGACATCGCACGCGCCATCGACTCCGTGGGCGGACAGCTCGACGCCTTCACCGACAAGGAGTACGTCGGCCTGTACGCGCGCGTCATCGACCGCCATCTCGCGCACGCGTTCGAGATCCTCGCCGACATCGTCCTGCACCCGACCTTTCCGCCGGCCGAGATCGAGCGCGAGCGCAACGTCATCGTCGAAGAGATCAATACCATCGAGGACTCGCCCCAGGATCTCGTCCACGACCTCTATCTGGAGAGCTTCTGGCCGGGCCACCCTCTGGGGAGGCCGGTGTCGGGCAGCAAGGCCTCCGTGGCCGGGATCAGGCGGCGCGACATTCTCGAGTTCTTCCGGCGCCACTACACGGCGCGCAACATGGTGCTCGCCGTGGCCGGCAACATCCGGCACCGGGAGGTGCGCGACCTGGCGGCACGCCATTTCGGGCCGCTCGCGCCGGGCGCGCCCGCCGACTTCGGCCCTCCGCCTGCCGTGCGCCCCGGCCGGCGGCTGCGCAGGAAGAACAATCTGGAACAGGTTCACCTGTGCCTGGGCGTCCCCTGCCCGCCGCTGCTTTCCGAAGACCGTTACTGCGCCCATCTGCTGTGCACCATCCTGGGCGGCGGCATCAGCTCGCGCCTTTTCCAGAATATCCGCGAAAAGCGCGGCCTGGTCTATTCCATCGAATCCACCGTGAACCTCTACCGCGACGCCGGCACGCTGGCGGTGTCGGCGGCGGCCGCTCCGGGGGCCGCGGCGCGCGTGGTCGAGCTCGTGATGAAGGAACTGCGCCGCCTGATCCGGCATCCGGTTTCCGGCGAGGAGCTCGAGCGCGGCAAGCAGTTCGTGCAGGGCTCCCTACTGCTCGGCCTCGAGAGCTCGAGCAGCCGCATGAGCCACCTGGCGCAGCATTACATCTATTTCGGGCGCATCTTCCGCCTGGGCGAGGTCCTGCGCAGCCTGGAAAGCGTCGGCGCGGCCCAGCTGCGCCGCCTGGCCGGCGAGATCTTCCGCCTGGGCTCCATCCACCTCGCCGCGCTGGGCGACCACGACCCGCGCGAGCTGGAATCTCTGGATCTCGGGGTGTGACACGATGACGCTGAGCTTCCGGGTCCTGGGCAGCAGCAGTTCCGGCAATGCCACGCTCGTGAGCGCCGGCGACACCCACGTGCTGGTCGACGTCGGCCTGAGCGGCCGTGAGACGGCGCGGCGCCTGCGCGAGTGCGGCGTGGGCCCGGAACGGATCTCGGCCGTCGTGATCTCGCACGAGCACGGCGACCACTGCCGCGGGCTCGCCCCGTTCGTCAAGCACCTGGAGATCCCGGTTTTCATCGCCGAGCGGACGCTCGCGGCTTCGGGACTGCGCCTGGAGCGCGCGCGGCTGGAAATCATCGATCCGGGGAAGCCGTTCGAGGTCTACGGCCTGCTTTTCACCCCGTTCGCCGTGCCCCACGACGCCGCCGATCCCGTGGCCTTCACCATCGAAAAGGGCGGGGTCAAGGTGGCCGTGGTCATGGACCTCGGCACCATATCCAACCTGGCCGCAGAGCGCATGAAGGGATGCGACGGCATCCTGCTCGAGTCGAACCACGACCTCGGCATGCTGCGCGTGGGGCCCTACCCGTGGGCATTGAAGCAGCGCGTGATGAGCCGCCTGGGGCACCTGTCCAACGACGCCGTCGCCGACTATCTCGCGCACCGCTTCGACGGCGCCGCCGCCTGCGTGGTCCTGGCCCATCTGAGCCGCCACAACAACCTGCCGGAACTGGCGCTTCGGTCGGCCCGCAGGGCCCTGGAGGAAAGGTCGCCGCTGCGCAGCGTGCAGACCCGGGTCGACATCGCGCATCCGGACCGCATCAGCGCCCTGTACCGGTTCTGAAGAAAACGCGCCGCGCCGCGGTTTTTCGCGCCCCGAACGGCGCTGGAAGGGAAAGCGGGCCATGATCGATCGTTACTTTCCGCCGGATCTCCAGGAGATCTGGTCCGAGGAGAACAAGTTCCGCACCTGGCTGCGCGTCGAGCTCGAGGTCAGCCGGGTGCTCGCCGAAAAGGGATGGATTCCGGCCGAGGCATTCGCGAACCTCGAGCGCAAGGCGGCTTTCTCGGTGGAGCGGATCCGCGAGATCGAGAAGGTCACCCACCACGATCTGGTGGCCTTCACCACGAGCGTGGCCGAATTCGCCGGCCCCGAGGCGCGCTACTTCCACTGGGGACTGACCTCCACGGACGTCGTCGACACGGCCCAGGCCCTGCAGCTGCGCGCGGCCAACGAACGGATCCTGGAGGCGCTCGAGGAGTTCATGGAGGCGGTCGCGGCGCGCGCGCACGAGCACCGGCGCACCGTGATGATGGGGCGCACGCACGGCGTGCACGCCGAGGTGACCACATTCGGGCTCAAGCTCGCCGTGTGGTACGAGGAGATGAAGCGCAACCGCGAGCGGCTGCGGCGCGCGGCCGAGACCATGCGCGTGGGGAAGATCTCGGGGGCGGTCGGCACCTTCGCCCACCTGGACCCGGAGATCGAGGCCGAAGTGTGCGCCCGCCTCGGACTCGCACCCGCCGCCGCCTCCACCCAGACGCTGCAGCGCGACCGTCACGCCGAATACCTGACGGCGCTCGCCGTCACCGGAGCCTCGCTCGAGAAGTTCGCCACGGAAATCCGCCACTTGCAGCGCACCGAGGTGCGCGAGGTCGAGGAGCCCTTCGCTCCGGGACAGAAGGGTTCTTCCGCGATGCCGCACAAGCGCAATCCGGTGAAATGCGAGCAGATCTGCGGGCTCGCCCGCCTGCTGCGCGGCTACGCCGTCACCGCCCTCGAGAACGTGGCGCTCTGGCACGAGCGCGACATCTCCCACTCCTCGGCCGAGCGCGTCATCCTGCCCGACGCCACCGCCGTGCTCTGCTACATGCTGCGCTCGATGACCCGCATCGTGCGCGGGCTCGTGGTCTACCCGCAGCGCATGCTGCGGAACATGGAACTGACGCGCGGCCTGGGCGGCTCCGGGCGCCTGCTGCTCGAGCTGGCGCGCCGGGGGGTCGCGCGCGAGGAGGCCTACCGCTGGGTGCAGCGCGCGGCCATGCGCGTGTGGGACGAGGAGGTCGATTTCCTGCAGGCGGTTCTCGCGGACGACGACATCCGGCGAACGATGACGGCGGAGGAGATCCACGCGGCGCTCGATACGCAGGCGCAGCTCAGAAACGTCGACGCCATATTTGCGCGCGTTTTCGGCGAGCCCCCCTGCACGGCAACGCCGACACCGGCAGGCCCCGCAGGGGCGATCCAGGAAAACCCGGGGCGCAAGCCCCGGGAAAGCGGGTCGCTGCACGATGAGCCCTGAAAGGGCGCTGCGGATCGGGCCGCCCGTTCGGAGGTTCGGTCCGCTTCTGCCGACACCGGGGGCTCGCGCCTGCGGGCTTTCGGGTTCCACCGCTTCGGGATGCCGGTCATGGCTTTTCCGGCAGCGGAGCCTCAGGGATGACGGCTCCGATGCCTGCCGGTGACTGCATCGCAGCGCGCTCAAATGATCCTTGCATTGCGCTCGGGCAATTTCTAAGATAGATATTTTGCCGATACTTGCGCCGGAGAGATTGGTACCATGAAAAGAACCTTCCAGCCCAACAACAGCAGGAGAAGGAAGACCCACGGCTTCCGGGCGCGCATGGCGACCAAGGCCGGCCGCCTGGTTCTCAAGAGGCGGCGCGCCAAGGGCCGCAAGAGGCTGACCGTGAGTGGCTAAGCAAGGGTTTCCCCGGCGCTATCGCATCGTGAGGAGCTCCGATTACAGCGCCATTTACAGGGAGAGCGAGAGGCTTCAGGCGCAGCATTTCGTCCTGTACCTGCGCGCGAACGACCTCGGCCATCACCGGCTGGGCATCACGGTCTCGCGCAAGGTGGGAAAAGCGGTGGTGCGCAACCGCATCAAGCGCCTGTTCCGCGAGATCTTCCGCAGGACCTGCGCCGGGATTCCTCACCATTTCGACTTCGTCGTGAGCGCGCGTCCGGCATGCGCCGGCGCGGGCTACGAGCGGTTGCGCGAGGAATTTCTTTCCCTGGTCCTGCGGAGGTGCCGATGAGAAGGATGCAGCGCGGCCGCCGAAGGCGCGCAAACCGGCAGCAATGAAGGGGATCGTCCTGGGAATTCTGCGCTTCTACAAGCAATGGATCTCCCCGTGCCTGCCGCCCTGCTGCCGCTTCGAGCCCTCCTGCTCGGCCTACATGTACGAGGCGATCGAAAAGAAAGGGATGGGCGCGGGGATGTGGCTGGGATTGAAGCGGCTGTTGCGCTGCCACCCGTTCTGCAGCGGCGGTCCCGATCCCGTCCCCTGAAGCCGCCGACGAGCTGAATCATGGAGAAAAGAGTCCTGGCAGCAATCGCCATATCGATCGCAGTGCTCATGCTCTTCCAGTACTACGAGCAGAAGCGGCTGGCGCGCATCGCGCCGCCTGCGCCCGGGCCGGCCGCGCCCGGCACGCCGCCCGCGCGGCCCGAGGCCGCGCCCGAGGCTGCGGCACCCGCCGCGACCGTCCCCGCGGGAGAAGATACCGTGGCGGCACCAGTGAATCTGACCGTCGAAGGCCGGCTCTACCGGGCGGTTCTCGACAACCGCGGAGCGCTTCTGACCAGCTGGGTGCTGAAGGAATACAAATCGGCCAAGGGGGCGCCTTTCGAGATGATCCCGGCGCGGCGGCCCGAGGAACGCTGGTCCCTGTTCGGCTCGCTTTCCTTCGCCAGCCCCGAGCTGACCGAAACGGCCAATACCCTGCCCTACGAGGTGGAGATCGAAGGGGCGGAAGGGCAGCCGCAGGAGATCGAGGCTCCGACGACCGTCGTCATGCGGCTGCGCCGCGGCGGCCTGACCGTGCTCAAACGGTACCGCTTCGATGGCGACAACTACCTGGTCGAGCTTTCCGTGGGCTGCGAAAAGGACGGCAAGGCGCTCGCGGGGCGCCTGGTCGTAGGCCAGGATATCGGGCCGGAGACGGAGCATTTCCTCAATCCGGCGATGCAGCTGACCGCCGTTTCGAACCAGGCCGGAAAGGTGCGCCGCGACACGCCCCCCAAGGATCCGAACGAGATCAGGCAGATCGATGGAAGCATCCGCTGGGTGGGGCTCGACATGCTCTACTTCGCCGTCATCGCCATGCCGCGCCAGCCGCTCTATGCCTTCGAGATACAGAAGATCCCGGTCACGAGCATCGGGCTCGAGGGCCGCAAGGTCGACCGCAACCTGGTGCGCGTGACATTGCCCCAAAGCGGCGATTCGGACTATCTGTTCTATGTCGGCCCGAAACTGCAGTCCGCGCTCGAAGCGGTTCCCGGCGCCGACCTTTCGGAGGTCATCGATTACGGGATGTTTTCGATCCTGGTGCGCCCGCTTCTGGCGGCGCTCATATGGATCGAGGGCTACGTCCACAATTACGGCTGGGCCATCATCGCACTCACGCTCGTCCTGACGCTGGCGCTCTTCCCGTTCCGCCTCAAGCAGGTGGTGTCGATGAAGAAGATGCAGGCGGTGCAGCCCAAGATCAAGGAAATCCAGGAGAAATACGCGCGTTTCAAGAGGACCGACCCGCGGCGGGCGCAGATGAACCAGGAGATCATGGCGATCTACAAGCAGCACGGGGTGAATCCGCTCGGCGGGTGCCTGCCGCTGCTGCTGCAGATGCCGCTGCTGTTCGCCTTTTACAGCCTCCTGGCCTCGTCCATCGAGCTGCGCCATGCGCCCTTTGTCGGGTGGATCCAGGACCTTTCGGCCAAGGATCCCTACTATGTCCTGCCGATCGTCATGGGCGTTACCATGCTCGTTCAGCAGAAGCTGGCGCCCATGGCTCCGGGGAGCGACCCGGTGCAGGCAAAAATCTTCATGTTCATGCCGGTGATCCTCACCGTGATGTTCCTGAACGTATCCAGCGGCTTGAACCTGTATTTCCTGTGCAGTAACATCTTTACCATCGCCATGCAGAAGGTGGCCGAGAGGTTCATCGGTGACAGGCGACAGCGTTCCCGATCCCGCAAATAGCAGCCGCGCGGCGCAGCCCGGCAGCGATCGGATCCGGAGTTTCCTGCGCGATCTGATCGCCCGCATGAGGATGCAGCTCGAGGTCGAGGTTTCCGAGTCGGCTGAAACCATCGTGGTGAATCTGAAGGGACCGGATCGGGCCATGCTGCTTTCGGGCTCCGCCGCCCTGCTCAACAGCCTCGAGTACCTGGTCAACCGGGTCTTCCGCGCGGGGGGCGACAAGGCGCTGCCCGCCATCATGCTCGATTCGGAAAACTACCGCAAATACCGCGAAGCCGAACTCACCCTCCTGGCCCGGATGGCCTCCGAAAAGGTCATCGCCCAGCGGCGCCCCCTGGTGCTGCAGCCGATGACGCCCCGCGAGCGCAGGATCGTTCACCTGGCCCTGGCATCGGTAAAAGGGGTTCGAACCGAGAGCAACGGCGCGGGGGAGCAGCGCAGCGTGACGATTTACCCGGCTTGAAAGTGCCGCAAGTAGCGATATATCAATAATTTATCTGAGAAATGCCCACTTGCCTCACCGACACCATCTGCGCGCTCTCGACGGCCCGCGGGAGGGCCGGAATCGCCGTGGTGCGCCTGAGCGGGCCCGGCAGCCTGGATCTCGTCCGGCGGATCTTCGTTTCCCATGCGGGGAGCATGGAAGCGCCTGCGGAGCGCAGGGCGCTGTTCGGCAGCCTGCTCGAAGATGAAGGGGGCAGGGAGATCGACCAGGCGATCGTGACATGGTTTCCGGGGCCAGGTTCCTATACGGGCGAGGATGTTGTCGAGATATCGTTGCACGGCAGCCCGGTCGTCGTCGCGCATCTGCTCGACTGGCTCTGTTCCCACGGCGCGCGCCCGGCGGAACCCGGGGAGTTCACCCTGAGGGCCTTCCTGCGCGGCAGAATGGACCTGGTTCAGGCGGAGGCGGTGCGCGATTTCATCGAAGCTACGACACTATATCAGGCTCGCGTCGCTTCAAGGCAGCGCGCGGGCGAGCTTTCGCACAGGCTGTCGCCGCTGAAGGACGCGCTCGTCGAGATCGTGGCCCGCATGGAAACGGCCTTGGAATTCGCCGAGGAAGGGATCGAGGCGGGTTCCAGCGCGGCGCTGGCCGCGCGCCTCTCGGAAGTGCGCGAAGGCCTGCGGCGCTGGATAGGGAGCTACCGGCAGGGGCGTCTGGTGCGCGACGGCTTCGGCATGGCGATCGTGGGTTTGCCCAATGTAGGGAAGAGCAGCCTGTTCAATGCCCTGCTCGAAGAGGAGCGGTCGATCGTCACGGATATCCCGGGCACGACGCGCGACCTGGTCTCCGAATTCATCAGCATGGGCGGGATACCCGTGCGCTTGGTCGACACCGCCGGCGTGAACGAGGTCGCCGAGGGCATCGAAAGGCTCGGGGTCGACCGCAGCCTGCGCGCCATGGCGGACGCCGATGTGGCGCTTCTGGTGGTCGACGGCTCGCGCCCACGCTCCCGGGGCGACGACCGGCTGCGCGAGCGCCTGGAAGAGCTCCCTTTCATTGTCGTCGTCAACAAGACGGATCTGGCGCCGGCATGGTCGCAGGAGGAGAAGGCATCCTTTGCCGGAAGCCGGCCGTGCGTAGAGGTTTCGGCCAGGACCGGCCAGGGCCTCGACAGGCTGCGCGCGGAGATCATGCGACACCTGACGGGGGGTGCCATGCCGGAGCAGGACGGCCTGATGGTCACGAACCTCAGGCACTGCCGCTGCCTGGAAGAGGCGGCGCGCAGGCTGGAGCGCGCCTTGGAGACCATGCGCGCGGGCCTCTCGGAGGAGTTCGCACTCGTCGACCTGCGCGCGGCGCTCGACGAGCTGGGCGCCGTCACGGGCGAGACGAGCACCGAGGACATCCTCGGAGAGATCTTTTCCAAGTTCTGCATAGGCAAGTGACTGCTCTCGATCCATGGCTGGCGGCGCAACAAGTTGCCTGAAATGAATGAATTCGAAGAATCTTACGATGTCGTCGTGGTGGGCGCGGGCCACGCCGGGTGCGAGGCGGCGGCGGCTTGCGCGCGCATGGGCGTACGGACGCTGCTGGTAACCCTGGATCTGGGGCGCATAGCCCAGATGTCCTGCAATCCGGCCGTGGGCGGAATCGCCAAGGGCCACCTGGTAAGGGAAATAGACGCCCTGGGCGGAATCATGGGGGAAATCGCCGACCGCACGGGGATACAGTTCCGCCTGCTGAACCGCAGCCGCGGCCCTGCGGTTCAGGCGCCGCGCTGCCAGTCGGACAAGGCCCGCTACCGCAGCGAGATGCGCCGCCTGCTGGAGTCGCTCGAGAATCTGACGCTGCTCCAGGGGGAGGTCGCGCATCTCATCCTGGAGGCGGGGCGGATACGGGGCCTGGAACTCGCCTGCGGGCGGCGGCTGGGCGCCCGGGCCGTGGTTCTCACCACCGGAACATTCCTCGACGGCCTCATTCATATAGGCGAGAGGAGGTTCGCGGCCGGGCGCATGGGGGAGCGCGCTTCCTCGATGCTCGCCCGCTGCCTGCGCGAGTCGGGCTTCCGCGTGGGGCGCCTGAAGACCGGCACGCCTCCCAGGCTCGACGGGCGCACCGTCGATTACTCCATGTTCGAGGAGCAGCGCGGAGACGAGTCGCCGACGTTCTTCTCCTTCCGCACGAAGGCGGTTTGCCTGCCCCAGGTTTCCTGCCACCTCGGATACACCAACGAGCGGCTCCACGCCCTGCTGCGGGCGAATCTTTCGCGCTCGGCGCTTTACGGCGGCCGCATCGTCGGCATAGGGCCGCGCTACTGCCCCAGCATCGAAGACAAGGTGGTCAAGTTCCCCGACAAGGAGCGGCACCAGATCTTTCTCGAGCCCGAAGGGCTGGACACCTGCGAGGTCTACCTCAACGGCCTGTCGAGCAGCATGCCCCTGGAGATACAGGAGGAGATGGTGCGCGCGCTGCCGGGGCTGGAACGGGCGCGCATCATCCGCCCGGGGTATGCCATAGAGTACGATTTCGTCGACCCCACCGAGCTTCACCTCACGCTGGAGACCAAGAGGGTGGGCGGGCTGTATCACGCCGGCCAGATCAATGGAACGACGGGCTACGAGGAGGCCGCGGCGCAGGGCCTGGTGGCCGGTATCAACGCCGCGCTGGCGGTGCGCGGCGAGGAGCCGGTGGTCTTCGAGCGCGGCGAAAGCTACGTCGGGATCCTGGTCGACGATCTGGTGACGCGCGGCGTCGACGAGCCCTATCGCATGTTCACCTCGCGTTCGGAGCTGCGGCTGCTTTTGCGCATAGACAACGCCGACCGCAGGCTAACGCCGCTGGGCTACCGTCTGGGACTGGTGCCTGCCGGGGTCTACCGGGAGGTGCAGAGGAAATACGAGGAGGTCGAGCTCCTGCGCACCTTCCTGCGGCAGAAACGCCTGAGTACCCGGGAAGCGACCGCCTTCGGCACCCGCGGCGCGCCCGTGGCCCCGGGAACGACGCTCGAGCAGCTGCTGCGCCGGGCGGAATTCGCGCTCGCCGACCTGGAAGTCTTGCTGCGGGCGCATGATCGCTGGTATGGAAGCGACGTGCGCCGAGCGGCGGAAATAGAAGTGCGCTACGACGGCTACCTGGAGCAGCAGAGGAGGGAGGCGTCGAGGCTTGCAGCCTTGAGCGCGCGCCGCATCCCCGAGGACCTCGACTACGGCGCTCTGGACGGGCTGAGCCGCGAGGTGCGGGAGAAGCTCTCCAGGGTCCGGCCCAGGGACCTGGGGATGGCGGGAAGAATCCCGGGGGTGACGCCCGCAGCCCTGTCGATACTGAATATTCACCTGGAGGCGCGCCGGCGGCGCACGGCCGAGGGCGAATGACCGGTTCCGCAGCGGAATTGTCCGGTCTGCTCGAGCGCTACGGGATGGCGCCCGCATCGCAGGCCTGGCGCCGGCTTCACCGCTATCTGGAACTCCTGCGCAAATGGCAGGAGCGGGTCAATCTGGTGGGCTCGGCGGAATGGCGCGTCACGGGACCGCTCGTCGAGGAAGGCCTTTGGGCGGCCGGGTTCTATCCCGAGGAGCCTCTGCGCCATCTGGACATAGGGAGCGGCGCCGGATTCCCCGCGCTCGTCCTGCGTATCGTGCGGCCGCACATGAGCCTGGACATGGTCGAAAGCCGCGGGCGGCGGGCGCTTTTTCTGGAAAATGCAGTGCAGGAGCTGGAGCTCGAGGGCTGCCGTGTTTTCCATGCCAGGCTCGAGGAGCTGCTGCGCCGCTGCCCGGCCGGCGGCTGGGATTGCGTTTCCTGGAAGGGGCTGAAGATTGCGGCGCGCGATCTGCGTTCCTTGGTGAAGGCTTGCCCGGAAGGCGCGCTTTTCTATATGTTCCACGGAGACAGGCTGCCGCTCGAGGATCCGTCGCAAATGGAGGGCCTGCGGCCCCGGCATGCCTGCCTGGAGTTTCCCGGAAAGCCCGGCTGGCGCCTTTCGATATACGGCAAATAGGGCTGCCGTGCGGTTTCACGTGAAACACCGGCCTTTTGCTTTGGCCGGCGGCGCCGCCTGTGCTATGCTCTGCCGCGTCGGCAGAACGATAGCATCCTTCCATGGGCAAGACCATAGCCATAACGAATCAGAAGGGCGGGGTGGGGAAAACCACCACCGCCATAAACCTTTCCGCCGCCCTCGCTCTTGCCGACATGAGGGTGCTCGTCGTCGACACGGACGCCCAGGCCAACTGCACAAGCGGCCTGGGCGTTGCGAAGGGCTCCCTGCGGCGCAGCATATACCACTCGCTCGTGCTGGGCGAACCTCTCTCGGCCGTCATGGTCGACACGGAACTGGACAACCTGAAGCTCGTCCCGGCGGACCGCAACCTGACGGGGGCGGCTGTCGAGATGATCGAGCTCCCCGAAAGGGAGTTCGTGCTCAAACGCCTGCTCGCGGAGGTTGCGGGCGACTTCGACTTCATAATGATAGACAGCCCGCCATCTCTCAACATATTGACCCTGAACGGCTTGGTGGCCGCGCACTCGGTCCTGGTCCCGATACAGTGCGAGTATTTCGCCCTGGAAGGGATCTCGGAGCTTTTCGACACGCTGGCGCGCGTGCGCCGCCATTTCAACCCCGGCCTCGCGGTTCAGGGAATCCTGCTGACCATGTTCGACGAGCGCACCAATTTGAGCGCCCAGGTGCGCGAAGACCTGAAGGCATATTTCGCCCGGCAGATGTTCCAGACGGTCATACCGCGCAATGTGCGCCTGGCCGAGGCTCCCAGCTTCGGCAAGCCCATTTTTCTCTATGACATCCGTTCCAAGGGCGCGGAGAGCTACATAAGCCTGGCCAAGGAAATACTGAAAGATGAAAAAGAAAGCGTTGGGCAAGGGATTGGGCGCGCTGATTCCTGAAATCGAGCCCCGGGAGCCGGCGCCCAGCGAAATAGACATCGATCGCATAACGCCGAATCCGGACCAGCCCCGTTTCCGCGTGGACGAACCGGGCGTAGAGGAGCTGGCCGCTTCCATAAGGTCGCACGGCGTCCTGCAGCCCGTCCTTGTGCGCCCGCACGGTCAGGGCTACCAGCTCATCGCCGGGGAGCGGCGCCTGCTTGCCGCACAGCGGGCCGGCCTTCTGAAGATCCCCGCCGTGGTGCGCGATGTTCCCGACGATCAGGTGCTGCTTCTGGCTCTCGTCGAGAACATACAGCGCGAGCAATTGAATCCCATAGAGGAAGCCCAGGCCTACCAGCGCCTCCTTGAGCACCTGCATGCCACGCAGGAGCAGGTCGCGGCGAGCCTCGGCAAGGAACGCAGCACTGTTGCCAACGCCTTGCGTCTGCTGAAGTTGCCTCCGTCGGTCAAGCAGATGGTCGCCGAAGGCAGGCTCTCGCCCGGCCACGCGCGCGCCCTGCTCGCGAGCGAGGCGGGCGGCGCCGAGCTGACCCGCATCGCGCGCACCATGAGCGAGCAGGGATGGTCGGTAAGGGACGCCGAGCGCTGGGCCAGGAACCGCAGCAGGCCCAAGCGGGCGCGGCCGCCGGCGGATCCCGACATGCTCGCTGCCGCCGACCGACTGCGCCTGCTTTTCGGCACGCGCGTCGAGATCGTGCCCAACCGCCGCGCGGGCGGAGGCGGCACGATAAGGATCCATTACCACGACAACGAGGATCTCGAACGCATCTACGACATGCTCACCGCGAAGCAGCGCCGGCAAGGAGTACGCCATGAGATTCAGGAAGGACCATAGCGACGAGATACAGAGCATTCTCGCCGAGGGCGTCGAGTTTCAGGGAGAACTCGCCTTCAGCCACGGACTGCGCGTCGACGGCGTCGTGCGCGGCAAGGTACGTTCCGACGCCTGCCTTTTCATAGGGCCGACGGGCAAGGTCGAGGCCGATGTTTCGATCAAGCGGGCCATGATCAACGGCGAATTCCGCGGCGCCCTTCATGCCGCCGAGCGCGTCGAGATACACAAGGACGGCAAGGTCTACGGCGAGATCTTCACTCCCTGCCTGATCATAGAAGCCGGCGCCACTTTCGACGGCAAGTGCCGCATGAGCGAGGAAAAGGCGGCGGCCGCGCTTCCGCAAAGGAGCGCGCCTGTCCCGGATACGGCAGGCGGCGCCAGGGCGACCCCGCCGTCATCGCCGGGCGCAGCCGATCGTTAGCGCCGCACTTTCAGTCGCTGTCATGATGCCTGACGCGCCGAGCCACCGTCACCGGAACGAACCGATGCCCGGACCTTTCCGTGTCGGCTGTCGAAGAGGTATCCGGTCAGATGTCCTTGTCTACAGATATCTTCAAGGATTTCAAGAACTTAGCGTCTTCCGGCGTGATCTTCAGGCGCACCGGCTCGTCCCGGCCGGGCTCGAGAGCGAGGCTGTCGCGCTGCTCCCCGGCGGTCGGCTTGAAGCCGATCGTGGCGTCGATCACGAGTACGACCTCGTAGCCGGCATCCTTGATCTCGCGGATCGCCCTTTCGATGCCGGGCGAGTCGCTGATGGCCTCGTTGATGGATTCCTCCAGGTTTTTCATCAGGCGCTTGAGATCGCTATCCGCCATGGGAAACTCCGCGGTAGCTTCCCGCCGCTTTCCTTTTGCGAGGCCGCTCTGGGGGCGCGACAGGTTCGGACCGACGGAGCTATGTTAGAAGAAGGCGGGATCGGCTGTCAAGCGCGATACCGTTGCGCCGGACCGTCCCGCGTCTACATCCACACCGTATGAGGATCGCCATGCAAGCCAAAGAGTGCTATGGTCCCGAGGACTGGCGCGGCACGAGCCGCGACCTGCCGGGAGAGTTCCCTTTCACGCGCGGCATCTACCCGGACATGTACCGCGGCCGCCTGTGGACGATGCGCCAGTACGCCGGATTCGGAACGGCACGCGAATCCAACGAGCGCTATCGCTACCTGCTTGCCCAGGGTCAGACGGGGCTGAGCGTCGCCTTCGACCTGCCGACGCAGATCGGGCTCGATCCCGACGACCCGCTGGCGGCCGGAGAGGTGGGCAAGGTCGGGGTTTCGATCGCCTCGCTGCGCGACATGGAGACGCTCCTCGAGGGCATCCCCCTGGAGCGGGTCTCGATATCGATGACGATCAACAGCACGGCCGGCATCCTGCTCGCCATGGTGCTGGCGCTCGCCCGCAGGCGCGGCGTCTCCTGGAGCGATCTGCGCGGCACGGTGCAGAACGACCCCCTCAAGGAATACATCGCGCGCGGGACCCATATCTTTCCGCCTGCGCCATCGCTGCGGCTGGCGGTCGACATCATCGCCTTCTGCCAGGAGCACGTGCCCCAATGGAATCCGATCTCGATCAGCGGTTATCACATACGCGAGGCGGGAGCCACGGCCGTTCAGGAGCTGGCCTTCACGCTCGCCGACGGCATCGCCTACGTCGAGGGCGCGCTGGCCGCCGGGCTCGACGTCGACGCCTTCGCCGGCAGGCTGTCCTTCTTCTTCAACGCCCACAGCGACTTTCTGGAAGAAGTGGCCAAGTTCCGCGCCGGGCGCCGCCTGTGGGCGCGCATCATGCGCGAGCGCTTCCATGCGCGCCAGGACCGTTCCTGCATGCTGCGCTTCCACACGCAGACCGCCGGCAGCACGCTCGCGGCGCAGCAGCCGGAGAACAACATCGTGCGCGTGGCGCTGCAGGCGCTGGCGGCGGTGCTCGGGGGGACGCAATCGCTGCACACCAATTCGATGGACGAGGCGCTCGCGCTGCCGAGCGCGCAGGCGGCGGCCGTCGCGCTGCGCACCCAGCAGATCATCGCCTTCGAAAGCGGCGTCGCCCACACGGCCGACCCGCTCGGGGGCGCCTACGCCGTCGAGGCCATGACGGACGCCATCGAGGAGGAGGCGCGCGCCTATCTCGACAGAATCGACTCGATGGGCGGGATGCTGCGCGCCATCGAGACGGGATTCGTCCAGCGCGAAATCGAGGAGTCGGCCTACCGCCGGCAGAGGGAGATCGAATCCGGCCTGCGCACGGTCGTGGGCGTCAACCGCTTCACCGGCGGAAGCAGGACCCTGCCCGGGCTGATGGTGGTCGACGAGCGGGTGGCGCGCGACCAGCAGGCCGCGCTCGAGCGCCTGCGGCGCGAGCGCGACCGCGCGGCCTGCACGGCCGCCCTGGACGGGCTGCGCCGGGCTGCCGCAGGCGGGGAGAATCTCATGCCCCCCATCCTGCGCGCGGTCGAGGCGTTGCTGACCGTGGGGGAGATTTCCGCCTGCCTGCGCGAGGTCTTCGGCGAGCACCGCGACGCGGTGCGCTTCTGAGGGCTGCGGGCCGCAAAAAACCGGGCCTTCGCGCCGCGCGCGCGATCCGCTAGAATATTTGCTCCGCTCGAGCGCTATTATGCCTGCAGGAGGCCGGTGCAGGCGCGCGGCGGGCCGGGGGCCCTTTTGTGAAACTTTTCCCTGCCGCCGCTCGTAGTTAAGGAAGGCCGAATTGTCGGGAGGCTCCGGATGTCCGGTAAAAAGAAGATAGGGATCGTTGCGGGAGCGGTCGCGGCGCTTGCGCTCATCGTGGTATTCAGCATCCGCGCCAGCCGACGCGACGAGGTGACGGTGCAGACTTCCAAGGTGGAGCGGCGCGCCGAGCTGAAGGCCAAGGTTTCGGCCAGCGGCGAAATCCGCGCCAAGACCTTCGTCGACATCCAGACGGAGATCGCGGGGATTGTCACCGAACTGTACGTACGCGAGGGGGACCGGGTGCGCAAGGGGGACGTGCTGCTGCGCATCGACCCGGTCGCCACCAAGGCCGAGACCGACTCGGCCAGGGCGCAGTATGAAGCCGGCCTGGCGGAGCTGCGCGCCCAGGAATTCCAGATTCTCAACAGCGAGGCCAATCTCCAGCGCGACCAGGCGGCCCTGCGCTCGGCGCGCGCGCAGTTCGAGCAGGCGCAGAACAACTTCACCATCGCCGAAAACTCCTACCGGCGCAAGCAGCAGCTGCACGAGGACGGGCTGATCTCGCGCGAGGAGTACGAGCTGGCGCTCAACAACTACCGCAGCGCCCAGGCGCAGCTCGAGGTGGCGCGCGCCCAGCTCAGCCAGATGGAGACGCAGGTCCGGGTGGCCGAGAACAATATCCAGCAGATGCGCAAGAGCTACGAAGCCGCATCCAACCGGACGAAGTCGCTGGCCGCCGGCCTCACGCGCGCCCAGGATCAGTTCGGCAAGACCACGATCCGGGCTCCCATGGACGGCGTGATCACCCAGCTGGTCGTGGAGAAGGGCACGCGCGCCGTGCCCGGGATCATGAGCAACCCGCAGGCCACGCTCATGACGATCGCGGATCTGAGCGTCATCCAGGCCGAGCTGAAGGTGGACGAGACCGACGTGGTCAACCTCGCGCTCGGCAACGAGACCACGATCAAGGTGGACGCCCTGCCCGACACGGTGTTCCACGGAGAGGTCACGGAAATCGGCAACAGTCCCATCAAGACGTCGGCCGCCAGCCAGGAGGCCAAGGATTTCAAGGTCGTCGTCACGCTCAAGGACCCGTCCCCCAAGCTGCGCCCCGGCATGTCCTGCACCGGCGAAATGATCACCGACGTGCGCAAGAACGTTCTTGCGATTCCGATCCAGGCGCTCACCATCCGCGAGGTGGAGGTCGACAAGGACGGCAACTACATCGAGCCCGACCTGAGCAAGAAGCCGGCTGCCGTGGCCCGTGCGGATTCTTCGGCCGCCAAGCCCAACAAGAAGGAGCTCGAGGGCGTCTTCGTGGTCACGGCCGACCGGATCGCGCGCTTCCGCCCCATCAAGACCGGCATCACGGGCGAAAGCGAGATCGAGGTCCTGGAAAACCTGAAGGAAGGCGAGGAGATCGTCTCGGGAAGCTTCCAGACGCTGCGAACCATCCGCGACGGAGCCGCCGTCAAGGTCGACAACAGCGTGAAGACGGCCGGGAAAAACGTTTAGCACCGAGGGCATTCATGAACAAGAGCAACGGCGACAAGGATTTTCCTCTGATCAAGACGGAGGAATTGTGGAAAACCTACCACATGGGCGCGGAGGAGATCCACGCGCTGCGCGGCGTAACGTTCGAGATCCAGCGCGGGGAGTACGTGGCGATCATGGGCCCCTCGGGCTCCGGCAAGTCGACCCTGATGAACCTGATCGGCTGCCTGGACACGCCGACCAAGGGCAAGTATTACCTCAACCGGCGCCTGGTCTCGGAAATGGATGACGACGAGCTCGCCCACATCCGCAACAAGGAGATCGGCTTCGTTTTCCAGACCTTCAACCTGCTGGCGCGGGCGACCGCGCTGCACAACGTCGAGCTGCCGCTCATATACAACGGCACCCCTTCGCACGAGCGCAAGGAGCGCGCCATCAAGGCGCTGCAATCGGTCGAGCTCGGCGACCGCATGTACCACAAGCCCAACGAGCTTTCAGGCGGCCAGCGGCAGCGCGTGGCCGTGGCGCGCGCCCTGGTCAACAATCCCTCGATCATCCTGGCCGACGAGCCCACGGGCAACCTCGACTCGACCACCAGCCAGGAGATCATGAACCTCTTCGACACGCTCCATCAACGCGGGAATACCATCATCCTGGTTACGCACGAGGCGGATATCGCCGCGCACGCGCACCGTGTGATCCGCCTGCTGGACGGCAAGATCGCGAGCGACGAGAGACGCCGCTGAAGTGCGGCGCTCGATTCGGCCGCACTCCGAAAGCGCCGCATTTCCCTGCGGTCGCCTGCATCAGGCGAGCAGCGTTTTACCCGCCACGTACAGGAGCCACAGCACCACGATACCGGTCGCGGCCTTGCGCGTCGTCAGCTTGCCCCTGGAGCATGCGGCAAACCCGATGGCCAGGAGGCAGATCGTCCAGATGGAGAAGAGGTCGACGGACGACAGCAGACTGGCCAGCTTCGGATGCTCGCTCGCCGAGACCAGCATGCCCAGGCTGCTCACCACGTTGTTGGCCGGGTTGATGTCCAGCGTCTGCGGATCCTTGACCAGCATGAAGATCACGCTCAGGATCGACACGATGATCCCGGGAGGCCCGAAGCTCCAGAGAGTGACCGCCAGGGATTTCTTGAACGGGATCGACGCCCCCATGATCGTGGCGAGGAGCAGGAAGATGCCTGCCAGGATCGCATACGTCACGAAGGCGCCGATGACGATGAACACCGGCCGCCCGTAGCGCTCGAAAGCCGTCTCCGGCCGGGACGCCGCCGCCTGCAGCTGCTCCTCGGTCATGTTCTGGGTGAAGATGCGCGCGATCGAGCTCGATTGCATCTGCTTGCGGATCATGGTCTCGCGGTCGATGCGCGAGGTCAGCACATAGGTGACCGCGATCGCCATGGCGCACACGATCAGAAACATGCCCAGCCAGGCCGGCCGGCGGTCGATGCTGCGGAAGGTCCTGGCCGGCTCCATGTAGATGCCGCTCAAACGCTCGAGGAAACTCATGTCGGCGCTCTCGGAAGCGCCGATGGTTTCCGCCGTCTTTTCGTCGCTCATATCTCCTCCATGATATGGTATGCGCCTGCCGATCGCGGGCCGCAGTCCGCTGCATATACAGGCCGGATCGAGCCGCTATTCACTTGCCAGCCCGGTGATCCCGGACGGGCCGGAGCCGGGGCGGATTCTTCTGTCCGGCGGTGCCGGAGCAGCGTGCAAGTGCCCTCAGCCTTCAGACGTCGGCCCTCGGCCTCGGAATCGATGGGCGCGTGCGGCCCGGCAAAGCCGGGCAGGCTGCCGGTCGAATCTCACGGCGCGCTCAGCTTGGAAGCATCAGAGACTTCGCCTCCGAGGGACGACGGCTTCCGGCCCCGGGAATGCGAGAAGATATTTCTCATGAATGGAGGAAACAGGCAACTGCAATCCGCTCGCCGACCGGTTCGAGCTCGGGCCTGCGGCTGCGGCACACGGCGGAAGCCGCGGGGCATCGGGGATGAAAGGGGCAGCCGGTCTCCGGGCGCGCGGGCGTTCGAGCATCCGCCGGGGTCTCGTCCCCGCCTGCTTCCCTCCGCGCCGCCGTCTCGCACAGCAGCCGGCTGTAGGGATGCAGGGGGCGCGCGAAGAAGGTTTCGGCGGGTGCGATCTCGACCAGGCGCCCCATGTACATCACCGCGATTGTCGAGCACAGGTAGTGCAGCGCGGGCAGCGAGTGGGAGATCAGCAGCAGGGTGAGCTCGTGGTCCCTGCGGATCCGGGCCAGGAGGTTGAGGATCTGTGCCTGGACCGAGGCGTCCAGGGCGGTGACCGGCTCGTCGGCCACGAGCAGGCGCGGTTGGAGAGCCAGCGCGCGGGCGATGACGATGCGTTGTTGCTGGCCGCCGCTCAGCTGCCCGGGGTATCGGCTGATGAGCGCCTCTTCCAGGCCGACCGCCTGCATCAGGGCGCGCACCCGGGCTTCCCGCCATGCGCGCGTGCCGATGTCGTGGAACGCCAGAGGTTCCGAGAGGATGCGGCCCACCGGCATGCGGGGATCGAGCGATGCCGCGGCATCCTGGAAGACCATCTGGAACTCGCGGCGCCGGCGCCGCAGTTCTGCGGGCGCAAGGCGCCCGAGGTCGCAGCCGTCGAAGACCACGTCGCCGGAGGTTGGCTCGAGCAGCCGCAGGGCGCAGCGCGCCAGCGTGGTCTTGCCGCAGGCCGACTCTCCGGCCAATCCGAGGGCTTCGCCGGCGTAAAGCTGCAGGCTCACGTCGTCGACCGCGCGCAGGATTTCTCCCCGCCGGAGGCCGCCGGCGTGAAAGTCCCGGCACAGGCGGCGAATTTCGAGCAGCGGTCTCATGGCGGTGCGGGCGAGGCGCGGAAGCAGGCCGCGCTGCGGCCCTCTTCCAGGGCCGCGTCCGGAGGGATGGACTGCGTGCACCGGGGCTCGGCGAGCGCGCAGCGCGGGGCGAAGGAACACCCCGCCGTCTCGCTCCCGGCCGGCGGCGGCATTCCCGGAATGACGGGCAACGGGCGCAGCTCGCAGTGGTGCTTCAGGTCGGGGCGGCTTGCGAGCAGCCCGCGGGTGTACGGATGGGCCGGGGCGGCGAGGATCTGTTCTGCACGGCCGCGCTCGACGATCCTGCCGCCATAGACCACCGCGATCTCGTCGGCGAGCCCGGCCACGAGCTGCAGGTCGTGGCTGATGAGCAGCAGGGCCAGGCCGTATTCCTTCTTGAGGCGTCCGAGCAGTTCCATGATCCGGACCTGCACGACGGGATCCAGGGCCGAAGCGGGCTCGTCGGCGATGAGCAGGCGCGGCCGGTTGCAGACGGCCAGCGCGATGCCGACGCGCTGGCACAGGCCCGTGGAGAGCTCGAACGGGTAGCGGTCCATCTGGAACTCCGCCTCGGAGATTCCCGCCGCCGCCAGGGTGTGCGCGGCATGCCGACGGGCCTGCCGCCGCGACAGCGCCTGGTGGGTGCGGATCGCCTCGACGAGTTGCGCCCCGACGGTGAGCACCGGATTGAGGGCCGCTCTGGGGTCCTGGAACAGGATGCCGATTTCGCGGCCGCGCAATCGGCGCCACGCGCGTTCGGTCAGACGGGTGACCTCGCGCCCGTCGTAAAGTATTCTTCCCGCTTCCAAGCGCGCGCCGGCGTCGAGGAGTCCCAGCAGCGCCAGGGCGGTCGTGCTCTTTCCGCTGCCGCTTTCGCCCACGAGGGCGAGCGTTCGGCCCCGGCATATGCGCAGCGACAGGTCGCGCACGGCGCGCACCCGTCCCGCTTCTGCCGGGTAGGATATCGTCAGGTTCTGCACTTCCAGCAGGGGACGATCCGACATGCGCCCCGCATGGCCGACCGTGCCGCGTGCGGCAGCGGCGGCTAGTACAATCGGGAGCCGAGGAACCGGGCCTGGCTGCCGAGCTCCTGCTCGATGCGCAGGAGCTGGTTGTATTTGGCGATGCGGTCCGAGCGGCTTGCCGATCCGGTCTTGATCTGGCCGGCGTTGGCGGCGACCGCGAAATCGGCGATGAAGCTGTCCTCGGTCTCTCCCGAGCGGTGGGAGATCACGGTCGTGTAGCTGTCGCTCTTGGCCAGCTCGATGGTATCCAGGGTCTCGCTGACGGTTCCCACCTGGTTGAGCTTCACGAGGATGCTGTTGGCCAGGCCGTCGGCGATTCCTTTGGCCAGGCGTTCGGAGCTCGTGACGAAGACGTCGTCGCCGACGAGCTGTATCTTTTCCCCCAGGGCGTCGGTCAGGGCGATCCAGCCTTCCCAGTCGTCCTCCGCCATGCCGTCCTCTATCGAGACGATGGGGTAATCGCGCGTCCAGCGCTCGTAGAGGCGGATGATCTGGTCGGCGGTCAGGATCTCGCCCGTCGACTTCCTGAAGCGGTACCTGCCCTGCTCGAACATCCCGCTGGCCGCCACATCGAGCGCGAGGTGCACATGCTCGCCGGGCTCGTAGCCGGCCTTGCGGATCGCCTCCAGGATCAGGTCCAGGGCCTCCTCGCTCGATTTCAGGTTGGGGGCGAAACCGCCCTCGTCACCGACGTTGGTGGAGTATCCCTTTTTCCTGAGAACGGACTTCAGGGCGTGGAAGGTTTCGACCCCTATGCGCAGGCTTTGCGAGAAGCTTTCCGCGCCCGCGGGCACGATGAGGAATTCCTGGGGATCCAGGTTGTTGTCCGCATGCGCGCCGCCGTTGATGACGTTCATCATCGGCACGGGCAGGATGCAGGCGTTGGTGCCGCCCAGGTAGCGGTACAGGGGCAGTTCAAGGCAGGCGGCGGCGGCGCGGGCGCATGCCATGGACACGGCCAGGATGGCGTTGGCTCCCAGGCGGCCCTTGTTGGGGGAGCCGTCGAGGTTGATCAGGATGCGGTCGATGGCGCGCTGCTGCAGCACGTTCTCGCCGATGAGCGTCGGTGCGATGATGTTGTTGACGTTTTCGACGGCGCGCAGCACGCCCTTGCCGCCGAAGCGCATCGGGTCGCCGTCGCGCAGTTCGACGGCCTCGTGCACGCCGGTGGAGGCTCCGGAAGGCACGGCGGCGCGCCCGCGGCATTCGCCTTCCACGACGACCTCGGCTTCGAGCGTGGGATTGCCCCTGGAATCGAAAATCTCTCTCGCGGTTACCGAGCGGATGGTGCGCATCATGCCGTGATCCTTTCCGGCCGCAGCTCGCCGGCGCGGCGCCCGAGATGTATAGCATACGCCGCGGCGCGCCGCAACCGGCGCTTCGGTCGCGGTTTGACACGGGATCGGTGCTGTGCTAGTTTCTGCTTTCAGACGGGAGGGAGCCATGAAGCTGTCGTCCCGCACGGTGGGCAATGTGGTGATCCTCGACATCGAGGGCAAGATCCTGCTCGGCGAAGGGGACATGGAGATCAAGCAGGCGGTCGACGAACTGCTGCGCAGGAATCAGAAGGACATCCTCCTGAACCTGGAGAAGGTGCCGTACATCGACAGTGCGGGCCTGGGGGAGATCATCCGGTGCTTCACGGCGGCGCGCCGGGCGGGCGGGAGCTGCAAGCTTCTGGCTCCCAACCAGCGGCTGATCGATCTGCTGACGATCACCAAGCTGGTGAACGTGTTCGACTGGTTCGGCGAGGAGGCCGCCGCCCTGGCGAGCTTCTCCGCCTGATCCGACTCCATCCCTGGCGCCATGGCAGGCACGAACCGGTTCCGCACTCTGGCGCTGCGCATCGCGATCCCGGCGCTGCTCGGTCCGGCTCTGTGCGGTGCGGTGCGGGCGCCGGCCCAGTACGCGGACAACATCGTCTCGGAACACATCGTCGTGCGCATTGCGCGCGAGCGCGAATGGATCGGCCGCGATACCGTCCCGGACCTGGAACGATGCTGGCAGTTCATCGAGCGGGCGATCGCGGGCAAGCTGCCGCGCAGGGTCTTCGTGGCGGCCGACTGGAGAAGGCCGCTCGCCTGGACGCGGGCCGGCGAGGACACGGTGTTCATCGGCATGGACGATCCGGCCGCGGTCGCCGATCCGCGCGGGTACCTGCTGTTCCACGCGGCCCGGGAGATGGCGCGCATGGCCCTGGCGAAGCTTTCCGGCAGCGGGGCGGCGCGCGAGGAGAATGCCTTTCTCGTCGAGGGCATGATCGAGATCTACGCCCATGAATTCCGCGGATCGGCGCGCGGGATCGAGGCCGCCTGGACCCTGTCGCATCTCCTCGAAAGGACGGAAGGGCTCGGGCTCAACCGGATGTACCGCTGGCAGGAATATTCCGCCGGCAGGCGCGACCCATGCGTGACCGGCCCGGCGGTCACGTTTCTCCTGGTGTGCCGGCAGCGGCACGGGCGCGAGAAGCTGCTCCGGCTCTTTGAGGCGCTGCGCAAGGCCACGCCGGCCGAAGCCTTCCGCCAGGTCCTGCAGACGACGGCGGTCGAGCTCGAGCAGGCATGGCTCGAGGAAGTGCGGCGCCACGACGCCGCGCGCGAACTTCTGGCGGGGGCCGGAGCGGATGCGCCGGCGCTGCGCCGCGCCGCGGCCGATCCCGAACGCGCCCGGGCGGGCGAGACCGTGCGCGTGCAGGTTTCCGTGACGCGCGGGCGGGCGCCGTTGCTGCCGTGCGGCCTGTTCGTGACCGACCTGCAGTCGGACAGGGTTTTCAGGGCGCGGCCGGCCGGAGCGGAGGGCGACTACCTGGCGGAGATACCGGTGTCCGCGGGCAGCGTGGCGGGCCGCCGGGCGCTGCGCATCACCGCAGTGGATGCCGCGGGCAACGTGCGCCACTGGAGCGGCGGCTACGAGGTCGTCCCTTAGCGTTTCCTGAGTTCGTTGACGCGCTTGATGGCTTCCTTGAGACTGGGCAGGGGATTGATCTCGTCGGCCTTCTGATAGGCGTTGACGGCCAGATCCCACTTTTTCTGCTTTTCATAGACCAGCCCGAGCCTCTGGAAAACCTCCGCGCTGCGGGGCATGAGCGTCAAGGCCTGATTCAGGGCCTTTTCGGCCTCGGGATATTTCCCCTGGAAAAGAAGCGCCTCGGCGATGTTGTAATGGACGTAGCCGTTGTCCGGCATGTAGTCGCGGGCCTTCTGGAACCAGTCGATCGCCTCCGGATAGCGCTTGGCCGAAAGCGCCGCGACCCCTTTCCTGAAATAGGCCTTGCCCAGGAATTCGGCTGTGACATTGTGGCCGGGCTTCAGGGTCAGGGCCTTCTGCAGTGCCTCGACGGCCTCGTCCTGCCGCTCGAGATTGTAGTAGCAGATGCCCAGCTGCGACAGGCTGGTCCAGTCGCCGGGCCGCAGGCGAACGGCCTCCGTCAGCTCCGCGGCGGCCTCCTGGAACTTTTCCAGCCGGTAGTAGGCCGATCCCCGCAGGTAATGCAGGTAGTACTGGTCGGACGGTTCCTTGGCGTAGCGGGCACCTTCGTCGAGGGCCTGGATGCAGTTCTCGAAGCGCCCGATGTTGTAGTTGGCCTGCGCCAGCCCCTGGTAGGTGGCGAAGACCGTCGATTTCAGCTGGACGGCGCGCGTCAGCGAGGCTATGGCGAGCGCGTTGTTCTTCAGGTTCAGGTAGCACAATCCCATCAGGCGGTGGCCGAACTCCCAGTCGGGATTGGCGTCCAGGTCGGGCTTGAGCTCCTGGATGGCGCGGTCGTAGCGCCCCTGCTTGTAGTAGGCGACCGCCTGCTTGTAGTCGGCGGCCGCCGCCGCGGCGGCGCAGGCCAGCAGGGCGACGACCCACGTCCGCTTCATGGCGCCACGCCCCCGGTGAAAGCCCGCCACATCTCCACTTCCTTGCTCGTGGGGATGGAGATGTTTTCCACGCGCAGCTGCTTGAGCGTGTCGAGCACTTCGACCGTGACCCAGTAGGGCACCTCGGGTTCGGTCTGCACGATGACCGGCTTCCTGGGATTCTGCTTCAGCTTCTCGTCGATGT
>Ga0209102_1000529_pt1 | contig 24959 bp, 17 predicted proteins | sample ConPoolayeHmetaG_FD_185483 | JGI IMG/M metagenome (GOLD analysis project Ga0209102, IMG submission 185483) | Hot spring microbial mat communities from California, USA to study Microbial Dark Matter (Phase II) - Cone Pool mat layer H metaG... ...
GAATTATGCCATTGATGGTCAGGTTGGAGTCAAGAACCCGGTAGGGATGCACGGTTTCAGGCTAGATGTGGAGACGCACATCATTACTGCGGGGGTAACTTCTATCCAGAACCTGGTTAAGTGTATTCGGGGTGTTGGCATAGATATCGAGGACCTCGTCCTTGAGCCTCTAGCCAGCGCCGAAGCGGTATTGACTGAGGATGAGAAGCAAGTAGGCGTTATCCTTGCCGACATTGGTGGTGGTACCACAGACATCGCTATCTTTAAGGATGGAAGCATCTGGCATACCGCCGTTCTGCCTGTAGCTGGTTATCAGCTCACTAGAGATGTGGCTATCGGTTTAGGGCTACCGTTTGATGTGGCTGAGGAGATGAAAAAAAGGTATGGCAGTGTTATGCCAGTCTACGAAACCAAGAGTGAACCCCCCGGCAGAATAGCCGAGAACGGACACGGTGTCTCCTATAAGGATTTATGTGACATTATCAGGGCTCGAGTTGAGGAGATTATGAGGCTTATCATGCTTGAGCTACCGCGCTCTGAATATGCCACACTAGTCCCTGCTGGGCTGGTACTCACTGGTGGCAGCTCCAACCTTTCGGGCATAGATGCCCTGGGACGTCAGATACTGCAACTCCCGGTAAGGGTGGGTGCTCCCACCAACATATATGGTATCAGCGATACCATTCGCGACCCGGCATATGCTACCAGCGTGGGACTCGTACTCTGGGGGATCAAAAACCAAGCCACACGGAATTGGGAATCCCGAAGCTTCGGTGCCCGCTTGCGGCGTTTAGTTTTCCAAATTAGGAACCTGTTTCGTTAGATGATTACTAAAAAGAATCAAAAAAAAGGAGGAGGAGATGGCAAAGACAGGTTTTGTTGCTAACCCAGCCAAGATTAAGGTAATCGGTCTGGGTGGTGGTGGCTGCAATGCTATAAGCCGTATGGTTCGAGCCGAAATACAAGGCGTGGAGTTTTTTGCTATGAATACCGATACCCAGGCTCTGGCCATTACCGAAGCGCCGAACCGTATCCAGCTTGGAGAGAAGCTCACCAGAGGGTTGGGCGTAGGGGGTGACCATATCCTTGGTCAAAAAGCCGCTGAGGAGAGCCGAGACGAGCTTAGAGAGGTTGTCTCGGGTGCCGATATGGTGTTTGTCACGGCTGGTATGGGGGGTGGCACCGGTACCGGGGCGGCTCCTGTCGTTGCGGAGATAGCCAAGAATAGCGGCGCCCTTACTATTGCCGTAGTTACCAAGCCTTTCACCTTTGAGGGGACACATCGTAGCAAGGTGGCTGAGGAAGGCATTGCTCGGCTACTGGGTAAAGTTGACACGCTCATTATCATCCCTAACGACCGCTTACTTGCGCTCTGTGACCAGAAAACGTCCGTAGATAGTGCCTTTAAAATGGCCGATGACGTGCTAATGCACGGTGTTCAGGCTATCTCTGACGTCATCACTGTACCAGGTCTGATTAACCTTGATTTTGCTGATGTTAAGGCGGTAATGAAGGATGCCGGTCCAGCTTGGATGTCGGTAGGAAGAGGGTCAGGTCCAAATCGAGCGGTAGACGCTGCCAAGGAAGCTTTAGCCAGTCCGCTGTTGGAAGTTTCCGTAACCGGGGCAAAGGGGGTGCTATTCAACGTTGTTGGTGGCAGTAGCCTTACCCTGTTTGAAGTTAACGGGGCGGCTAATGTAATTAAGCAGGCAGTAGACCCCGAGGCTAACATCATCTTTGGCGTGGCTCACGACCCTAATTTGGATAAAGAGGTAAAGATTACGCTAATCGCCACCGGGTTCGTTGCCGGGCGGGGGGTGGTGGGAGCTAGCCAGAATGAGGAGCTGACGAACTTCCTCAAACACCTGAAGAACAGTGAGGAGGAGTTAGACCTTCCTTCTTTCCTGCGTCGCCCCCTATTCGGCCAGCGGCGTCAGGTAGTAGTCCCGCCCAGCAAAGTTGAGGGAAAGCAAGCTGAGGAAAAACCTGTGAGCGCTACTACCCAATAGCCTTCTCAGAAAGTCTACGGAGTAAAGGCTGTAGGTGCTAAAGGCGCCCAGAAGCTCTTTGTGGGTGCCAGAGCCTTACAGCCTTCTTATTTGCAAACGCTTGACAAATACTACAAATTGTGGTATCTTATGCTTTGTGCCCTATATCTTGTAGGGGTTTTTGATGAACTGTCCTTTTTGTGGTTATCATGATTCTAGGGTTATTGATTCCCGAAGGGTAGACAACGGCATACGCCGTCGGCGTCAATGTCTGAGTTGCAGTTCCCGTTTTACGACCTATGAGCATCTACAGCCAGCCAGTCTTTTCGTCATCAAAAAAGACCGGCGGCGTGAGGAGTTCAACAAGAATAAGCTGCTAGCGGGTATCCGTAAAGCTTGTGAAAAACGACCCTTACCTACTGGCACCGTCGATAAGCTGGCTGACGATATTGAAGCTGAACTCTACCGCCAGGGTAAGGCAGAGATACCCAGTAGAGTCATTGGTGATATGGTAATGGAAAGGTTAAAGAACCTAGACTATATTGCCTATATCCGTTTTGCCAGCGTCTATCGCGAATTTACTGATATTACCAGACTGAAACAGGAAGTAGACACTCTGTTAAGTAATGAAGCTAAGGTGTCTCGCCCTACCAGCCAGCTACCCTTACTCCCTGCTGAGGAAGTAGGGACGGTGGCTAAGGGGCGGCGGAGGAGGCCGAAATGAGTAATCAAGCCGAAAATAGACGCTTAAGCAAGCTCAACCGCACCGAGATTCTCCGGGCGGTGGTGGCTGACGCTGAATCAATGGGTCTCCGCGATAAAGATAAGATAGAACAGCTCACCAGCCGGGTGATTGAACGTCTGGAACATCCGCAACCCTTGCCCGGCATGGAAGACCTTGTGCCCAGGTCACGCCTCAGGCAGCGCCCAGCGCCCACCCGTGCCGAAATCCAGGCTATTGTCAAGACAATCCTTGAGGTTGAGGTGCCAGCCGAAGCAGGCGAAGCTAAAAAGGGAACTACTGCTGAAGTCGAGACAGAGGAGCGACCGGTCAGTAAGAAAAAGGAGGTTAAACCTATGCCAGAACCGACTATCCAGGTCAAGCCGAAGGTTCAGCCTGCTCCGGGCATTAATCTTACGGAAAATGCCCTCCGTGTTCTGGAGAAGAGGTATCTGAAGAAAGATAAACAGGGGCGGGTTATTGAGACGCCGGATGAGATGTTCCGGCGCGTGGCCAAGGCTATTGCCGCGGCTGAGCTTATTTATGACCCGTCAGCTGATCCCACCGCTAGAGAAGAGGAATTCTACCAGTTGATGGCTAATCTGGAGTTTCTGCCTAACTCTCCAACACTGATGAATGCCGGACGGGAGCTAGGGCAGCTTTCTGCCTGCTTTGTCCTGCCGATTGAAGATTCAATGGAGTCCATCTTTGATGCCGTAAAGAATACCGCTCTTATCCATAAGAGCGGAGGGGGAACCGGTTTTTCCTTCTCCAGATTGAGGCCGGAAAAGGATAGGGTTGGGTCGACAGGTGGTGTTGCCAGCGGTCCCGTTTCCTTCATGCGGGCTTTTGATACGGCTACCGATGTTATTAAGCAGGGAGGCATGCGGCGCGGTGCCAATATGGCTATCCTTAATGTCGACCACCCGGACATTGAGAAGTTTATCACCGCCAAAGATGACCCCACCGCCTTCACTAATTTTAACCTCTCGGTAGCGGTCACCGATGAGTTTATGGAGGCGGTCAAGGCTGGCGCTGATTATAACCTGGTGAACCCACATACCGGAGAAGTACAGGCTAGAGCCAACGCTAAAGAGGTCTTTGATAAGATAGTGGCTATGGCGTGGAAAACGGGTGACCCCGGCATCGTCTTCATTGACCGGATAAATGAGGCTAACCCTACACCCCATCTGGGCAGGATTGAAAGCACTAACCCCTGTGGTGAACAGCCCTTGCTCCCCTACGAATCCTGTAATCTGGGCTCTATCAACCTGAGCCGGATGTTGCGCACCTCAAAGGGGACCACCGAGGTTGATTATGCCAAACTGGCTAAGACAGTGAAGACAGCGGTGAGGTTTCTGGATAACGTTATTGACGTCAATAAATTCCCCCTGCCGGAAATAGAGGAAAGGACCAAGAGAACGAGGAAGATAGGGCTGGGGGTAATGGGCTTTGCCGATATGCTCATCCAGCTGGGCATCCCCTATGACTCAGAAGAGGCATTGCAGGTTGCCTCGGATGTTATGCGCTTTATCAATGAAGAGGCGGTTAAGGCTTCGGTAGAACTGGCCAGGGAGCGTGGCGTCTTCCCTGCCTTTGAGGGCAGTATTTATGATGTTCCCGATGGCATCAGACCAAGAAATGCCTCATGCACCACTATTGCTCCCACTGGCACCTTGAGCATAATCGCCGGTTGTTCCAGTGGCATTGAGCCCCTGTTTGCCCTTAGCTATATTCATAATATTCTGGATGGTGCCCAACTGGTAGAGGTAAACCCATTCTTTGAGGAAGTGGCCAAGAGGGAAGGTTTCTATTCCGAGGAGCTCTTGCAGCGGCTAGCCACCGGCACTCAGCTTCATACCTTGGAGGGCGTTCCTGATAATATCAAGCGGTTGTTTGTCACCGCTCATGAAATAAGCCCCGAATGGCACGTTAGAATGCAGGCCGCCTTCCAGAAATACACGCACAATGCGGTATCCAAAACAGTCAATTTCCCCCACGAGGCTACGCGGGAAGATATTGCCAAGGTATATATGATGGCTTATGAACTGGGGCTAAAGGGGATAACCATATACCGGGACAGGAGCCGTGAGGCACAACCCTTGAGCACCATTCCGGTGGAGAAAAAAGCCGAGAAAGCCGGCATTACTCCCAGGGAGAGGTCTAAAATCACCACCGGCGTAACCGAAAGGGTAACCACCGGCTGCGGCTATATCTATGTAACCGTGAACTCTGATGAACAGGGGCTTTGTGAAGTCTTTTCGACCCTCGGTAAAGCTGGCGGCTGTGCCACCGCCCAGCTTGAAGCTATCTGCCGCCTCATCTCTATAGCCCTAAGGTCCGGGGTAGATGTCGCCACCATAGTGAGGCACCTCCGCGGCATCCGTTGCCCCTCCATCGCTTGGGAAGGAGGCAAAGCCATCCTCTCCTGTGCTGACGCCATCGCCAGTGTTCTGGAGAAGCATATAAAGAATAGTCCCGGCGGCACCAGTAAGGCGGCGGATAATCCAGAGGACTTTGGCTTGGTGAGAAATGTAGCTGGGCAATGTCCCGAATGCGGCAGTCTGCTCGCCTATCAGGAAGGCTGCTTTATCTGCCGTAGCTGTGGCTATACCAAGTGCTAGCTAATTTATAAGGTTCATCTCCCTTTTTCCTCCTCCTCTACCAAAGGAAGGAAAAAGGGTTATTAACAACCCCAATGAATTTGGAAGGAGGAGACATAAAATGGCTGAGTTAAAATACAAAAAATATATTCTGACTGATTTGATACTCCCGGAGGATGTAAAAGCAAGAGCGGCTGAGTACAACAAAAGAGCCACGCGTATATTATGGTTAGAAGACTTTATTGTAAAGGGAGCCCCTAGCATAATTTGCTCCTGGTACTGGAAAGCCACCGAGACAGAAGGTACCCCATCTCATACGCATGATTTTGATGAGGTTATCGGCTTTTTCGGTAGTGACCCCCAAAATCCTCACGATTTATGCGGGGAAGTAGAGTTCTGGCTGGAAGACGAAAAATATATTCTCACCAAAAGCTGCCTTATCTTTGCTCCCAGGGGACTGAGACACTGCCCGTTGAGGGTAATTAGAGTTGACAGGCCCATATTCTTTCTCGCCGTATCTATCACCAGTAAATACGTTAAAGAAAACATCATCCGGGCGTCATCTTAGGATATTTAGGCTTTTTCAAGGGAGGGAAAGACCCTTTTCTCTCTTTTCTGGCTGGCATCTGGGGCAGAAGTAACTGCCCCGATTCCGAACCACTATCCGCTGGATGGGAGTGCCGCAGACAGGGCAGGGCTCAGAGCCACGGTGGGCAACCTTAAATCCAGTGTGGGCTGTGCCCTTCGTTCCATCGGGTCTAAAGTAGGTATTCACGCTGGCTCCCTTACTATTGATGCCTGCCAATAATACCCGACGTATGGCGTGATAGAGGTGCTCTATCTCTTCCTGAGACAGACTTTGCCCCGACCTCAGGGGGTGGATTCCTGAGGCGAACAGGGCTTCATCAGCATACATACTACCGATACCGGCTATTAGCTCTTGCTCGCAGAGTAGTGCCTTTATCGGGGCTTGGCGATTGGACAGACGCTGAGCCAGGATCTGAGGTGTGAAACCAACCTCCAGTGGTTCCGGACCCAGCTTACCGACGATGTTATCCTTGTCTCTGACCAGCCGCATTACCCCGAACTTACGCGGGTCGCGGAAGAAAATATTGGTGTTCCCGTCCAAATGGATTATAGCCTGCGTATATTTGGGTGGTGCTGACAACAATAGGGAACCCGTCATTTTCAGATGGATAATTAATGAATCGCCGCCGCTCAGGCTGAAAATCAGATACTTCCCCCGTCTGGTTATTCCGGTGAACCTCTGTCCGATGAGGCGAGAACGAAATTCTTCCGCCGAGGGTTCCTTGACTACCCCTTCCCATAATAAGGTAACGCCAGTAACACAGCGTCCGATGAGGTGAGGCGAAAGCTCATTTTTTACCGTCTCTACTTCAGGAAGCTCAGGCATTTAAGCTATCTCCCCTTTTAGCGGTTTTGCTGAAAAACCCCCTTTGTCCCTTTTTCTCCTTGACAAGAGGGAAAAAGAGGAAGCAGTTCCCTTGCTCAGAGATTCTTAATCCCGGGGTGACGTTATTTACCGATAGCCAACCAGCGGTCTGCCCAAGCCACCAAGCATCTGCACGAGTAGTGCCTTGAGCATGTACATCTTGTTCTCTGACTGGTCAAAGACCACTGATTGCAGACCGTCTATAACGTCATCGGTTACTTCCTCACCACGATGGGCCGGTAAGTCATGCATAAATATGGCGTCTTCCTTGGCCAGAGAGAATAGCTCATTATTCACCTGATAACTGGCAAATATCCGTCGTCGCTGTTCCGCCTCGGCTTCCTGTCCCATGCTCGTCCATACATCCGTATAGACTATATCAGCCCCGCTAACTGCCAACCGTGGCTCCTCAGTGCAAAATATCTCGGCACCGCTAACTGCAGCATATTCCTTAGCCCGGGATAATATTCCCTCCTGAACCGCATACCCAGCTGGAGAAGCAATCCTGAAATTCATGCCGGTAAGCGAAGCTGCCAGCAGCAAACTGTGGGCTACATTATTGCCATCGCCGACAAAGGCTAAGGTCAAGCCATTCAGTTCCCCCTTCTTCTCATAGATGGTGAGAAGGTCTGCCAACGCCTGACAGGGGTGTTCCAAATCAGAGAGGGCATTTATCACCGGCACTCCCGAATAGCCTGCCAGAATCTCCAGAGTCTGGTGAGAAAAGGTGCGAGCCGCAATACAATCTACATAGCGGCTGAGTACCCGAGCAACATCGGGAACTGACTCCCGTTTCCCCAGACCGACCTCAGCCGGAGACAGATAAATAGCCTCCCCACCCAACTGTCGCATCGCTACTTCAAAGCTGACCCTGGTCCTTAGCGATGGCTTCTCAAAGAGGATGGCTAAGAGCTTTCTATCGAGTAAAGAGAGCCAGCCCCTATCTTTCATATCAATAGCATCGGATATGAGCGAACGAATATCCTCCGCGTTGAGGTCGGATATTGAAAGCAGGTCTTTCCCTTTCATTTCAGTCTCCTTATGCCCTACAGTATATCACCAATAATACTATCTTGCCACAGGAGGTTGGTACAATCTCCACAGGATGCTTGACAGTTGGTGGGGGACTTATCTAATATGCGGTAAGTTAGGAGGAGGCTGAAAAGGTACAAAAGGTGACAGAGATTATTCTGGCAAGACACGGTGAGACTGAATGGAATGTGGGTGAGATATTCCGGGGAAGGATTGATGTTGAGCTGAATGAAACCGGAATAAAGCAGGCAGAACTTCTGGCTGAACATTTACGCAATTTCAACATAGAAGCTGTTTACTCCAGCCCGTTAAAGCGGGCTTTAAGGACAGCGGAAATTGTGGCTAACTATCACCAGCTTCAGGTAAAAATTGCCCCTGGTCTCATAGACTTTGACTTTGGCAAGTGGCAGGGGTTGCCCCATCAGGAAGTAGAAGAAAAATACCGAGAGCTTTATCTGAAGTGGACTACCCATCCTGATAAGGTGAAGATGCCTTCCGGTGAAAGCCTGGATGATGTCAGGAAAAGAGCCACTAGGGTATTAGATGAGGTAATAGCTAAGAAATATGAGGGGGCGGTCGTTCTTGTAGCTCATCGGGTGGTGAACAAGGTCTTGATCTGTGCCCTGCTGGGGCTCGATAATTCCCACTTCTGGAACATCAGACAGGACACCGCTGGCATTACCACCTTCTCTTATGAAAGCGGGCACTTCATACTAACTGAGCATAATAACACCTCCTATTTGAAAGCTTTAAAGAAAACACCACTCAGGGATTTTTAATCTATAGGTTGATAAGGATAAATAGCTTCTATTACTTACTATTCTCTATTCTACGTTTCTTCACTCTGCTATAATAGACCTATGAAAAAGCCTCTTTTAGTGCTGTTTGATGGCAATGCCATTGTGCACCGTGCCTACCACGCCTTTCAGGCTACCAAACGCCCAACGGTGCTGACTGTGCCCAAAACGGGTGAAGTGGTAACCGCCGTTTTTGGCTTTGCCCAGATGCTGCTCAAGGCAATCAATGAACTGCAACCCACCTGCTACGCTATTGCCTTTGATACCCCAGCCCCCACCTTCAGGCACAAGATGTTTGACCAGTATAAAGCACAGCGTCCTCCCACTCCCGATGAACTGGTCAATCAATTTAGACGGGTAAGACAGCTGGTTGAAGCCTTCCACATTCCAATCTATGAACTGGATGGCTACGAGGCAGATGATATTCTGGGCGCACTCAGCCGCCAGGCCAGCCAACAGGGCATTGATACCGTAATCGTTACCGGCGATGCCGATACCATGCAGCTGGTGTCACCCCGGGTAAAGGTGCTTTACCCGAAACCAAGGGGCTCCTTCAGCGATACCATGCTCTATGATAAAGAAGCGGTGAAGGAGAGATATGGCGTTGAGCCGCCGCAGATTGCCGACTTTAAGGCGCTGGTAGGCGACGTTTCCGATAATATCCCGGGTGTCCCCGGCATAGGGGAAAAGACCGCAGTCAAGCTCATCCAGCAATTCGGTTCCGTAGAGGAAATCTACGCCCATATTGATGAGGTAAGCCCTCCTAGAATCCAGGCCATTCTGCGGGAAAACGAAGCCAGGGCTCTTCAGAGCAAGAAGCTGGCGACCATTGATACCCAGACACCGGTCATTCTTAATCTGGACGACTGCCGGCTCAGCCATTATGACCGCAATAAGGTAATGGAGCTTTTCCGTGAGCTTGAGTTTCACAGCCTGTTGCCCAAATTACCGGAAATGGCGGAGGCAACAGCGGGGAGTGCTGTTCCAGTGGAGGCTAAACCGCCACCCAAGCGGGACTACCATATCATAAATACCATGTCAGCCCTTGATGGACTCTTGAGCCGCCTTTCGTCGGTTGAGTCCTTTGCCTTTGACCTTGAGACGACAAGCCTGGACGCTATGTCAGCTCAGCTGGTGGGGATATCGCTATCACCAGCTCCGGGCGAGGCTTACTATATCCCGGTTGGTCATGTTGGCTGGGGGCAGGTGGAGCAACTACCGCTGGAATACGTCGTCGAGCGTCTTAAGCCTCTGCTGGAGGACCAGACTATAGCCAAACTCGCCCACAACAGCAAGTATGATATGACCGTGCTTGCGGAGTACGGGGTAACCGTTAACCACCTTAGCTTTGATACCATGGTGGCGGCTTACCTGCTGAGTGAGAAATCTTTAGGCTTGAAAGCCCTCGCCTTCAGCCGGCTGGGTGTCGAAATGACCCCCATCTCTGAGCTTATCGGCTCGGGAGCGAAACAGCTCTCTATGTCCCAGGTAGAGATAGCCAAAGTCGCTGACTATGCCTGTGCCGATGCTGACATGACCGGGCAACTGACTGGATTGCTGAGCGCCGAACTGCGCCAGTCGGGTCTGTGGCAGCTGTTCACCGAGGTCGAGATGCCGCTGGTGCCGGTACTTATCCATATGGAGAGGAGTGGGGTAGCCCTGGACACAGCATTACTGAGACAGATGGCACAGAATCTCGGTGAGCAGTTACTCAAACTTGAGGCAGAAATCTACAACAACGTAGGGCATCAGTTCAACATAAATTCGCCCCAGCAGTTGAGCTCAGTTCTTTTTGAGGAGTTGAACCTGCCAGCTACCAAGAGAAAAGGTAGCTATTCTACTGGCGCCGCCGTACTGGAGGAACTGCGCGGAGCCCACCCCGTAATAGAATTGATTCTGGAATACCGCCAGCTAGCCAAGCTCAAGTCGACCTACATTGACTCTCTGCCCGGTCTGATAAATCCCAAAACAGGGCGGGTACACACCAGCTTTAATCAGACGAGGACGGCTACGGGTCGTCTCTCTTCAAGCGACCCCAACCTGCAAAATATCCCCGTCCGTGGCGAGCTAGGCAGACAGGTCAGGCGAGCGTTTATTGCGCCACCCGGCTCTCGCCTGCTAAGCTCAGACTACTCACAGATTGACCTCCGTGCTCTGGCCCATCTTTCTCAGGACCCGGGTTTGCTCGATGCCTTTAACCGTGATGATGATATTCACGCTGCCACTGCCAGCCAGCTCTATGGTGTGGCTAGCTCACAGGTAACCCCCGATATGCGTCGGGTAGCCAAAACAGTGAATTTTGGTGTCATCTACGGGATGAGTGATTACGGGCTGGAACAGGCAACCGAGCTATCACGAGAAGAGGCAACCCGGTTCATTACCGCCTATTTCGAAAAATACCCCGGGGTAAAACGATACCTTGAAGCCACCAAGCAACAGGCAAGAGAAAGAGGCTACGTCCAAACAATACTGGGCAGAAGGCGGGCTATCCCCGAAATCAACTCTCCTAACCGGCAGGTGAGGGAGGCTGCCGAACGTATGGCCATAAACATGCCGGTACAGGGCACCTCGGCCGACATCATCAAGGTGGCGATGATTAAGTTGTATCAGGAGATGCGTAGACGCCAACTGAGGAGCAAGATGCTGCTTCAGGTACACGATGAGCTTCTCTTTGAAGTGCCAACGGAGGAACTTGAGGAGATGTGCCGGCTTGTCCCTGAGATAATGACTACCGCTATAAAGCTCAGCATCCCCCTTAAGGTAGAGATTAAGAGCGGTCAGAACTGGGCAGAATTGAAGTGAGTTAGATTTGGCCATCCCCTCCTCCTGCCTCCTTCCCTAAGTGGTGTTAAATAGGAGGCGGAGGTTTTCTCATATACTTCTTTCCCCTTCCCTCTATCAAGGGGAAGGGGATAAAGCCGATTCCCAGAAAAATCGGAGATTTTCTTGGGTGCCAGAGAGGGGATAGGGCTAGCAAGACTAAAGGTAAGGGGCTGGAGTGAGTAAGCCAATTGTAGCTATTATTGGCCGGCAGAACGTGGGCAAATCCACCCTCTTAAATCGGCTGGCGGGTAAACGTATCGCTATTGTGGAAGATTTGCCGGGGACAACGCGTGACCGCATATTAGCCAGTGTCTCCTGGCGGGGGACCGGGTTTACCCTGGTTGATACTGGCGGACTGGAAACAAAACCCCAGTCAGCTATTGCTCAAAGGGTGAAAGAGCAGGTAGAGGTGGCTATTGCTGAGGCGGATGTTATTATTTTTCTGGTTGATGTCAGGGATGGGGTAACCCCCCTCGACCTGGAAATAGCTGATATGATTCGTCAGGTGGGTAAGCCTATCTTGTTGGTGGCTAATAAGGCGGATAACGCCAGGCTTGAGGCTGCGGCAGTAGAGTTTTACGAATTAGGACTGGGTGAGCCACTGGCAATTTCCGCCCATCATGGCCGGGGCACGGCTGAGCTCCTGGATAGACTCATCACGTGGCTACCGGCACCGCCGGTCGAGACTGAGCCAGAGGTTATGAAGGTAGCCATTGTCGGGAGGCCAAATGTTGGTAAGTCAATGCTCCTGAATGCGCTTTTGGGTGAAGAGCGGGCTATCGTTGATGATACTCCGGGGACGACGCGAGACGCCATAGATACGCCACTTGACTTTCAGGGGCAAAGTGTGCTACTAATTGACACCGCTGGTATCAGGCGGCGGGGGCGGTTGGGAAGGGGGGTGGAGAAGTATAGTGTCATCCGTGCCCTGCGAGCTATTGACCGGGCTGATATAGCCTTGCTGGTTGTGGATGCTAGCGAGCCTTTCACAGCTCAGGACATGCATATAGCCGGTTACATTCACCAATCAGTGAAAGGAATTGTGCTAGTGGTCAACAAGTGGGACTTGGTTACCGATAAGAGTACCGGTCAATGGAATAGATATATCAGGAGCCGACTCAAATTTATACCATATGCTCCGGTGGTGTATACTTCGGCTAAGTTCGGGTGGGGGGTAGACAGGGTTATGCCCCAGGTATGCCAGGTTTATCAGGAGAGGCTCAAGCGCTTACCTACCGCCACTGTTAATGGTGTGGTACAGCAGGCGGTAGCGGCTCACAACATACCACGAAGCGGGAATAAGCGGCTGAAAATCTTATATGCTACTCAGGCTGAGGTAAACCCACCGACCTTCGTCTTCTTTGTCAACGATGCTGGACTGGTACATTTTTCCTATCAGCGCTACCTGGAGAACAAGCTGCGTCAGGCTTTTGGTTTCGTTGGCACCCCGCTTCGCTTAGTCTTTAAAACGAGGGATGAGTCATGATACTGCTTATTATTAAATTTATTGCGGTAGTGATAATCGGTTATCTTCTGGGTTCCATCCCCTTTGGAGTACTGCTGACCAGGCGATTTGCCAAAGTGGATGTTAGAGACTATGGCAGCGGAAATATAGGGGGGACCAATGTGTTACGGGTGGCGGGAAAGAAAGTAGCGGCTCTGTCGGCTAGTCTTGATGTATTGAAGGGGGCTTTGCCGGTAGTGTTTGCCGGATTGTTAATTGGCAGGAGTTACCTGGTCATTAACGGTTTTGGATTGGGTCTGCTGGTGGCGCAGTGCCTGGCCGCATTAGCGGCGATGGCGGGACATAATTGGTCGGTATTCCTTAAGTTTAAGGGAGGGAAGGGAGTGGCCACCTTCTTCGGTGGCTTGATAGCTCTATGCCCGGTGGTGGCGCTGTTTGGTGGTGAGATTTTCGCTATCGGGGCCGGTTTAACCAGGTTTGCGTCACTCGGCTCTATTGCCGGGGTGGTAGGTACCTATACCATATTAATACCTCTTACCATTTTGAATGGCTTTCCTCTTGAATATCTGGTTTATACTTTAATCGGCACAATAATAATTATTATTATGCATCGGGGCAATATTGCCAGATTGATAGCGGGTAAAGAGCTCAAGATAGGTGAAAAGGCTCAGAGAATAAGCCGTGCTCCATCCAAAGTGGGTAAGGAGTAAAAATATGCCCGAGAGTTGACAGGTCCTCTCAGGCACACCGGGCGCGGGAGGTCTATGTGGGTTAGTTTGGTTTTCTTGCCGGCCCCAAGTCTTTAGCCAGCTCTTCGAATAGCCGGCGTTGTTTTCTGGTTAACGATTCCGGAGTAACTACTACTAACTTGACCAGTTGGTCACCCTGCCCTCTGCCATGGAGATGGGGAATCCCCTTATTTTTAAGCTGAAAGACCCGCCCCGTTTGACTGCCCGCCGGAATCTTGAGCTTGGTATTGCCGTACAGCGTGGGCACATCTATCTCAGCACCAAGGGCAGCTTGGGCAAAGTTGATGGGCAACTGGTAGAGAATATTATCACCGTCTCGCTGGAAAAGCTCATGTTCTTTGATGGATAAGTTGAGGTAGAGGTTACCTGGCGAACCACCCCTTATCCCGGCGTCACCCTCACCGCTGAGGCATATCCGGGAGCCATCATCAACCCCGGCGGGTATTTTGACGATAATACTGCGCTGACGTTTCTGTCTGCCGGTGCCCTGGCACTGGTGGCAGGGCTCGGTGATAATCCTGCCCTCGCCGTGGCACTGGGGACAGGTCGTGATATTGGTGAAGCGACCGAAGATGCTCTGCTGGACCCGGCGTATCTGTCCTGTCCCGTTACAGCTGGGGCATCGGCTGGGTTTACTACCCGGTCGACTACCGGTACCCTGGCACAGCGAGCAGTATTCAGTGCGTACTACGTTTAGTTCCTTTTCAACACCAAAGGCGGCCTCTTCTAGAGTGATAGTGATGCTATGGTAAAGGTCAGCGCCGCGCTGCGGTCCCCGGCGCGTGGCTGTAGTTGTTTCCCCACCAAAGAAAGCGTCGAAAATGCTACCGACACCCTCAAAACCAAACCCCTCGAAGCCACGTCCAAAGAAGCCTTCACCACTGTGTCCGAACCGGTCATAGGTAGCTCGCTTCTCTGGGTTAGAGAGCACTTCGTAGGCTTCGTTTATCTCCTTGAACTTTTCCTCAGCGCCGTCATCCCGGTTACGGTCTGGATGGTACTTGAAGGCAAGCTTGCGAAAAGCCGTCTTTATTTGCTCCTCAGTAGCATTTCTATTTATACCGAGGACTTCATAGTAGTCACGCTTTTCTGGCATATGATAACCCTCTCCCCTTCCCTTTGATAAGGGGAAGGGGATTCTCAAGAGGGGCTTTGCCCCCCTCTTTGACGCCCCCTATTTAGGAAAGATTTTGCCTCTTCTTGACTCTCTACGGGTCTACGAGAATTAGCCCCGTAACCTCATATTATACCATAACGGCAGGGGTCAATATCATATCCGAGATTGCTTAATGATCTCACCCCCTGCCCCCCTCTCCTTCAAGGAGAGGGGGAAGACTAGAGAGAGGAGGCAAAGCCCCCTCTCTTGCTCACACTCTCTAAACCTCCCGGAACTCTCCTTCTACCGTCCCTTCCTCTCCGCCTTTACCCGGAGGTGGAGGCGGTTGTTGCTGCCTGTAGACCGCTGCTCCTACCTTTTGCAGGGAATCGTTAAGTTCCCGTGTGGCCCGGCGGACAGCCTCAATATCTGTCCCCTGTAGAGCGGAACGCACGGCTTGAACCTTGCTTTCCACCTCCTGATGCAAATCTGAGGGTATCTTATCCTTCTGCTCCCGCAGTGTCTTTTCCGCGGTGTAAGCCAGGGTATCGGCGGTATTGCGGGTTTCGGCTTCTTCGCGGCGCCTGGCGTCCTCGGCGGCATACATCTCTGCCTCACGTTGCATCCGTGCTATTTCTTCCTTAGAGAGTCCGCTGGAGGCAGTGATGGTAATCTTCTGCTCCTTGCCGGTGCCCTTATCATGAGCCCTGACACTGAGAATACCATTGGCATCAATATCAAAGCTGACCTCAATTTGAGGAACTCCCCGTGGTGCGGGCAGGATACCGTCAAGTATAAATCTGCCCAGTGTTCTATTGTCAGCTGCCATGGGTCTTTCACCCTGAAGGACATGGATTTCCACGCTGGGCTGGTTATCAGCCGCCGTGGAGAAAATCTGGCTCTTGGAGGTGGGGATGGTGGTATTACGGGGAATAAGCGGAGTAGCCACCCCGCCGAGGGTTTCAATACCCAGAGTTAGGGGGGTAACATCAAGCAACAGGACATCCTTGACCTCTCCTTTAAGCACCCCTGCCTGAATGGCCGCGCCGATAGCCACTACCTCATCGGGGTTGACTCCCTTACTGGGCTCCTTGCCGAAGAGTTGTTTTACCTTTTGCTGAACCAGGGGCATTCTGGTCTGCCCGCCCACCAGAACCACCTCATCAATCTGGGCGGCAGTCTTACCGGCATCAGCCAATGCCTGGCGGCATGGCTCCAGGGTCTTGTCCACCAGGTCCATTACCAGTTGCTCCAGCTTGGAGCGGGTGAGGGTGATGTTAAGGTGCTTGGGACCACTGGCATCGGCCGTGATAAAGGGAAGGTTTATCTCCGTCTGCTGGACGGTGGATAGCTCAATCTTCGCCTTTTCGGCGGCTTCTTTTAATCTCTGTAGAGCCATTCTATCCTGCCGGAGGTCAATCCCCTGGTCTTTCTTGAATTCGTCGCATAACCAGTCCATAATCCTCTGGTCGAAGTCATCACCACCAAGGTGAGTATCACCAGCGGTTGACTTCACCTGAAAAGTTCCTTCACCCAGCTCCAGGATGGAGATATCAAAGGTGCCGCCGCCAAGGTCATAGACGGCAACAGTTTCATCGGCTTTTTTATCCAGACCATAGGCTAGGGCAGCCGCCGTTGGCTCGTTAACTATGCGCAGTACCTCCAGCCCGGCTATTTTCCCGGCGTCCTTGGTGGCTTGTCGCTGGCTGTCGTTGAAATAGGCAGGTACGGTGATTACTGCCTCGGTAACCTTCTCACCGAGGTAAGCCTCAGCATCGGTTTTTAGTTTTTGCAGAATCATGGCTGAGATTTCTGGGGGGCTGTACTCTTTGCCTCCCATCACCACCCGGACATCCCCGTTGGGAGCTCTGGTTACTTTGTAGGTTTTGCGCTTGGCATCCTCCTCCACCGGTAGCTCTCGTCCGGCGGGTTCTCCCCACTTGCGCCCCATGAATCTTTTTATGCTGTAAATAGTGTTCTCAGGATTGACAATAGCCTGGCGCTTCGCTAGCTGCCCCACCAGGCGCTCACCATTCTTGCTTATTGCCACTACCGAAGGAACGAGAGTACCGCCTTCAGCCGAGGGAATAACCTTCGGTTCTCCTGCCTCCATCACCGCTACTTCACTGAATGTTGTTCCCAGGTCAATGCCTATCACCTTTGCCATAGTTTTCCTCCTTCACTACAGAGCGCTCAGCTTGCTCCATCAGGCAGAGCTGAATGCTCCCGGTTATTTTCTTTTTCTTCCTCTACCTCCCCGTTACCCACCACTACTCTGCTGGGGCGGATAACCCTATCGTGCAACTTATAACCCTTTTGCACTTCCTCAATGACTATCCCTGCTTTACCCTTTTCCTGCCTTACCGCTTCGTGGAGATTCGGGTCAAAAGGCTTGCCCAGTGCCTCAATGGGTGAGAGCCCTTGTGCCTCTAGGGTGGCTCTCATCTTACGCTCAATAAGTTTGACTCCTTCTATCCAGCTAGCCTCAGCCTTTTCCGGTCGAGCAGCATTAAGGGCTCGTTCTAAGTCATCGAGGACAGGGAGGAGACTGAGTATAAGCACTGAGTTAGCCAGCTTAATTGTTTCCGCCTTTTCCTGTTCACTGCGCCGCTTGTAGTTAATAAAGTCTGCCTGGGCTCTCTGCCAGTTAGCCAGATATTTTTCTGCTTTCTCCTTTTCTTCACCCAGGGCTTGTTTTAATGCCTCAACCTCCTCTGTCTCCGCAACCTGTGACTCTACTTCATTGGTTAGCTCTTCTTCAGCCATTGCTAATCTACCCTTGGTCAATCAGCAGTATCAAGGTCGAGTGTGACGGGTGCTTGTCGTCCGAATAGTTTAGCTACCAGTACACTCAATACCCGGGCTAGATAGCCCACAGTGGCAATGGTACGGGCGTAGGGCATTCTGGTAGGTCCAATTACCCCGATGGTGCCCACTGCCTCTTCGGGCAGCCCATACTGACTGATGACGATGCTATAATTGTGGATGGTCTCCGCCTTATTCTCCCTTCCGATAATTACTCGCACCCCTTTGCTGGTCAGCTTTGGGGGGATGGCATTCCTCAAGAGCCTTCGTTGCTCGATTAATTCCATTAAGCTTAACGTCAACTCACGGTTATTGACGAGCTCGGGTTGGCCAAGGGTAAAGTGCAGGCCATCCAGGTAAGGTTCTTCATACTCCTGGCTATCTTCAGTCTCCATTACTTTTGTCAGGCAATCAGTTATTCGCTGTTCGACAGCAGGGAGTGCCACGCCTTTAGCTACAATCTGTGAGCTGGTTAAGCCCGAGTACATGGCGTTTAGTTTGTTACCGATAATCGTCAGCTCCGACTGAGACATAACCTGGTCAAAGGTTATGAGCAGTTGTTTTACTTTAGCGCTACGGAGGATCAGGATAACTAGCACCAGAGAGTCTCGCAGACTGACTAACTCCAGATGCTTAAATTGGCAGGCTTCTGTCTTGGGCGTAGTCACTAGAGCCATATTCTGAGCCCTCTGTGCGGTAATCGTAGCGGCCAGATTCAGCCATTCGTCCAGTTCACTTTCCACCTGGTGGAAGAGGTGACTTATCAGCCTTTGTTCAACTAGGGGGAGCTTGATGTCACCTAGGGAATCCACGTAGTGGCGGTATCCCTTATCTAGGGGTATGCTTCCTGCTGAAGGGTGAGGGCGAGTGATATAACCCTCCTGCGCCAGGTGTGCCATCTCATTACGGATGGTAGCCGGGCTCACCCCGAGCTCGCCGGCACGGGTAATATTTTGTGATGATACCGGCGTCGCTTTGGCGATATATTGTCCCACGATGGATTTGAGTATAGTCTCTCTTCTGGGAGATAGCATCTCAATCTTCCCTAATTAGCAGTCCAGAGCTTAGACTGCTAATTACTATTTAACACTTCTCTCTATTAGTTGTCAAGAAAAATCAGTATATTAATCCTCAATTGACCAACAGTCTTATCCGTGCTATATTTACTCCTTAGATAAATGGACATAAGTTGGCTAGGTCACTCCTGCTTCAGGCTTAGGGGTAGTCGCGCCACCATTATTACCGACCCTTACTCGCCTGATTTGGGTTACTCATTAGGCAAGCCTACGGCTCGCATCGTAACCGTAAGCCATCAGCACTCGGGGCATTCTTATGTTACCGGCGTTGGTGGCGAACCAAAGCTGGTGACCGGGCCGGGTGAGTATGAGATCAGCGGTGTCCTGATTATAGGGATGACAACCTTCCACGACGGGGAGAGGGGTAAAAAGAGGGGCAAGAATACCGTCTACCTTATAGAGCTAGATGAGGTAGCAGTGTGTCATCTTGGCGACCTGGGGCATGTGCTTACTACGGAGCAGGTGGAGGAGATAGAAAAAGTTGATGTGCTACTGCTTCCGGTAGGGGGGGTATCCACTATCGATGCTCCGCTGGCCGCCGAGGTAGTACGGCAGCTTGAGCCTAAGGTGGTGGTTCCTATGCACTACAAGACTGAGGCACTGACCCGGGAACTGGAGCCAGTGGATAGGTTCCTTAAGGAGATGGGGATAAAGGAGGTCGTCTCCCAGCCCAGGCTGTCCTTGACCAAGGCAAACTTACCGGACACTACCCAGGTTTTTTTGCTTGACTACTGAATTATAAGAATTTACGGATGTCACTAACCCGGGCTGGTGGTCTGGGAGGTCGGACGAGACACATAAGTAAAGCGGCAAATGTGGCTAGCACCGCGAAGAGGATGAAAGCAGTTATGTAGCTTCTCGTAGTATCATATACCCAGCCAGCATAGACTGGGGCTAGAAATGATGCTGGTGCGGTAAATAGGGAAGAGGTTCCTTGGATAGAAGCGAAAGCCTTTCGCCCGAAGTAGCGTCCCCCTATCGTAAGCCTCAAGGGTACGGGTGCCCCGCTGCCGAATCCATACAAGACAAGTAAGACGTATACCATAGCTAGGCTTCGGTTCAGGAGAAAACAGGTAATCCCTATCGTCTGAAGCAGAAAAGCTCCAGCCACAAGAAACTGTAGGCGGTCTTTTCTGATACGGTCGGCAAGAAGTCCGCCAATGAACCTTGCCGGGATGGTGAAGAAGACCATCATTGCCATCATGCCACTGGCTACGGTTTCATTGATGCCCATATCGGTTAGAAAAGGGATGATATGGATGTTAAAACCTCCGACAACTATCGTGGCGCAAAGCCAGGACATAGTCATCAGCCAGTAGGCAGGTGTTCTCATCGCCTCTCTGAGGGTAAACTCTGTCTCTTCGAAGCTGGTGGCATACTCCACGCCTTTATCTATCATGGCGTCTATGTCTGTTTCTGAAGCTGACTCAACTGTGGTTCCGTCGGGGAGTAGCCCGTAGTATTCCGGGCGTTTTTGTTTGACGAAGTACCATGATAGGGGTACTCCAGTAAACATTACCCCAGCCCATATCAAGCAGGTTGTCCGCCAGCCCTCGGTGGTTAATAGCCAGGAGATGATCGGGAGCACTACTACGCCGCATATACCAATGATGACGAACCTTATGCCGAGGGCCAGCCCTCTTTTCTTGATGAACCAGTTGGTCAGAGCCTTGTCAACGGCAATGGTCAAAGCCAGGTTATTACCCATGGCTACGATCACTCCCCAGACTACGTAATAAGCCCAGGGTGAGGCGATGAACTTCATCAATACCAGGCCGGTACTGGTAAAGCAGATGCCGGCAACGATTATCCACTTAGGCCCAAACCTATCACAGAGCCAACCGGTAAGTGGCGCTTCAATACCAGCTTCCAGTCTGCCGATCCCGGTAGCCAGAGATGTAGCTGCCCGGCTTAAGCCCAGGTCGGAAGCAATGGGCTTGAAGAGCACTGACATGCCGTAGCCGTAAAAACCATGCCCTAAACCAGAATAAATGCCGGTAACCAGGTTCATCCACCAGCCAGGGAATATCCTGGGAAATCTTCTCTTAATCAAGAAAGCCCTTTCTCCTTCAGAACTTAATCACTCCAGGGTCGCTTTATCGTGTTATTGTGACCACCAGCAGTAAGATAATTAATAGTAACACTATGGTCAAGAGCGAAGCACCGGCTGTATATATAACCCAGTCAGGGAGGCTTGACTGAGCTGGGGATGGCAGTGAGGGTGACAATTCGGCTACTAGAGACGGTTGAGGTGGTGCTGGCTGGGTGGTGAAGACGCCGGTGGCGCTCCAGTCGCTATTGGTGCTTGAGCCGATGGCTCTGACCTTCCAGTAGTAGGTGGTATTATAGTCCAGGTTAATGTTGCTCTGCCAGGCGGTAGCTGGCAGGGCGTGACTACCTGTTTTCGCGATTACAGGATTGGTAAAGGAAAAAGAGGTGGATACCATTAACTCATACTTTTCAGCTCCTGCCATAGCGCTCCACTGAAACAGGGGCTTTGTTGCTACTTCGCTGGCTCCGGGTTTGGGACTCAGGAGTTCAGGGGCAATGACGGTACGACCAAGGGTAGTGGTAAATGACCATTTAGCTGACCATCGGCTTAATACCGGCTTGGTGGCTCTCACCCGCCAGTAGTATGTGGTGTCCGTATCAAGCGCTGGTAAGTGCGCCGAGCTTGCTACAGTATCTCCTTCAAAACCCTCAGGCACAGTGGAGAAGTCGGTATCATAGTCAAGTTGCCAGTGGTACTCGGTAGCTCCGCTCAGTATCTCCCACTCAAGGACAACATTTTTTGTGCCTATACCCGGTGAGTTATCGGGTGGTGAGATGAGGGTAACCGGCAGGGCTAAGCTATCGGTATAGGTCATCAGCCTGGTGTTTTTGGTGTCGATTGACCACAATTGATTGCCTCGCAACCACAGTCCATTTAGAGTAGCACCATCATCAAGACCACGGGTTACCGTCTCAAAGGTTGGATTCAGGGGATATGCTGGGTTAAGCGAGCGCTCCATGCCACCTTTCTTACTTGTAGTATTTGCTGACTGTAAGTTACTGGCATACAATGTCCCATCAGCGGATATTGCTAGCTGGCTGAGCCGGCTGCCAGCGGGCAGGGTGCCATCAATGCTTTCCCATTGGGCGCTCCTGTTGATGGTAAAGCGGTAGATTCCCTTATCCACGGAGTTGCTGGCGGCATAGACAGTACCATTGCTAATGAACTCAGGGTCGAAGGCAACGGTTATGGCGCCGGTGAGTGGTGGTGAAGTAGCATCGGTTGGCAACGGCTTAAATGAGGTGCCATTATCATTAGAATAGTAGACCCAGCCCTGGGTATTACCTATCAGGATAGTCCTGTCCTGCCCGTAGTTTGGTGAGATGACCATAGATTGTAATGGGTGGCTGCCGACTGCTGTCCCGCTAGAATAGGAAAGACCGCTATCGGTGGTGCGGTACACCACTCCGCTGGTACCATTGTAGCTGCCTAAAAACAGGGTATTGTTGTTAACCGCTGTCCATACATCAATAGAGGAGGGAGCCATCCGGCAGGTGAAGGTCTGCCCCTTGTCCGTTGATTTCCATATTGCTGGGTTGCCATTACTGACGCCGGCTAGGAATACCACCCAACTACCACTGCCGTATGCGGGGGAAAGCTCAACCAGCTTAAGGCTATCTACATTAGGCAGGGTGCTGGTAAACACCCTTTCCCATCTGGCACCCCCATTCAGGCTCCGCCACAGACTGTGCTCAATGCGCATGTCATCAAAGGTGAGCATAAACAGGGTGTTATCCTGGCGGTAATTGGGAGATACTGCCAGGTCAATGATGCCATTGGTGCCGACTCTGGCATCAATCAAGCCTACCTGGTTCCAGGTAACACCGCCATCAGCACTACGGGAAAAGGCGCTCTCCGTGCCAGTGGTAGCCGCATAGGCGGTGCCGCTACTGGGGAAATCGGGAGCCATAAGCAGGCAGGTTCTGGACTGCCCTGTTGGCTCTTTGGTGCTTCTTGTCCAGTTGATGCCCCCATCGGTACTGATGTAGACTCGGGTGCTGCTTGCCGCTCCAGCCAGGAGTCTGACGGTAGCGGTATTCCCGCTGACTGCCAGCCCACTCACATCAACGCTGCTCAGGTTATCACTAGCCCCGATATTAAGGTCGGTCGCATTTGAGCTGTCCGGTACCGGCTTCCCCGTAATCTTATAGACGTCGCCGTTACCGGTGCCGGTATCAATAGCCACGAACAGACTATAGCCTGCCGTGGTCGCATCATAGTCGTCGGGAAAGGCAATTACCGCTTCTCTTGGCACCAGACCGGCGACGGTGGCATTGCCGCTGACCTGGCCCCAGCCGCCGTCACCAACCTTGGTGGTGACCAGGGTGTCCCGTTCATTGGTGACCACCGCCACGAGCTGCCCATCAGAAGCAAACTTTGGCGAGAAGGCTACCTTACAGACATCGTAGCTACCGATATTGGTATCGTGCCAGGTAGGGGGTGCTTCACCCTCGTCCAGGGTGTAGACGCCGCCGTATTGTGAGTTGTCCCTATCTACGGTGCCGACGATAACGATATTTCTGCCAGCCAGTCGAGCCACATCAAGGCTGGTGATGGCGATATTATCAGCGCCAGCCCCGCCCGGGCTTGGCGGCAAGCGGGTGAAGCTAGTGCCAGCATCGGTAGATTTGTAGATATAGGATTCGGTGGCGTAATAGATACAGTTGGCATCACCCGGGGCGGTGGCGATATCAACTATGGCATCGCTGACCTGACCGGTAGATGACCAGCTATAGCCGGCGTCTCGGGACTTGAACAGGGTGTAGCTTGTCCCTGACGGGTGGGCGTAGCAGTAGAGGGTACCATCGTTAGCCATGGTCAGGTGCTGGATGTTTGAGCCGCTGGCCAGCACCCAGTTGCCTATCTCCCCCTCAGTGGGAATATTTACCCTGGACCACTTAACTTCATCCGGGGCAGCCGTTACCGGGCTGGCAGGGAAGGGCGAGCCGAGTAGGCTCAATAGCGGAGTCAGCGCCAGAGCGGCGAGAAGGAGTTTTGCTATCCCTGCCCGATGGATCCTTACCTCGCCCATCGCCATATGGCGAAATTTTAGCTTTAGTTTAAAGTGGAAGTCAAGAGTAAAAAGGAAGGGAGGTCGCCTCTGGCGACCTCCCTTTTGTACCCGGGTCAGGTACTATCCGTCAAGTAAGAACCAGTTGTTTTAGGCGACTCGTCTGGTTCTGACTATCAGGACAATCAAGGCGATAAACAGTACGATACCGACACCGATTATCACCCACAGCATATACTCCGGAATCGCGGGTGGTGACGGTTCTACCGTTACCTTCGCCGGTTCTACGGTCACGTCCACCTTCGGTGCTGGTGGCTGTTCCACCTTTATTTCGGTAGGTACTGGTTCCGCCATGGTGGTGAAGATACCCGTTGCCCAAGCGGTAGCTGGAGTTACCCAGGCTGGTCCTACCTGGTAGGGTTCAGCCAGGACGCCTCTCACCCTCCAGTAGTAGGTGGTGGAGTACTTGAGCTCTTCCGGAGCGGCATACATGTTGATGGGTACGTTGGCACTCCACTTCAGAATCTTGAAGGTGGGGTCCTCGGAAAGGGCAAACTCGTACCGGATAGCCCGCGGGACCACTGTCCAGACAAACGTTGGCGTAATGGAGACGTCCACAGCTCCGGCTGCCGGTTTTTCAATTACGGGCACGGCTGCCGGTTCCGCCATGGTGGTGAATTGACCTACCGACCACGCCGTCTCAGGAGTGGTCAGGGCTTTCACCCGCCAGTAGTAGACAGTGGAGTAATCGAGGGCTTTCGCCGGTTTGTAGAAAGCCTGGGTCACGTTGGCACCTTCCACCAGGGTGGCAAAGTCTGAAGCCTTGGATAGCTCAACCCTGTAGCTGGGCGCTCCGGTAACGGCGCTCCAGACCAGCGTTGGCGAGACCGCAACACCACTCTCCCCGATTTCTGGAGATTGCAGCGTCGGTGCTGCCGGCGGTACCACCGGTTCATCAACTAGGACGAACGGCAAGCCCACCAGGTCACCGATGACTGGGACGGTGCCACTAACCACAACATTAACATAGGCATAGCCGCTGACGAGGTTGATGCCCTGAGGCAGGAACGACGGGTTTGCTGAAGCATAGGCGGCGGTAGCGGCACACTTCACCCACTTGCCCTCCAGAGTGCTGTAGATGTAGACCTTGGTGTTTGCCGTAATGTTGGCGTTGTAGAGCTTGATAAGGACAGTGTTGGTGCCAATAGGTCCCCCACCACCCACATAGACATCGTAGTAGCCATTGGCTAATGCGGTGTATGGAGGAGCAACAGTCGTCGGGTTGGAC
>Ga0209102_1000530_pt1 | contig 24944 bp, 35 predicted proteins | sample ConPoolayeHmetaG_FD_185483 | JGI IMG/M metagenome (GOLD analysis project Ga0209102, IMG submission 185483) | Hot spring microbial mat communities from California, USA to study Microbial Dark Matter (Phase II) - Cone Pool mat layer H metaG... ...
TCTCCCAAAACTTTTGAAGGAAAAAGAAGCGGAAAGTTTGCAAGCTTGTTTGTAGCTGATAAGAGTGGCATTTTACGAATTGTCCTATGGAACAACAAGGCAAATCTTGTAGAACTTGGCGAAATAAAGATTGGTCAGATAATACGCTTCTCTCATGGCTATACACGCGAAAATCGTAATGGAAGAGTTGAAGTGCATATCGGAGAAAAGAGCAAAATTGAACTTAACCCAAGCGATGTAGATGCAAAGGATTATCCTACAATAGGCAAATTCGCAACTAAAATAAAGGACATAACAGAAGCTTACAAGAACAAGAGAATGAATGTAGTTGGCAATGTTAAGGAGCTGTTTTCTGCATCTACCTTTGAAAGACGAGATGCAAGCGTTGGAAAAGTCATGCGTTTCAGATTGGCGGATGAGACTGGTGATATATCAGTAGTGGTTTGGAATGAAAAGGTAGACGAGACTGACAAAACCATTAAAAAAGGTGCGGAAGTTCAAATAGTAAATGCGAAAGTAAAGAAGGCATTAAAAGAAGGCTTAGAACTTCATGTTGATGCCGAAACATATCTGGCGGTTCAGCCGCCTAAGTTTCTAAAAATAATGGCTTTACGTGAAGGATTAGCTAACGTTAACATAGAAGGTGAAGTTACCACTAAACCTATGCTTAGAGATGTCAAAACATCTAAAGAGGAAAATGTGAGACTCGCAAGTTTCGAGTTGAAAGATGAAACAGGAAAGATATGGGTTTCAGCATGGCGAAAACACGCAGACTCTCTCAAAGACCTAAAAGTAGGCGATAAAGTCATCATAAAAAACGCTTTTGCGAAAAAGGGCTTCGGCGAACAAGTTGAAATCTCAACACGAGATGCCACATCAATAACCATAATCCATAAGAAGACTCTTGGTGCCGGGGGCGGGATTCGAGCCCGCGACCTCTGGACAGTTAGGCGCTAATGCCCCATCGTGTTCTCCAGATTATGAGTACAATTTGGGACATATCGGGCTTACCCGAAACCCCCAGGACCAAGAGATTGACTATAGGGGCTTGCGTGAAGAGTTCATTGCTTGGCTTCAGAGTAAGGGGCTTAATAAGTATTATGCGAAGGGTATGGTTAGCAGCTTGGACAAGCACGTCGGTGAAAAGCGCATTAAAGAGAGTATGGACATCGTTAACATCTTTGCCAACGTTACAAGTGGAAGGCATGAGTTGATTCCTGCGTTGCATGCGTTGCTCAACTTTGCCAAGCTCAAAGGCTTTGACAGGGCTTCGATTGAGACGTTGAAGGAGGCTATTCCGAAACGGGAGATTGGCGTTGACTTGAAGATTCCAAGCGAAGATGACATCGTGCGCTCCTTGCAGATAGTGGAAAAGGTGGATTTGCTAAAGCATAGGGTAGCTTTTAACTTGACTTTAGACAGTGGCTTGCGACTGACGGAAACGGTAAAGTTAATCGATGATTTCAAGGCTGACACGGTAGAGAAGGCAGAGGGGTTCTATGTGGCTTGCGCGGGAATGTTCAGAAAATCCAAAGTAGCCTACTACGGCTTCTTCACAGAGCACACGATGCAGTTGCTCAAGCAGCTTTCCGAGGAAGAGAAAAAGCGTTTGACAGACAAGAACGCAGGAAAATACGTGCAAAAGCTTCCAGGGGTAGTTCGCTGCAAATACTTGCGGAAGTTTGCGTTTGACAAGATGATAGAGCTTGGAGTGCCAGAAAGCGTAGCAGACTTCATAGAAGGAAGAACGCCTAAAACCATCGGTGCTAAGCATTACATGATATTGCTGAGGCAAGCTAAGCAATACTATCCAAAATATGCGGAGTACATCGCACAACTAAGGCAGAAAGCTGATTAACTATAGCCTAAACTTCCTTTTTCTTTTTTTCCAGAAAAGGTAAACGTTCTTCTGTATTAAGAAGCTACAGACTTTGATTAGACATGTAAATCTTTTGACGCTGCCTTTGCTTATTTCGTGAACGTAAGCTTCTTTCCTCCTGAAGGCATATGGCGGGAAAAGATAACACTAATATCGGTTTGATGTATCCTTTTATTTAGAAGGAGAATCCGGTGTGGGAAGCGACTTTGTTCCAATCCAGGTTAAGAGTGGAATAAGGAAAGGCTCAGAAGAAGGAACTGAGGTTGTAGTGAAGTATGTAGAATCAGTTCGTCGAAAAGGACCCTTTCACTATACGCAATTCCTGCCCGACCACCATATTCTGTTTCCGGTCTGGTTAATATTATGGTTCGTTTCATTCTGGTATAGCGTGTTCACGCAGTACTGGACACCATTCCTAATTGTCGCTGTTGTGCTAACCCCCTTATTCGTCTTTCTGTCTGTCTTCGCATACATCACGAGAAAAAAAGTCTGGATTATGGTTGACGAAGAAAAGCAGAAGACGATTTTTTTCCCAAACGTTTCAATAGCCAACATCACTGATGTGAAAGAAGTTGACGATAGGGGTGTAGGATGGGATTCAGAATGGCCTCCAGAATGGCGTGACATTGTAAGGATTGACCATAACCATACCGGAGAAGTTTGGGTAGAAGGGGAAGGCGATGATGGAGGGACTTACCGTGCAAAGTTCTATTGTCCTGATTTATACGATAGAGTAAAACATGATTGGAAAGATTACCAGCAACAATTGAAGCAAAAAGCATTTGAAGAACATAAAGGGGAACTGGAATATCTCGAGAAGGTTGGACGTTACGAAGAAGCCGCGCGAATATATGAGAAGTTGGGTATGCCTGAAAAAGCAGGGGAAATGAGGCGCAAGAAAAGAGAGATTGTTGCGCTCGATCTGAACGCTTTAATTCGGCAATTAGGTGAAAGAGGGTTCACCATTACATACAGTTGTTCTCATTGCGGAGCACCTGTTAGCATAAGTGGAGAAACCAAAACTGAGGCCATTCAATATTGTAGCCATTGTGGTTCCAGAATAGAGACCATAGATTTAGCCCGTTTCATCAAAAAATATCTCTCTTGACACTTATCTCGTTTGCATATAATAGATGGTGACGCTACGAATGTAAAAAATTTACATAGTCTGTCAAACTTGATGCGTTTCATATAATAAGTAGGGCGGTTTAATCTGACTAAGCGAAACTGCAGATTTATAGAATGGATTATCACGATTACAGACTATAGAGAGGATTTTACACGTTGCATAATTTCGTTAGATTTCTTATTTTGCCATCTGATGACTGCTACGAAAATCGGAATTATGAGAACAAAGGTCAGAAAAGAAATGGCTGAAAGACCAATATAAATGTAGAATATCATGGTAAGCAAACCACCCAAACTTACCATGTAAAAAAGCAAAAACATTGCAGCTACGGTGAAGAGTGCATCCCGGAGGTTTCTTTCCTCTTTCCCAATTGCTTTCCAGCGCCAAAGAGCTCCCATGTATTTCCCGACACCTATAGTCTCTGCAATCAACAAAGCGTAAGCTGCGTGTTGATAAAACGCTAATCCCAATCTCACAACGACTATGATGCCTATTATTGTAAGCAGAATCAGAAAAAAAAGTAATGGGGCATAGAATTCAAGAGAAATTTCCGCACCTTTGGTTATAAAAGCCAAAACACCTGCCATTATTGCAGCATAGATATTCGTGAACCATAATCTCTCACTTTCTATATGCCTTATTTGCAACCAGTGTTGCTCAAAAATGCTTTTTATCAAGTCCTCGTTCAACTGCCTTCTTCCTTGTTCTGACTCACTCATCTTCCTCACCATAAGAGAAATTTTCCAATCGTTGCCTTACATTTCACGGAATCTATCTGACTCCTCATTCTGGAGTATATTAAAATTTTGTGCATTTCGACTTTTAAAAATGTGATAGCACGTAATGTTTTTCATTCTTCCGATTTGATTGCGCATGAACTGAGCAAGACTTTGGGAAAAAGGTCACGGCGTTTTGGACACGGGGCTTCTCCTCCAGAACAGGTACACTTTAGTTTGTAGCAGAAAGCTGCAGACTTTGATTAAGTGTGCAAGTCTTTCAAAGCTGGCTTTTCTTATTTCCTTTGTGTATGCTTCTCTTTTTCCAAACAGCTGATGAGGAAAGAAGTATTTCATAAATCGAGCGTGGCTGTTTCTTACGAATGCTTCTCTAACTTCAGCTACTTCCCTGCAGCTTAGAGTTTGAAGCCTGTTCAATACGTATTTTTCACTGCCGAGGAGTTGAGTGTTAAATCTGAATTGATGAAGAGTTTCTACGACTTTTAGGGCTTCTTTTGGCGGTGGCTGTTGGGCGATTTTCTGCATTCCTGCTTTTTCGGCGAAGGGATTATATTTTGCCATGACTGCAGGCATTTCAACGTATTCGGTTCCAGCCAGAGGCAATGTTTCCTTGACAAGTCTTGTGCCTAAGCCTATGGTGCGGTATTTTGGATGTACAACTACTCGGGTGATTATGCTTAGTTTCTCGTTCAGCTCTTTCATGCTCATTTTTGGTAAGACATGTCTCCTTCCGAAGCATGTGGGTGGTGGATAGTTGTAGACTATTACTCCGCAGAGATCTTCGCCTCGTTTTAGGCAGAAGATTTTTCGAGGTGCGGCTATTTTGTGGCTGCGGTAGTGGAAGCCTGCAAGTTTTCTCCAGTCTTCTGTTGTGCCTTCTGTGATCTGCATTTCCTTTGTGAGGCTGCATTCTTTGGCTGGCTTGTTTGGGTAGTAGTTGACTGTTATTTCTTTGCCGAATCGTTTGTGTATGTGCACTGAGGGGTTTAGGTCTTCGAGTAGGTCTGTGTGGGTTGTTGCTGCCAAAACTGCCTTGCCTTGTTGTCTTGCGTGTTTCTGGAGGTTGTAGGCTACGATTTTTGCTGTGTCTCTGTCGAGTGTTGCTGCAAACTCGTCCATTATCCAGAATTGTGCTTGGCTTTCAATCATTTTTGCTATCTTGTAGCGGTATTTCTGTCCGTCGCTTAGTTGCTCATAACTTCTTAGGAAGAGAAACGCATCATTCAAACCCACTTTGCTCAGAAGCTCTAAGGCTTCTTCGACTGTTTTGCCGACTGTTTCGATTAAAGGCTTGTTTGGATCTGGCTTAATGTCAGTTACATTGATTGATGTGACTTGCATGTCTTGTTTGATGTCTTTCTCCAGAGCCTTCAGCAGCACGCTTTTTCCAGAACCACTATCGCCTGTTATGTAGACAATGTCGGTTGGTCCTATCTTCAGCTTCACATTGTCGTAGACTACGAATTTTTCCCATTGGTCGAGTCCAAGCCCGAAGGCTTCAGCCACGTTGACAACTCGTTCTGTTGGTTCTGGTGCTGCGGTTTCGTAGGCTATGTCGATTATGAATTTGCCCTGTTGCTTGTCGTATCTGCGCCTGATTTGGCGTATGCGGAAAAGCTCGTGTCTTCTCATCTTGTTGTTCCCGTGACTTGGTGTTTTTGCAGTTTCTTTCGTAGCTGTTGCAGTTTCACTTTTGCAGCAGAGGCGATACGGGGCACAACCCAAAGTTTGGGCGGAGGTTCAGTTCGGGATGAGTAGCAGGCTAAGGCTAAACTCCAGAAGCGATCATCATTAGTGCCTTCTGGGTGCGAGAATTTGATTTTTCCTTCTTTTGTCAATTCGAAACGTTCAATGTTTAACTCCGCAATCAAGTCGCTGTCATAAGGGATTTTGAACTTCTTTTCAACCATGCATTGTTTGAGCCATTGTGCCATTTTCTCTTTTGTTTCTTGTGTAAATTTGACGCCTTCAGTCTCCGTTATTCCAGCGTTTACCATGTCTTCGACGATGTAGTCGCCTACACCTGTCATGTCCACTAAGACCTTGTTTATGGTTTGCCATCGGTCGCAGAGAGTCTTAACGTAGCCTATCACGCTTGCGTATGGTGTCCGCAACGGAAAGCGGTGCATGTGGATTAATCTTATAGAAGTATCCATTACCTCGACAACTGAGAGGACGCTGTAGTCTTGGTATTTGCCAAGGTCTAAGCCCGCGTAAAACTCGCCTGTGACGGCTTGTTCAAAGTCGCAGTATTCTAAGCTGCTATCTATGCAACTTGTGATGAGAGCTTGGTTGAGCCAGACGTTTTCGTCTTCAGCCCATTCTGCTTCCATCTCTCTGCGCCAACGCCAAGGGTCTCCTTCATACTCGTGTCTCTTCTTTTGCAGCCATTTCTCGGTTATAGGTCCATTTGGTTCGAGGGCTTGCTGGTAGGTTACATGGCTTTTTGCGAAGTGTTGGAAGGCGTTGTCGTGGAATAGTTTCCAGAAGGTGCTGTCTGTTGTCCATGGTGTGCTGCTTGCTATAAATTTGCCGTTTGTGGTTGCTAATGTGAAGCTTATGGCGTCGAACATTTCTTCGTCGTTTGGGATGAAGTTCATTTCGTCGCAGTACACGATTTGAAGCGTAAAGCCACGAAGATTATTGGGGTTGTTTGGGAAGGCTTGGATTGTGCTTCCGTTCTTAAGCCTCACCATGGTTCTTTGCGGTTTGTAGAAGAGGCCTGCTGGGAGTTTTGTTCGGAAATAGTTGATTTTTGTTATGGGTATCATTGTTTGTCGCCAGCTTGGACCCACGACCGCAATGTGTGAACCAGAATGTAGTAGGGCGTAGTGTAGGAGCCATGCGGCAATCAGGTGGGTTTTGCCGCTCTGTCTGCACCACCTTAAGGCGACATCATTTTGTTTTGCCAAGAGATGAGCTGCTTCCGCTTGGTATTTCGTTAGGCTTAAGCCAAGCATTTTTTGACAGAACTGAATGAAGTCTTTTGGGATTTCTGTTTGTTTGGCTTTCTGTTGTTCAAGCCAGTCGTTTTCAAGTTGTTTGGCTTTGTTCAGAATCTCCTTTAGCTTCACGGATCATGTGCTCCAAATTTTCAAAATATTCTAAAGCCTTAGCTTCGTCGAAGCTTTCGGAAATGCTGTTCATTACTTGACCGAGGTAGCCCATGATGCGAACCCAAATCTGAGCCTGCTTAGGCTTCGTCTGGGGGTCTGATGCAGCTTTCTTGGCAATGTCAAACATGGCTTCCAGTTCAGTCAGCAACTTTTGCCTAAGCTCCTGAGTGCCCTTCTTCACTTGATTCTTTACGCTTCGAGCCTTGCGGAGAAAGCCTCCTAAGCGATACCTCCCTATCGTTTTGTAGACCCCCCTACGTTTTTTGTGTTAAGAAAATGCCTGTTATGTTGCCTATCAAAGCGGAGATCACGGCGAAGATTTCGGGGTTCCATGTGCTCAGAACAATTAGGTGTACTGCTTCGAGTGCTGTTAGGCATGCGACCATGCCGAGGCTGAAATAAACAGCGTAAAGCAGCTTCTGGCTTGGTGGAATTTCTATTGTTTGCTGTTTGCCTCTTGGTCCTTTGTGAATTATCTTCTTTGTTAGGGCTCTTCTAATCCAGCTTCTCATGGTTGTTAGTCCTCATCTGGAAAATTCTTCTGCGTCTTCTTCGTGTTCCTGCGCCTGTCAATATGTTTTTGAGGATTAGAGTGGCTTCTTCGTTTGTGAGAAAAGCCTTTTTGGTTATTTGGATTTCTTTGAACCATGGAAACGGAATTGCCGTGTAATCCACATCATGCAGTTCGCTGTTGTAAGAGAAGTCGTTTTGACAGAGAATTGCATGTTTTGGTTCTCCAGCATAGCCTACGTATATGCCTACGCTTTTAACTGGAACTGGAATTCCAGCAGTTGTGAAGCTGGAGCCTACGCTTGCGTCGTTCCAAAATATGCACACAAGGTCTCCTGGTTGAAGACCCTTTATTTCCTTTAAAGCTTGTTTGCTCATTTTAAATTGCTCGCATATATCTGTTTTTGATGCTACAACAGGGAAGATATGTGAAAATTGGTTTGATTTAAGGCATTTTGCTGGGAGTTGATTCTTATTTTTTCGTATTTTCTGAAAATGCATTAGAATTTGCGTGTGCATCAAAAAGTGAAAAAAGTTTGGTGAAGTTTATGGTGCGGGTGCAGGTTGTTTTATAACCTTGCATATTGGGCAGTATCTTTCTGGTTCTTCGGTTTCTGCGCACACATCGCATATTGGTTTTCCACAATTTTGGCATATTTTGTCTCCAGCTGTTGGTTTTCCACATATTACGCATGGTTCCTCTGTAAGCTCCAAGGTTATTGTTGCTCTGACTTTGCGGTCGATGTCTATTCCTATTCCTTTTGCGAGTGCTGGAAGATTAAAGTCCATAGCGTCTAACCATTCAAGGCTACTGTCATCCACAACTATAACGTTGAGCCTGAAAGTTCCAGTGGCAGAAATTTTCTTTTTCGTCTCGAAAGTCATCTTATATCAGCTCCGAAGAATACATATTTTTCACACGTTATTTATTTTACTTTTGGTCATCATATTAAAGGATTTGGGATAAAAGTAAAAAATGTGTGTCTTTAACACGTACGCGGAAATTTTCTTATTGTAACTCGGAACGAAACATTTTCTTCCAAAAGTAAAAAGGAGGTGATCTCGGTGAACTTAAAAACTGCCTTAATATTAGTTCTCATTGTATCTGCTGTCGCCACAACTTTCTTCGCACATGAAACTTATGCTCAAACACCATGCCAAAAAAGTGCGTACGTTAATGAACCACAGAGTGCTGTGGAAACATGCAATAGTATAATAGTTGAGCCGATGGAAGAAATCGATACTCCTGGAGGCCCTACAGCTACAACTACATAAAAAGATAAGAACATAAACATCAAATGTTTAGATAATACCAGCTGAGGAATGCAGACTGAAATGCTGAGAACCATTGACGTTAAAATGCTACAGGCGCTAAGTGAAATTGGTCCAGCCAATATTTCAAAAGTTGCAAGAAGTATCGGTGTGCCACGGAAAACGTTAATGTTCCGAATAAAACGCATGCGCTCAGATCCTCGATTTTTTTTGAGAACACATGTATCTGTTTACCACACTTATCTCGGATTAAAAAAGTGTGTTGTTTTTGTTGAAGCCAAGCCGGGAATGGAACCTCTTCTTTTTGATTGCATGTTGACAAACGAATTTTGGCTCTATGTTTGTAGATCCTATGGAAGGGGTGAAGGGTGCACAGGTGTTTACGCTGTTCCGGTGGATTATTGCGCGGAATTTGAAGCATTTATGCGTGAAATGAAGCATTTAGGCGTAGCTAAAGATGCTCAAATTTGCTGGTCTACATGTTTTCAAGGTGGGCGCATAACTTCTGAATGGTTTGACACTCTTCAGGAAAAATGGGTTTTTCCGTGGGATGAATGGGTAAAGGAAGTGCAAACACAAAAAACCGACTTGCCCTACACTTTGATGGAACCTGAGGGTTATTACAATTATGGGGATGAAATTGATATTAAAATCCTGGAAAAGCTGGAAGCTGATGCGACAAGAAGTTTAAGTTATGTAGCAAAAAGCTTAGGGATTAGCCGTCAACTGGCACAATATCATTACCGTGAACATTTGATTAAGAAGAGACTTATAGAAGGTTATGAAGTCTTTGTGATGCGATACGATGATTCTCAATCAATTATGGCTTATTTTGTAATAACATTTCCTAACTATGAAAAGTTTGCAAAGTTTACAAATTCTTTACTCGACAAATTTTTTGTCATCACTATGGGTAAGATGATGGGAGAGAATGGTCTAATCGTGGAAGTGTTCCTTCCGCTTGAGGAATTTCGAAAATTTGTTGATACGTTATCTGCGATGACAAGAATAAAACTTGTGCGTAGCTATAAGTATTTTATACAAGATTTGAGAGTTAGACGGCGACAAACGATTTGGCCTCGGTTTTTCAATGGCAAATCATGGGTTTATAATCATGAGGATTACATTGAAAGGCTTCGTCGGAAAGTTAAATCTGAATTGTTTAAAGGCGCATAGAAGTTTAGCTATTTATGGCTTTGCAGTGTCAATTAGTTTCTGCAGCCAAACGGTTACTGCTGTTGGACCAACTAACGCGGTGTAGACGTCGAAGGTCATGCCAGCCATGTCAAGTCCGAGAGCTGAAAATGTGCCAATTGCCAGTGTTCGCAGGAACTTCATCAGACTGAAAGGCTTATCTTGTGAGGCATAGCCTAAAAAGGCGTAGATTAGTGCTGCGGAGACGCCTAAGCCTATGTTTAATGGGTTCATTTCGGCGTTTTCACCTCCTTTTCAGTTTCTTGCCATAATTCCCAGCCGAATTTTGTTGCGTTTTTGCGGAACTCTTCAGGGCGTATGAGCCCTAATTCCGCAGCTTTTATGAGATCAGCCATGACAACCTCTGGGGTTTCTGGGCTACCCCAGTTGAGGCGGACTTTGGCTTCTGCGGGATTGAAGCCTGATTGGGTTAAAACCGCGTTAAAGATGTCTCTTTCCACTTGTCTTTTGATGTAGCGTTGTATGGGTTTGGTCAGCATGTCTTGAAGGTTTAGGGCTGCGTTTGCTGAGGCTTCCGTAAAGCCTGGCGTGCTGAATAAGCGCGGAAGCGGGGTTTCGCAGCCAAGGTAGAACTGGTTTATTATATGTTCAATGTAGTATTCGAAGCGGGCTCTTGGGTCAAGCATTACTGGTTTTATGTCGCCTTTTCCGCTGTAGAATAGCCATGCGCCTTCTTCTGGGCGGTTTTTGATTACGCTTTCGAATTTCTGTATTGTTTCGTTGTTTGCCTTCTCAAGTAAGGCTAAAACATCTGGTCCAGCATATTTTTCAAAGATTTTTGGCATGATGCGTTCGATTTTGGCTTTCATCCATGCGTAGCTTGGTCTTCTGTTGCCGTTGAGGATGAGCGTTTGGAGTAGCACTTGGAGAATGCCTACTCCGAATCCAGATGTGCCTGTGCAGTTGATTTTCCAATGAATGATGGATTCGGGTTTAAGTGTTTCTCCGCCGTATTTTTGTGTAAGTTTGTAGCCTTCAATTTTGCTTGGGATTTTGAGGTTTTCTTCGCTGTAAAAGCTGTGTTCTATCTTGTCGATGGCGTCTATGTTTAGTCTTTTTAGTTCTTTCAGGTTTTCAGGCGTTATTTTTAGCCAAAAATCGTTTCCGCAGGCGATTAAGACGCGTGCCATGTCATTGAGCAAAGCGTCAAGGTTTACTTCTTCATTAAAGCTGTCGATAACTCTTTTTGCTTCTTCGTCTTCTGCTGTTGTGTAGAAACCCATGCCGACAGTGGCAGCAGCTAAAAGGTCAACGCTTGCCTTACATGCTGGGTCTTTTTCGTAAAGTTTCAGAATATCAGAGAGTGGAACTTCTGGAGTTTCGGAAAATATTTGGGTGTTTGGGTAGGCGTAACCTGCCCTTGTCGGTTTTGTGAACAATTCCACTAAACGTTTTAGAATACTCAACTATGCAGCCCTTCCAAGAGCTTCTTGCCCTTTTCAGTTATCACGTATGAGGCTCGATGTCTTAGTTCGCTTTTTTGCACATAACCACTCTTAACAAGGTATTGGAATATGCTTTCAAACGTGGCGTGAGTGGCGTGAACGTCAAGTCTTCTGACGATTTTCTTTTCAAGCGCAGTCCTACCTAAAGGTTGCTTGTCAAGTTCCCGCAGCACGGCTTTTGCAAGCTGCAACCTTTCGTTTAGGCTTCTCATGTGCAAACAACCTCAACAGGTTTTTGAGTGCTATAAAAGGGGGAATTATCTGCATGAGCAGAAACGTTATTGCAGACCATCAGAATCTGCAACTCACGTTTACCTTCCAAGCCGTAAACGCTGGGAGTCAAATCAGGCGTGTAAGGCTCCATTTTAGCTCCGCATAAGGGGCAATACTCCCAGCAGTCGCAGACGACAATGTCGCCTGATAGCCTACCAGCAAATGTTTTTCCGCATCTGGGACATTTGCCCTTAGCCAACTAACGTGAGCCTCTTTGCACGGCTTTAGTGCGGAGAACCGCCAAGCCTATACGTTCGCTTCCGACAACACCGTATTTTCCAGCGTCTGGACGTTCATAAGTTTTCAATAATGGCTCTCTGCGGACAAGCATAACGCCTGCTTTAGTCGTGTCTATAAACAAGGTTTTAGTGACGAGGCTGCTGCGGATGAAGGTTACGCCTAATGTTGTATGCTGGATTACGCCTTGTTTGACGTTTGCTGGGTCAAGGTAAAGGCTGTTCACAAACTGGTCTAAACGCATAAGCTCAGCGTAAACAGTTGGGCTTACAGCAACAACATTCGGGTGGAAGTCTTGGCTTTCAACATATCCAAGGTTGTCAGTTATGTTCGCCCACGTTATTGGCGAGGCGATAGTAGTTTCAGAGCCGTAAGCCAAGTCTGGACCGCTTATAGCGTTATACAATGCGATTACTTTTTCAGTTTCCTTCTTTGCTAAGCCATAGCCAATCACATCCATGTAGTATTGGACAACGTCAAAGCTTGCGTCTTCAGCAAAAGCCTCACTCCACTCTTGCCCTGTGCCTAACTCTACGTTTGTTCTAACGTCAACAGTATCCACCTTTGACGCCACTTTCATCGGTGGGGCTTCACCAGACTCAAAAACGTAGGCAGTTCCCTCACGCACAAACCTTTCCAAAGCCTGTTTAGTTGGAATTGCCGTTAAAAGCTCCCGTCCAATAGTAGCAGAGCGAGCTCCAGCCCAAACACGGTCATGCATTGCGCCCAAAGCAGAGGCAACATCGCTGAACAAACCTTCACGGATAGCCTTTCGGATTATACGGTCCTGCTCAGCCCTTTGAAGCATCTCACTCCAAACCTTATCGCCAAGCTCTGGGTCCCGCAAAACTGATTCTTGAAGTCTGTTAACCACGTCAATCACCCGCCTACTTATGCAGCTCAATTAAGCCTGTGTCACCGTTAGCGAAGGTCTGCAATGCTGTGCCGATGACTTTACGGTCGTCGCCTGCAGCGGGCGAAGCTGGGTAAGTGTCTATTTGTCCGTTTGCAGCGCAAATAACACGTGTGCCTCCTGTTATAGCCGCAGCAGCGGTAACCTTGACAATGCCCTTAATGATGACTGGAATTGTTTCTCCAGCAGAACCGCTTTTCATGGCTACGCCAACAGCATTAAGACATGCTGCAGTCGCCGGCTCAACTGAACAGATTTCACCAGACGTATGAGCTGAAAATTTGACAACTTGCCCTTTAGTCACAGAGGCTCCGCATTTCATTGGAATTATCAATGCTTGTTCTGGGAACGGCGTTTCTCCAACAGCACATGCAGGAAACAAGTCAGCCATTAATCATTCACCTTTTAGAACATTTTTAGCCTTGCCAGTTCGTCCTGACAAGGTTGCCACGTCAGATGGAGACGTAACTTTGACTCATTTTCTTTTTTCAAAGGGCTTCAGCCTCCAACTCCTTAACTGCTCTTTTAATTTCCTGTGCTAACCGATAGCCGCCACTTGCTGGACTCCAAGCACGCAAAACATGCTCAGGTGGAATCTTTGACATTATTTTCTCTTTAACCCTTGACAATGGAACTATTGGTTCTTTGGGCTTCTGCACAAGGCTTTCAGTTAGATCCGAAACATGTTGCGTCTGCTTCTGCTCAGATGCTTCGCCACGCTTCTTTTCCGCCGTTTGCAGCTTAAGCTTCTCAATTTCCTCCCAAATTTCCTCAAGCACATCTTCAAGGTTTGCAAGAAACTCGTCTGAAGTAGGTTCAGGCAAAGTCTCAATCTTCTCCGGAATGATCTCATCAGCGTTAATCTCCTCGTAAAGCTTCATTTCCTCAGCAGAAGCGCCAATGCCAAGCTTTTTCTTAACAGCCACAAGAACATGCTGAGCTTTAGCACGCTGCTCCTCTGGAATCTTTGCCTGAGGCAACCGTGCATTAGCATTTCTTAAATGCGGAAGATCCACACGCCCTTGCGCATCCTTATACGGAAACATCCTTAAACTGCGAGGCTTTGTCCTTCCAGTTTCATCCTTCTCTCCGCCAGACAAGATCAAGGCAAAGCTGCTGTCAGGCAAGTCGTTAACGTAGCGTCTCGTCCAAACTCGCTCCGTAATCAACGGCTTCAAAACCGTCAGCCTATCTTCTACTTTTTCATTTTTATTTTCGCTCAATTTTTCAACTCCCACAACAGTCGGAGGCACAGCACTCGGCTGAACGCCAACCGGTTGCGGAGCTAAACTTGGTCGAGCATACTGTGGATGGTCCTTCAACCAAGACTCAATTTTGTCAGGCGCCCAGCCAGACGACTTCATAAAAAGCAAGGCGAAAGGCTCAATGCTGGCTGGATTCTCCAAGAGCCGCCCATACAAAGCTTGAATGCCAAGGTTTCTGTCAACCCAGCCAACCGTAAAATGTTCAGAAGAGAAAACTGACAAATCACGGATTTGATATAAAATAAAATCCTGCTGTTCAGCCTGAGCTTGTTCCTTGGACAAGCTTTCTAAAATGTGGATATTAGTTTCTGGAATTCCAGGAACAGCCACAAGGCTTAACTCGGCATTATGCAAGCCATGAGGCACCTTACCGTCTAAAACGTCTATGCGCTCGTAGTCTGCGCCTACACTGACGTGTTGGATCAAGCCTTTTCGGATTTTTTCTGCAACTTCATCGTCATAGACTTCTGCTTCGTACCAGAGGTTTTGTCCATCCCAATCTGTCTTGACGACTTTTCCAATAGCGTTAGGGACGGCCACATGCTCGACGTAGATAGGAGCAGAGACAAGTTTGTTGGCGAAATTCTGCAGCTCTTCAGGCGTGTAAACATTGAAGTTTCGGCTCATCCCAGAAGTGATGGCAATACCGCGAATGCGAAGAGGTTTGTCAACAATCTTCTCCAAAACTTGAAAAGGCAATATGACCGAAAAGTGCTCTTTAACCAAGCCTTCGCGGTGTTTTTCAAACCAAGCCTTGGCTTTCTCCAGATCCCAGCCTTTAGCTTTATCAAAAAGATAGCTTTGCACGGTAGTCTTGTCTTCACCCTTGGGCTTTCCGACTACCGCTTTAATGCCTTCTTCCTCGCTTATCGTGATAGTGCGGAGGCTATCTTGCTCAAAATCTTCAGGGTTATGATGTCCGGAGCGAATGTATTGATCAGTTTCTTCCCATGGCAGAGCCTTGAACCAACCTTTGTCATACTCTGCCCATTAAGATTATATCACTCAAAACATAAGTTGAATTGTGCAATAGGCTGGTCAAAGAGTGGCAAGAAAACATATTGTTAGAGTTGTTCTAAGCCAACAGCATAAGGAACTGTTAGATCACATATGCAACAAGCTGGGTCAGAGCGAAAGCGAAACCCTACGCATGGCATTTCTGCAATATGCTGAGAAGCTGAGTTTGGTGACGCAGAAGGTTCACAGCTAAACGCTGTGATTCCTTTACAATTCTGATAGCCCTATTGGTTCAGCAATGATGTACATGTCCCAAAATTAAGCAACATAATAAATGACTATCATTTCAAAAAGAGGAATCCTTATATGCTTCTTCTGACATACTTGAATATGTTTCATAATATGCTCTTGAGTGTGATAATTGTGCGAGAAGAAGCAGAACCCTCCGAGGAGATTCGAGAACGAAAAGTTGTTAAAGTCGTGGAGCTGGAACGGGAGGAATTTGTGAGAATCGGGCTGACGATGCCCAGTAGTTTACTTGCCAAACTGGACGAAGCGGCTAAACTGTACAAACAAACTCGGTCTAAGTTGATTCAAGATGCCTGTGAAGCTTATGTTGACGCTTTGATCGGAACTGATTGGCTAAAGGAAATACTGCAGAGTAAGGAGGTGAAGTATGGCTCGTTAACAAAGAGTTATAGCGTTGACAATCTGATAAATGCGATATACGAGCACTACATCCCTGGTCTTGCCACAGAAAATGCGACTTTCTTGACACCAACCCATTTGAAGATGATTCGAAAGGCACTTGAAAAAGAGAAGACTATTGGTGGCAAGAACAAATGGGAAGAATTTTGTTCAAAATGTGGTTTAGACCCAAACGACATCCCAGAAGAACATGCCATAAAACTTGTATTTGAAACTGAAGAAATCGAAGAGGAATAGTTTGCCATGGTAAGACTCTACCTTGATCTTGAAACCTATCGTCCGAGGAAAGAAGGTTCCTTTACTGAGGAGAGAATAATATCAAGCGGACTGCTAATTGACGAAACTCCATATCAAGAAGACAGTTTGAAAGAAAGCATTGAACCAGTTTTGGCCAGTGAGTGGGATGGGCTCAGTGAATGCGAGATTGTAAAGAAGACGCAAGATCAAGTTGGAGAGGCACTGAAGAATCACAGATTTGCTGTAGTATGTGGCTTCAACATTCTCAGATTTGACATTCCATTGTTGATATGCAGGTGTGTCCAAAACTCACTTGGCAAACCTGATGAGGTTGCCAAAATGTGGAATAACTGTTTTACCATAGATTATTTTCAGCAACTCTTGACGGCAAACAGAAACTATTTCAAAGGCTTCTCTCTTGAGAAGATTTTGGAAGTTTCAAAGAGTCTCGGTTTGAAGCCACCTGCCTACAGCACAAGCGGAGGTGCCATAAAAGACCTCTACGATCAAGGCAGATATAAGGAGATTGAAGAACATCTCAAACAGGATCTATTGATAGTTCGTTGGTTAGACCTCTATGGAGCCAGAAAGCTAATTGAGAAAAGCGCGAAGGAAGCAAAAGCTCTGTTTCAGGAATAGCTAAAGGCAAGAGCCGATCAAAGATGGTAAGAAGTAAGGGCTATTCGCATGAACTCATCAAAGCAAGGCAAAGAAAGACCTCATTACCTTATTCGGATGCCAAACCCTCTGAAGTGACAGAAGTCTATTGGATCTACTCAATCAGGAGAAAAGGAGAATATCCGAAGTCAACTGTCAGAAGTGGGAAGTGGCTCATTTTTGTGGATAAAGAAGATGTTGATGAGATTTGGGCTAAGATTAAGAAAGCAACAGAAGATGGAAAGTTAGGCGACAGTTCAAAGGTTGGGACAGCAAAGCAAAATCCGAATGCTACCAATCCAGACACGAAGATCATATGCGTTTACACTTATGATTGGACTGATGAAAAGGACGTCAGGAGAGTCAGGACAGAACTCAGAAAACTTGGCATTCTCAACAAGATACCTTACAAAGCAGACGAAGATACATTGGCTGGAAAATATCGGATAAAGGGGCATAGGAAAATTAGCAAATACTATGAGTGACCGATGATGCAGATTTTGGCTTTCAGTGATCTTCATGGAGATGTAGCTACTCTCAAACTTCTCAAAGACAGCGCTAAAGACGAAGACTATGATTGCATACTTGTTGCAGGAGACTTGACAAATGCAGATCTAATTCCACCACCAGAAGCAGTACAGCAAGTGAAAGAGATTTTCTCTATCATGGAAAGTTTCAGAATCCAATACTATTATGTTTGGGGAACACCATTCAGAGAAGGTAGTCTTGCGTCAATAATGCAGTTGATAGAGTACCCCCAGGACTATGAAGTAAAAGAACAGGAAGGAAAACTTCTATACCAGAGAAAAATCGGCAATCGGACAGAGACAATCAGAATGTCAAAGGCTGGGTGTCAACTCCTTAAGGAGCTTGAACACTTCATGTCTTCACTGAGTTTCGGCAGGCACGTGAGAGAAGAAGAACCTGTCAAGCTTGGAAGATATTGGCTGACTTCCTCTCCGGAAGGAATCCCCGAGAATGCAATCTTGCTTAAGCATCATTATAGAAGGATTATCCCAAAAGCATTGATTCAGTTAGATGGACACCTTCATTATGGACAGCGTCTTCTCAACTATCTGAACCTGGGTTTTCTCTACAGAGATGCTGCACACAATGCGTCACCTATGATTGGTTGCTATTGGAAGCTTACACTGAAAGATTCGACTGTTTCAGTCGACTTCATGAACTTGGGTAACAAATTGAAAGACTTCAGTTGCCCTTATCACCCTGAAGAAGGCACATTCTACATTCCATTCTATTGGAAAAAATGTCCAATATGTTATGAGCCAAGAGAAGCCATCATCAAAAGAAAATAGGAGTATAGCTGGAGTTTTGTGTGTGCGTGTGTGTGCGTGCGCGCTTCCTTTTACACTAATAGTTTCTCTGTTTCTTTAAGAAATATGCTTCTTCTTTTAGATGAATAATAGCCTCTCCGCTAACCTATCTCTATGTTACTCATCTTCTTTTTCTTCTCTCGTGAGCGTGTTTAGTCTCTCTTAGGGTCTCTCTGCACACGCACACACACTAAGTGTTTTCGGCTTTCACCTCCTCTTCTCTCAGGCGCACATCCGAGAGCGTCAGCTGTCTCAGCTTCTCTTTCAAGTGTTCACTGACATACTGCTCAATTGTTGGAATGTTTATTCTGTAAATGATGATTCCCAGAGGATTCTTTGCCGTGGTTTCAAGAAATCCCAGGTCTTCTGTGAGCATTTTCATGTACTTCTGTATTGTCCGCTTGTCAGCTCCAACGTGAACCTTAATCAGCTTCTCAACACATGTTGAGGGAATCTGCAGTCGGTAGCCTTCTCGGAGTATTTCTTCGACAAGTTCAACGCAGTTCTTAAACGCCTTGCTTATCATCGGTTTTCTCTCCTTCAACTTCAAAATTCTCAACGGGCTTTTCCTTGTGCTCGTATTCGTCTAAGTGCTCGTCTATGACTTCGTAGGCTTCTTCTTTGGCTATGCGCCTGATTAACTGAACGAGTTTCTCATGGCTCATACCTTCATTGCTCACATGAAGTCCTCCAGTTTCCAGAAGGGTCTAACGCCGTTCCAGCCGCGTCCCAGAAGCTCATGCGTTAACTCATCGCTTTTTGTGAAAGCTTCGTTGATGGCTTGTCGGTGCTGTTCTTCGAGAAAGATGATTTGTTCGCCGAAATCTATGTCAGCTTGGCTTGGTTTGACAATTACGGCTACGCCCCAGCCGCTGAATTGGCGCACTGCTGGAACCTTCTTGTATGGGAAGCCTGTGAAGTTGTCGTAGCTGCGGTGGATTATGGCTTCGCCTGTGTGGAAGAAGCCGTCTTTTCGCAAGATGATCACCACAGCCCTAAGCCTCATTACTCTGCTTCGCCTTGGACAATTCTGACGTAGCCTTGAAACTCGTCAACCTCGATGGAATTGACCCTGTGTCCTTCGACTTTGATGCGTTTGGCTAAGGATTCATCTGCTTTGCCAGAGAATTCTACGACTCTTGAACCGCTGAAGTAAACGACTTTGATGATGTTGCCGTCGCCGTCTGTCTGGTAGAAAACCGTTCCAAGCTCGTGCATGCTCCTGCGAAGAAGCTCAGCGTCAGTGATTTTGGCTACAAGTTGTAGTTTCATTGTATCCGCCCTCTGATTATGGCTCTTTCAAGCAGCGTCAGCTCCCATGTTGCCAGAACGCCAAAAAGATTAGGTGTCAACTGCTTCAGTAGGATTGGGTCTTTAGGCGGAACAGGCTTCCATTCTTCGACTTCCCAGAGTATGTGATAGTTTCTGAGTAGAACTTTGACTTCGTTGACGAGGATTTTGGCTGGAATAATGGGAACGAGTGTTTGGATGTTTTTGTCGCCTTTGACGTCATTCTGCCAATTGTCAAGTGGAATTTCAGTTTTCTGTGGAATCCATTTGAAGGTTCCTGCAGGGAGTTTGACGTCGCCAAATGTTTTTCTTGGAACCGTAATCCATCTCTGGTCGGCGAATATTGCACTTCCATCTTTGAATTTGTAGCAGTAGCATTGTTTAGCGTCTGCACGGCAAATCGCAAGCCTTGGGTCTCCGTCCTTGTTTAGGCCTGCTTTTTGGAAGCTTTCGTAGATGTCTATAATTTTCTTTCCGTAGCGTAAGTGTCCATAAACGGCGTACATGTCTCTGCGGATTTGTTCTCTTCGTAGTTTGGAGTTCTGTTTAAGGGCTTGTCTTAAGGCGTTGAATTCTGCTTCTGCTCGCTCTTTTGGTAGGGTTAATTCTTCAACTTCCATAAGCTCACTTCTCCTTTGTTTTGTGTTGTTTCTCGAGGAGTTCTATGCGTAGGCGGACGGCTTCGGAGACGAATTCTGCTACGCTGTGGTATGTTCCGAGCTGGTTGATGAGCTGTTTTATTCGTTCGATGAGTTCGTCGTTGATTGAGACGCTTTTGTAGTTTGCTCCTGGCATGTTTTTACCCCACTTTAGCTTTACTTCTGTGGTATGCATATGGCTAACGGATTTAAGGCTTATCGCTATAACAACCTAAAAAATGCGAAAGGAAGAACCGAAAATTTATTAAGACTTGACTAACGTATAGGTAAAGCAAGAGTGTGGTAAAATGCCCATGGACAAATACCGCGGCGTAAGCCTCCAAAGAGAACTCATAAACCTAATCGAAGAATACATCAAAGCGCATCCTGAAATGGGCTACAAAAGCTTAGCAGACTTCGTAACAGACGCAGTCAGAGAAAAATGCTCGGAGCTGAAGATTCTTGTCGCCACATCTGAGTTGCCACAACTTGAACACTTCAACATAAGCGAAAACGGTGTGCGAATATTGGACAGAAGTCTTGGCAACGGCGTGTCAAAAGGAAGGATAATAGACGTTTACTTTAAACCAGACAAGGTATTGTGCGAATACTGCGGCACAGACAACTGCAAACATATAGACTTCGCCCTAAACATACCAAAAGTACGGAAAATCCTAATCGAAAAAGGCTGGCCAATAAGCAAGAGAATCAAGGAGACATAAAAATGAAAACGCTCAGAATATCAGATATTAGCCATAAAAAACTGACAGCAACTGTTGGAACGCTTATGGCTCAAACGGGCAAAATGCAAACATACCAGGACGCTATAGAAGCCACGCTAAACCAATCAGTAACACTGCCTACAGAGCTACTTGCTGAGATTGAGAAGTTCATAGAGAAGAACAAGCATTTGGGTTTCACAACAAGGGAAGAGTTTATACGCGACGCAGCAAGATGGCGCCTGAAGTTTCTCAGAGAAGATTTTGAATACTTGGAAATTCCAAGAGAAAAGTATGAAAGGCTTGAGGCTGCAGTTAAAGAGATGAACACACCCTATCACAGTGCATCTGATCTCGTACACAAACAGATCGATGAAGTATTGGAAAAATACGACGCATGGCTTCAGGAAAAAGAAGAACACGAAAAAAGACAACGAAAAAGAGGCTAAAAAGACTTCAGGAGGAATTATGTGAAGAGGCTGACGTTGTGTGCTCTGGTTGACCTGACCTTTATAAAGCATTTTGCGACATACTATTCTGATAGGTGAGAGAGATTGACAAAAGCTTTGGAGCTTCCAAAGGAAGAGTCGCCGAAACGTAAACTAATCGCATTTGGTTGGTACGGAGGCAAATATAGCCATCTTGATTGGCTTCTCCCTCTTCTACCGCGCACTAAGCATTTTTGTGAGCCATACGGGGGGTCAGCAGCAGTTTTGCTTAATCGAGAACCCTCTCCAATAGAAACGTATAATGACTTAGATGGAGATGTGGTAAACTTCTTCCGTGTTCTAAGAGACAAGAAAGACGAACTGATTGAAAAAATCGGTTTGACTCCTTTTTCTCATGAGGAATTCTCAAGAGCTATAGCAGAAAAGAATAACACGAATCTCTCCGATGTGGAGAGAGCGAGGCTATTTTACGTACGCGCAAGGCAAGCAAGAACAGGATTAGCTCAAGTAGCCACTCCTGGTAGATGGGCTCATTGCGTATTGTCAAGTCGTGCTGGGATGGCTGGCGCGGTTTCAAGGTGGCTTGGAGCTGTCGAAGATCTGCCCTTAATAGCGCAGAGGCTCCTTAGGGTTCAGATCGAGAACCGACCAGCAATCGAAGTAATCAAACGCTATGATTCCCCCGAGACGCTATTCTACTGTGATCCCCCTTACCCACATGAATGCAGAGGCGATTCCAACGGGTATGGTTATGAAATGACCGACGCTGAGCATAAAGAGCTTGCAGAACTACTTCATTCGGTTAAAGGAAAAGTAGCTATTTCCTCCTATTCCTGTAACTTGATGGAAAAGCTTTATGGCGATTGGAAGTTTATTGAAGCTCCTGAAAAGAAGTGTCACTCTGTAAAAAAGCTGCGAAAGGAAGTCCTTTGGGTCAACTATGAGATACCTAAGGTAGAGCAGGCTGGCATTGCCCACTACCTGTGAAGTTTTAGAAAAGTCATTCACCATTTACACTCGTTTCGTCTGAAAGATTTTTCTTAATGTGTACCTTGGTTGACGCAGACGGTAGCAGGGCTGCGTCTTATAGCATTGGATGTTCAACAACTTAATGCGAAGCATTTAAAAAACCTGAACTACCATTTCAACCTATAAGTCACTCTCAACTTCATCATAGTTGGATATCAATTTTCACACTGAAGGAAGGTTTAATCGTGGACGTGGATGAGAAAAAAGCTGGAAAAATACTTCAGACTGAGTGGAATTACGTAGTGGAACACCCAAATCAAGATTTTCTCGACCCCGCTAAATATCCACAATGGACACAACGGATCAGGGACATTATCACTGGCAAACAGCTAACTTACAAATATATTCTACTTACAGCAGCGCTTGCAAAAGCCGTCAATCCGAATGTTCACTATCGAGCATTGCAGCAAGGTAGCAAGCTACAAGGGGCTTATGACGCAAGAAGCATTGCCCACAGTGTCGTCGTGCCTTTTGAAAAAAGCCATGGTGAACGGTTTGGCGGGTCCAATGAACCGTTCCTGAACAGACCAGCCCGTTATCCTGAATTTGACCTTTCCAATAGAGACAGAAACCGCAACGCCCAAAGACAACTCTACAGTCTTCTCGAAGACTGCCAAAACTCTTCTGCAAAAGACAAGTCATTACCGACAGCGGTTCTGAGGCAGACCTTAAAAGAAATGCTCTGTCTCTCGCCTACAAAGAAGGAATTCCAACTACCTCCAGTGAAAATAAGTTTTCAGACAATCACGAAAATAGTCGAAGAATTCCTTGCTGTGTCAGGTAGTGGGGAACGTTTAGTCGCTGTTTGTGCAGCAGCCTTTGCGAGCATGGATAAGGTGTCGGGCGGTAGATTAAAAGTGAAAACTTACCCTGTCAATTGGCCGGACAAATTCGCGAAAACTGCAGGCGACATCGAATTCTATTTAGACAACAAGATTGTAAAGGCTGTAGAATCAAAAGACAAACCCATATCAGCAAGTGATGTCAGGCATTGCCAGATGAAAGCAAAGCGTCATGGCATAAAAGAATACATCATACTTAACGGAGCTGGCATTGTGGCAGAAGACAAGATAAATATTGACAAATTCATCGAGTCGCAACTTCAAGAAGGAATCAACCTTTACCTATTGAATGTTCCATCAGGGCTTTTTCCTTACTTTGTGTATCTTGGCGAAGAAGGAAGAAAACTTTTCCTAACTGAGGTGGGCAATTACCTCAATGAGATCAAAGCAACGCGAGAGAATAAAGAGGCTTGGCAACAACTCATTAATAAATACTTGTCGAAATAATAGATGCTAATATACGAAGTCAACGCAACACCTTTATTCACACTGAAAAGTGAAACGGCAAGTTTTAAAACTCTTAACCTCACGTTTAAAAACCTCAAAATCTGCTTCTTCTTGTGAAATCTGACGCCCTCTTGTTGCTTAATTTCACATAGGGGCGATTCTAACCCATTTTTTAGAGATGCGCTGCAAGTCTTAAGTGAGGTCGAGTAGAGCCATGCCCAAGTATTTAGTGGAAATAATCCTCGTAGTCAACGCTATAGACTCAGATGAAGCTCGGAAAATCGCTGACTACATTATAGACCTTCCCATTCCAGACAGCAAAATCGAAAACGCAATAGAAAGCATGAGGTGTGAAGAAATTGTCCAAATCAAAAGCCAGAAACCACGGTAAATTCTGGCCTACAGTAAGACCGCTGATCTGGGAGAAAGCCCAGCAGCTCTATCAGGAAGAACAAGCCAAAACCATGGGCACAGACTATAAAGGCATAACAGCAACCCACAAGGAACTCAGAGAAGCAGGATACTTCCACACAGCCAAACTAATCATCCTCAGAAACCTATACCTCCAAAACAAAACCTCACCTGCCCTTACAAAAAATTCTTTACGGCAACTTAAAAATCCCACCAACCAAAATAAAAACCAGAAGGAGGTGAAAACTTGCCCAAACAAGGAATGACAGGCTTATGCCTAAAAACCGAAGTCGCCGACCTACTACGCTCCAAAGCAGAAAACGCCAACATGGGCTTAAACGACTACCTAACCGCACTCCTATTAGGACCGTCCCAGTCTGGAGAACAACCATACACAGGACCGTCCTGGGACCGTCCCAAATCTGGAGACCATACGCTAATAGACAACTTGCAAACTCTCATCACCCTACTCCAAGCCCTAAACCAAAACAACCCAAAACAAGCTCCGTTCAACAAGGGAAGCGCGGAAACCGTAGGTTTTCGCTTGGTGCCGGGGGCGGGATTCGAGCCCGCGACCTCTGGACAGTTAGGCGCTAATGCCCCATCGTGTTCTCCAGATTATGAGTCTGGCGCCCAAACCAGGCTAGGCTACCCCGGCTATTTTTCATGGACTTTTTCCTGACCCCGACCATTTTAAAGTTTTACTTGTTGTTTATTTACGTTTTCGGAAGAGTTTGCCGCCGTCGTTGTATTCGCCTGTTACGTATTCAAAACCGGCGACGTAGACCAAAAACAAACCCATCTGAAAAACATTTTCGAACAAATAACCCAAATAGAGGAACAAAGCGAAAAATGACCAAAAATAAGAAAGAATACCATTGTGAGAGTTGCGGTAGAACAATAACAGAAGAAGAATACAAAACATATAATGGCTTATGCGAAGAATGTTACGAAATAGAAATAGACGAACTCGACTACGAAGGCGACTATGGCTAATTTAGCGGGATAAACATGACTAAAACAGAAAGCAAAGCAATACAGAAGGTAAGCTATCATGTTTGAATCAAGAAGAAAGGCAAATACAATGCGAAGAAATGCCCAGATTATCGCCATAATCTTTACTATGACAGCATTATTGTTACTCTTTGTCGCCATTGCGACAACTTTTCTTCTCTTTTATTATGCTGCACTTATGCTCCTCATAGTTGCAGTTTTGACATTCTTTAGTAGGGGAG
>Ga0209102_1000531_pt1 | contig 24916 bp, 25 predicted proteins | sample ConPoolayeHmetaG_FD_185483 | JGI IMG/M metagenome (GOLD analysis project Ga0209102, IMG submission 185483) | Hot spring microbial mat communities from California, USA to study Microbial Dark Matter (Phase II) - Cone Pool mat layer H metaG... ...
CACATCAAAGCAGTCGATCAGCGTCTTGAGATGGATCATGATCAGGCCCTTCATCTGGTCCCTGATGAGCGTACCCTCCTCAGAATCTTCCATCAGCGCCTCCAGGACGTAGCGCAGTATCTCGGGTTGTCCGTAGCTCCTGACCAAGTTGCCCACCGTCTCCAAAAGCTCGCGGGATCCTCGGCCCCGGCAGCGCTCGACGACCTCGAGGTTCTCCCCCAGGGCCCGCTGCAGCATCTCGTCCGTGACTCGGGGCAGGGGCTTCGAGCCCTGGCGCATCATCTCGAAAACGACGATTCCCAGATACACCAACAGCTCCCGCTCGTCCTGGTTCAGGACGTCCTCGTCAACCCCCAACAGATAGGCGAGCACATAGGGCTGATCAGCACTGATGCGCCGGCTCACCTGGACGATCTCGCCATGGGTCAGGGAAGCCATCTTCTTCCATGTCCGCTCCACGACGTCCCGTGCTATCGCCTTCATTGCCGGAAACCGTAGATCGTCGGCTGAATAAGATTACGCCTTCGCGCTTCACGGCTTCCGTCCCCCGATCTCATCCCCATGGCCTCGAAGACCCCGATGCCAGTCGCTGCAGGCTGGGCGGCATGCAGGATCAGCCAATCCATGTAACACTTTTCGGACTCGAATGCCGGGCGGTTTGGGATGAAGTTTGAGTCCGATGAACAGAGGAAGGCCGTAATGGCCAAGCTTAGCCCCACCAGGAAGTCAAAGATCCTCAGGTTACGCGCCACCCCCTCGCAACAAGACCAAGAGAATCCCCATCCAGAACCCGCAGGTCTGGCTTGCCCAGGCTGCAGCGCTTCTGAGGGACGCCGAGGACTCCGACAACAGGAGGCACAGTCCGGAGGGCATATTCAGGCTGGCGTACCCCTCGGCCGAGATCGCCATCAAGGCGGCACGCGGCGAACACGAGACTGGTTGGAAGGGCCACCTACTGGCCCGTACCTTGGCCCAGCTTGCGAAGGGGCAGTCCTGCGAGGAATACGCCAAACTGCCCGGGATAGCCGGCAGGACGGAGCAGATAGCGGCCCAGATAACGCCCGAGCTGATCGGCCTCGCCAGGGTAGTCGAAGCATTCTGGCCGCGATACATGGATGCCGGCCACGGCCCCATCGACGAGGCAGCCAAGGACATGACCCTGCGTTTGGCCAGAGAACTGCACCGTATCCTGCAACCAGTTGGAGCTGAAACCAGGGCCAGAAGCTTCGAGGGAGGACGGTGACGGTGGACGGTGATGGCTGATGGCTGAATCGGCTACGGCAAGGACACGAGGCGCGTGGCCCCGCCGAGCCGCCAAAGCCAGAAAGGTTTCGGCGGCACTCAAACGGTTTTCGGCGCGGGTTCGGTCAGAGTACGACGTGAAGCTCCTCATACTCTTCGGATCGTTCGCGGATGGAACCTTCCACATGGATAGCGACGTGGACATCCTCGTCGTCACCTCCGGGATGCCCGAAAGCTGGGGGGAGAGGAGGGTTGCGCTCGAACAAGATGATTTCCCGGCCCGCCTCCAGACATTTCCCTACACCCCCGAGGAATTCCTCCAGATGTGCAGAGGGGGCAGCGGCCTAGCCTTCAGCGCCCTCACGGAGGGAAGGGTCCTCTACATCGACGACGAGTACCGAAAGAAGCTCCTCGAAGCTCTCTGAGCTGCACCGATGCGCAGCCCACGTCCACTGCCGGCGGAGAACGGTGGCAGCAAATCGTGCTCACCACCACTTCGCTGCCCCGAGCATAACTGCAACCCCACCCGCTACTGGTGCTTCGCCATGGCGAATGGCATTGCCGAGATGCAGGCGACCGACAGGATACTGGCACGTTCGCGTGCGCGAGCTGCTCAGTAGCGCGTCGCGTTGTACATCTCCTTCGTCGTCCTTCGCTTCCTGACGACCCTGTTTGTGGCGGGATTGGGGTTGGGCCGATCGTTGGCAATGACGCGAAGCTCCATGCCCGGTCCTATGTCGGTCAGGACGACGGCCTCCGAGCGTCTGTCGCCCACCAGGTCGAAGACGTAGACCAGATGGCCAGGGATCCTGTCCACCACCCTTCCCCATCCGTCGAGCACGACGACCTCTTCAGGATCGTTGACGAAGACCTCGTCCAGCCCGTCGCCGTTCCAGTCGCCAAGCCAGAATCCGAATCCGCCCTCCTGCATATCGGGCTGGACGACTTCGAAGCTCCAGAGCAGATTGCCGTCAGCGTCAAGGGCAAGCACCCTGTCCTTGGCGCGCGGGTCTACCCTGCTTGCGCCTTCGTAGGCCACGACCTGACGGCCGGCCAAATCATCCCTGATCTTCCCCACCCTCAGTGCCTGTCCGTGCCTGAGGCCATCGATGCCCCAGAGAAGATCGCCGTGGCGCGAGAAACAATACGCGCCCGTGCTCATCAGGATCCTTGGCTCCCCGTCAAGGCTGGCAATGCGGACGCTGTCCGCGTGTCCGTCCCTGAGAAGCGCCTCTAGGTCGGAGGCAACCCAGGAAAGCGTCCCGTCGTGGTCGATGAGGCAAGAGCCGGCCATCACCTCCTTACGTCCGTCCCCGTCGATATCGGCCACGTCGGGCGTATGTCCCATCGTCGTGTGCCTTCGGCCACGGGCATGGGAAAGATCGAGCTTCCAGAGCGTCTCCAGATCCGCGTCCAGGAGGGTCACCGAACGGTAGTCCCAGCCGACCAGGACCTCTCGCCTCTTGGCCCGTCCCAAGGCATTTACGACTGAGACGGACGATCTGAAATGTCCGCCCTGCGCATCCTTTGGCATCGCATCCCGATCGGGGTAGGGAACGTTCTTCTTCGTCTCCCCCGTGAGCGCGTCGATCAGGCAGAGGTGAAGCCGGCCGTCGATCCTGCGGGGCCCCACCAGCTCCATGCGTCCGTCGCCGTCGAGGTCGTAGATCGGAAAGTTGCTGTCCATCCTTATGTCCATGCAGGTAGACCCGGGATCCTCGTACCTCCAAAGAACCGAGCCATCGTGCAGATACGCGACCTGGAGATGGGAGCCGCAGGTCAGGATCATGCCGATCCTGCCATCCCCGGTGATGTCAGCGAATCGCCAGTCGTAGAAGAACTCCATCCACGGGATCCAGCCGTGCCTATCGTAGTCCCACGTTACAGCCCCGTTCATCTCAGGCTCATTCAAGAGCCTCGAGTTAGGGGGCCGCGATAGCGATGCAAGCCATCTTGCAAAGCGCGGAAGCATGGTGACCCTGGATATGAATGGAATTGGATAGGTCAAAGCGACGCGGGCCATCTGGAGAGTCCCGTTCCCTGGTTGGCCGTCTTTCTTATCTTTTAGGAGACAGCGTCTCAAACACTTAAGCATTGCCGCGGAGGAGAGGGACGCCGTTTCCCGCGCTGCAACGAGCCCAGCAGACCGACTCAGACAAGACAAGGCCCTCGAAGAAGGCGTCCCTTCAAATCGTAGGGCCGGCTCTCAGCTGGGAGAGGCGGACGTGACGCAAACCGACCAGTGGCGGCTCAAAGCGATCTGTGGGCAAGCGCATGAATCCTATCGGCCAGATCCCGGATCAGTTCCCCCCTTGCCAATCGTGGATCGCCATTCGCGTGGAATCGCTTGCTCGCCGTAGAAGGCTCCTGCCAACTGCCCGCAGACCGCTCCCGTTGTGTCGGCGTCGTCACCCAAGTCCACTGCCAACAACACACCTTCGCGGAACGAACCTCCCCTGTGGAAGGCCCAAAGCGCAGCCTCAAGGGATTCGACGACATAGCAGGTCCCCCGGATGTCCGGCGGATCCTTATGTTTGAATGAGCCTGCGGCGACACGGGCAACCCCCGTGGCAAGCGGTGCCTCCCGCCATATCCCTTCTCCCGGCTCATAGTGGTCGGAGAGGAGGTCTTCCTTCGAAGCCCCCAACAACGCCCCAACTAGAAGCGCGGAGAGGTATCGACAGGCATCCACGGCCTCGGCTGCACCGTGCGTGGTTCGCGAACTCTCTGCCGCCATCCGGATCGCCAGCCGAGGATCCTGCGCGAAGAACAGCGGCACCGGCGCCAGCCGCATGATGGATCCGTTGCCCGCGCTCCAGGGATCGATGGAGCCACAGTACGGTTCCCCCGTCCTCTCGAATCGGTCTAGGGCTTCTCTGGTCGTGTTGCCGATGTCGAAGCATTCCGAGGTGCTGCTCATGTAGCCCTCCCTGTACCACCGAAGGTACCTCTCCATCTGGTCGTGCGGATCAAAGCCGCGGCATTCAACGAGGCTCTCGGCCAGGCAGAGAGCCATCGACGTGTCGTCAGTCCATTGCCCGGGCAGCAGGCCGAAGGGGCCGCCGCCCACCATGTGCTCGAGAGGGGCGAATGATCCAGGCGACCTGAATTCGAGCGTCTTTCCCAGCGCATCCCCAACGCCAGCCCCAAAAGACAGCCACGGTAGCGGTCAAGGGTTTCCAAGCCCGATCACCCACCTTGTCGGGATCGCATCACTCGACGTCACTCCGGAATTGCAGCGCGTTTGCCGAATAGGTCAGACATCATCCTGCATGTCCATGAAGTCGTCGAGCTCGTCGAGATCCTCCACCCTTGGTCTGCAAGGCTTCCTTGCACTGTCCGTCACCCCTTCACCGCCTGAGGGCATGGGCTTGAGCGCAACGAGCACCAAAAAGCCGAGAATCGCAAGCCCGGCCAGAGCCCAGGGCCAGCCGCCTCCCCCGATCACCATCATCAGACAGAAAAGCTCCAACAGCACGATCAAAAGCAGGACCATCATCCATCCCCTGAGAACCTCGGTCGTACATCCGGCCAGACGAAGATCCGACCCTGCACATCTGCCGCAGTTCGATCCGCGACCGCCATTTCCCGCGACGGGAGAAAGTCGTCCGGCTCACCGAACGTAACGGCCATCTCGCGTCCTGACCTCCAGCTCGGTCTCCGGCGTGGTGTCGATCTCGCCCCGAATGTTGTACAGGGAGCGCTGCATGGTGGTCTTCACGACGATGGGGCCGGCGTTGAGCCTTATGGAGTCCGCGTTCTCCGGGACCACGCCTCTGACGACATTGACGCCGATCCTTGAAAAGAGTCCCTCGTTCCAGCAGACAAGCATCACTCCCCTCGGGGTCAGGTGGGACGAGCAGATCTTCATAGGGTCACGCAGGTACTTGGGCGTCCCCGGGTCCTCCAGGAACGTCTGGTCCCTGCCGGAGTCCTTCGTCAGGTAAGGCATCGGGCTTGCCGTGTGATCCTTCCTTCTCAGCTCGTGGGGGATGACTGATACGATCCCCTCCTCCAGCTTCCGGCCCAGGATTCCGGCCGACCGGTACAGGGGCTCCACCATCCCCGGCTCAAACCAGCCGGAGCGGATGAGGAAGCCGTAGACTGCGAGCGCCTCTTCATACAGCCAGTGGCGGTAGAACAGGTCGCCCAGATCCTTCAGCGTGCGCTTCCCGTCAACCGCCGCCGGGACCTTGCCCAGGCAGCCCAGAGCTTTCTCATCGTCGCCGCCTGCGATCCTTGCAGCGGCCAGGGTGCACCAGACCAAGGCCTGGCCCTTGACATCGCCTTGCTCGAGCAGGGGGAGGAGGCTCTGCAGGATCCTGATCGCGTGCGCGGGATCTCTCCTAAGTAGGTGGGCTATCGCCCTTCGCGCCCCGACCTGCACCAAGAATGGCTTCCGTCTCTCGGAGGAGAGGCCAAGGTAGGTGGCCGCCTCGTCCAGATATCGCGCCGCCAGGTCGACGGAGCCGGCCTCCTGCGCCTCGACCCCCTTCTCGACCATGGCCCTGCCCAGCTCGCCGAAGATGACCGACATCTTCTCGAGGGAGTCGCACTCGGTCGAACTCAGCCTGACACGCATCTCCTCGACCTTGGACAGCGGATCCTCGGATGAAGCGATCCCCTTGACAAGGTCAAGCAGCGGCCGGACGTCCGATATCGCCTTCTTCTCGCCCCTCGTGAGGATCCCGCCTGCAAGGTAGTTTTGGACAAGGCCACCCGCCCCCGACCTTACCACGGGCGGCGTCCTCTGCGCGGCTATCTGTCGCCTGATTTCTTGCTGCTGGGCCATGAAGGCCTCGGGGTTGGCGTTCTCCAGGAAGTGGCTGAGCAGCCTGTCGGTCACGATCTTGAGGAAGTGGGACGGGGATCTCCGGTGGAGCATCCCGGCGAACTGGTACGGGGTCATGATCTCCCCGACCGCAACCATCCTTGCGTACTCCTGCCTGAGCAGGTAGTCGCTTGACACAAGCAGCGGCCTTTCCCCCGAGAGCGACAGTCCCGCCGCGATCAGGGCGTAGTCGGCCAACGACTCACCCTGCGTCAGGCGGCAGGAGGTTTGCCCCATCACCTGCCTTGCCGCATCATCGCTGATGGGCAACGACCGGCAGCGCGAAAGCAGGACGCTTTTCATCTCCTTGCGGTGGATCTCGTCAAGCACCTGCCCCACGATCACCGGTTCAAACCCGGCCTTCCTTGCCTGATCCAGTATCTCGATCGCCGCGCTGACGGCCTCGCTTAAGCTGAACTTGTGGTCCAGCGCGATGAAGACGTTGGAGTCAAACAGGGTCGGCGTCATTTCCGTGCCTACAGGGCGATCACGTTTGCCCATCCGCCCTCGACGAGGGCCGGCTCGTTGCTGGTCACTATGATCTGGTCAGGGGCTGGGACCTCCCTGAGGAACTCCCTCATCTTGGCCACGTGCTCGGCGTCAAGGTGCTCGGTCGGCTCGTCCAGGACCATGAAGTCCGAGCTCACCATGGACTGTGCCAGCGCGAACCTTATCGCCAAGAAGCAGAGCATCTTCTCGGACGCCGCCATGGTCGAAGCCTGAATCTCATGTCCCTCCCTCTCGGCCACCGGCAAGAGCATGTTCTTCTCAAGGTCCACGTGCCACCCCTCGAAGATCCCCAGCTTCAGCACCGAACCCGTCGCAAGCTGCTCGATCTTCTTGATCGGTATTGACCCCAGCTCCACGACGGTGGCCTCGCAGGCCTCCCTGAGTAGCTTCGAGAGCGCCTTCGATCTCTGAACCTCCGCTTCCTGGTTCTCAAGCTCTTGCAGCCTCTCCTCAGCCGCCTTGAGCGCCGCCTGGTCAGCCACCACCCGGTCACGGCTGGCCATAACCTCCTCGAGCCTGGACTGTATCTCGGCAAGGCGGGCGTCGGTCTCCTCCACCATCTCGGCGCCCTTCACCCTCTGTCTCAGGTCTTGGACCTCCTTTTCCAGCCTCTCAATCTCCTTCTGGCGCTCGGCGAGGGCCTGCTGCAGGCTCTCTAGTGCCTCGATCTTTCGCCGGAGCCTGTCCTTCTTCTCGAGCCCGTCCTGCACCGCCTGCCTTTCCCTCTGGGCCTGCTGCGCGGCCTGCGCCGCCCGGGCAAGCTCCTGCTCCACGGACTCCAGCTCGCGCTTCTTCTCGGCGATGATCGAGTCCAGTATCTGGGGCGTGATCTTCTGGTGGCAGGTCGGGCACTCCCCGATCCCCTTCGCCTTCAGCGCCTGGACCGACGCCAGCGCGTCCCTGAGCAACAGGCTCCTCCCCCTCGCCTCGTCCCGCTTTCCCGACAGCTCCCTCTCCGCATCCAGCTTGGCCTTGAGTTCGTCCTGGGTCGCAGCGATGGATTCCATCTCGGACCTTATGGCTTCCAGGCTCGGGTACGGACCCTTCTCGGTTCCCAGCCTGCCTTCAAGCGACTTCCTCTCCGCGTCCAGGCGCTCCAGCCGCTCCTCGGCCATGCTGAGCTTCAGGCTGTCGTCGGCCAGGCCCTTGAGCGAGGCCTTCTGCTGGAGCAACCGCTCCTTCTCAGCGTTGAGCGCCTCCAACTCCCGGTTGAGCCGGTCAAGCTCGCCGATCAGCGGCTTTGCCTTCAGCACGGTCAGGTTCGTGGCGGCCTGGGCGAAGGCCTTTTCCAGCTCCCTTGCCCGTGCGTTGACCCGGCTCTGCCACTCCTTCGCCGCATCGGCTATCTCCTCAAGCCTCTCCAGCCTGATCAGCGACTTGACGAACTCCTTCCTCTTCATCGGCGTGCTGCTGGCAAGGTACTCGGGGATCTCCCCCTCCTTCATGAACACGGCCTGGGTAAGCTCAGGAAACCTGGCCTGAAGGAGCTCGGCTATCTTTAGGTCCACCGATGAGCCGCTCGCCAGCTCTGACACCTCGGAGCCGCCCTCGAGCCTGAGTAGGTGCGACTGCTTGCGGGTCGGCCTCCGCCTCACCCTGTAGGCCTCGCCGCCTATGGTCAGGTCAAGCTCGACCACGGCGTCCTTGGATGCCGCCCTGACGAAGTCGGCCGGCTTCGCCTTCGGCGCGAGCACCTCGCCCGTGAGGGCATAGAACATCGCGTTCACCAGGCTGGTCTTCCCGGAGAAGTTCTTGCCGTAGAGGACGTTCCTGCCCGGCTTGAACTCGACGGCCTTCTGCTCGAACGGCCCCCAGTCGCGCACAGCCAGTCGGGTGATCATCCCTTACTCCCCCACAAGCTTCGCCAGCTCTACGTCCGGCCTTGCGTCCTTGTCCTCGAACATCCGCTTGAAATAGGCCTCAAGCTTCTCGATGTCCTCCATGCTGACCAGCTTCTCCTTGGCCGCCAGCCCCCTGAGCTTCTCGGAGAAGATGCTCAGGGGCGAAACCCTATCCTGCATCCTTCTTCCCCCTTCGGTGCCCGTGCCCGCCTGCTCGGCGGGAGTCCCGATGAAGCCAGCCCCGTTACGCGTTGCACTCCGCGTCAAGGAAGAGCCTGCCCGTCCTTTCAAGCCCAACCTTGACCTTCTTGCCCTCGGACGCCACGCTGACCAGGTCCTTGCGCCTCAGGGATTCAAGGTGATAGACCACGTTTGACCTTGGGACCCTCTTTCTCCCCGTCCTGACCCGCTGCGCCAGTTCCTTGAGCGACTCCGCACCTCCCTCCGCCAAGCCCTTGAGGATCGCGCGCTCGGTCTCGCTGAGGGGCTCCACGGGGAGGGGAGACAGCTCCAGGATCTCCTTGACCCCGCTCGCCATCCCCTTCTGCAGGAACTCGTCCACGACCGCCTTCGCCCCCTCAAGTGACTCCTGGGACGGCTTACCTGCCGCCTCAAGCAGCGCCTCCACCATCCTTCCCTGCCTGTACTCCTCCGGCTTGACGTACAGCAGCCTCACCTGTCCCAGCGGCCTGCACATGGAGGCGGCCATCACGATGGCCACAAGTTCCAGCCTTGGCGCTGCCGAAAGGTTCACCAGGACCTTCTTCCCCAATGAGAGCTCGCTCTTGAGCAACGCGGATATCTGCCTGAACATGGCGTCGAAGTCGTAGATGTCCACCTCCACCGAGCGAATCCTGACCGGGAGCTGCCTGAGCTTCTCCAGGAAGTGGTCCTCAAGCGAGTGCTCCCCCGGGTACTCCTCGTTCTTGCTGCGCAAAAGCACCAGCTCATCCACGGGGTGCTCCAGCATCGGCGCGACTATCCTGTCGTACTCGAACCCGACCGGCACAATGTGGACGCAGGGCTGCCTCATCTGCGTTCCTTGGGGAACGCCTGTTCTTAAATATGTTTGCCAGAAGACACAAATAGTTGTTACGAAACCGCCTGAATGGTCGCAAAATCATGGACAGGGGATTGTTCCATGTGCCGAATCCTCGTCGCCCTCCTGGGCGGCCTGGCCGTGCCCGTGGTCGGTCCAGCGCGAGCAGGCGCCAAGACAGCGGAGGCAGGAGGCATGCCGTCCAGCTACTTGGTGAACTCTACGCGAGGGCTGAGGCTTGGGCGCCCCAGGGAGATTTATCTGATCCCGCCTCCCATCTCGGGCTGAGGAGACTCCGTGGCAGCGCCCGAACTGAACCTCGCGAAGGCTGCCAAAAGGCTTGCAGCCGGGCTCTCTAGGGTTCCAGGGATAATCTGCGTCTACCTCTTCGGATCCGCGGCCAGGGGGGACAGCAACGCGCTCAGCGACATCGACCTAGCCGTACTCCTTGAGCCTAGCCACGGAGGCGAGATGTCCAAGGCCGCCGAGGTGTTGGCAAGAGTCTTCGGGGAGAAGGCCGACATCTCGGATCTAGCTGAACTTCCGTTGTCCGTTCAGTTCAGGGCGATAAGGGATGGGGTGCTTCTCTACGTCGCCGATGACCTCGCGAGAGCCAGGTTCGAGGCCCGCGTCATCGAGGAGTACCTGGACATGGAGTTCCACAGGGAGGAATACCTAGGAGAGTGGTTTGGGGATGCCAGGCCGAGTGGATCGTGAACTCGTCGCGGCCAAGTTCATGCTGATCAAAGACAACGTCAAGCAACTCAGGAAGCTTGCGGCACTTCCGAAGGAAGCGTTTCTTGCGGATCCGATCCGGAGGGCTGCCGCGGAGAGGATGTTGCACATATCCATCGAGGCTGCGGTCGACATATGTAGCCATGTAATATCCGTCGAGAAGCTAAGGAAACCGGAGCACTATGCCGATATCCCCTCGATCCTGAAGGAGGCGCACGTCCTTGGTGAAGATGTCGCGACCAGCCTGGTCGACATGATCAAGTTCAGGAACATCCTCGTGCACCTGTACGCTGTTGGGTAAAGTGACATATGTTACACTTTTCCGCCTTCCCGCTCCGGCGGCCTTCCACCGAGCGATCAACTTTCGTATGCCCATCGATGCGCAGGACTTCGAACAAGACATTCGGGAGGCGGGTTGAGTCCTTTCTCTCCTCCGGGGAGGAAGAAACCTCAAGAAGTCAGTCCACCCATTCGAGACACTCGGTCGCGGGCAGGAGCGCCATGACTCCCCATGACTCCTCGGACTGAGGCATGGAGAGTCCTCTGCAGAGTGTAACATATGTGGGTTTACCCAACATCGTGCACCTGTACGCGAAGCTTGATGTAGAGAGGCCTCACGACATCCTCCGGAACAATCTGGACGACTTCGACAGGTTCGAAGACGACATCGTGCGGTACGTGAAGCGCACAGGGTAGCTGGAGCGGTGGGGCCGCGAAGGTGATAAGGCCGAATGCGGTCTACGCGTTTGATCCGGGTGGCCGCCCAATCCCTGAGACTTCCCTGTTGGGTTCCCTGGCGACGATCATATGCGCATGCTCGCTGAGGGATTTGAGCTGCGTTGGTAAGACTCCCTGAGCGACGGCGGCCAGATACCCTTCTACTCCAGGCCCCAAGTCCCGGCAAGCCAACGGCCCGCGATGCCCGTCTGGGCGCCTTGGACATCACCCGCTCCCTTCAGCACGCCGCGTCAGCCCTTCCAGGATCTCCTCAGTACGGCGGCAAAGCCGGATCTGGAGCCACCCCGCGCCAGCTGGAACGAGCAAGTGATCGACAGATCGACCATCGGGCCGGGATTCGCGGGTCGGCCATTTCGCCGGAAGCAATAGGATCAACGAGCGGCGCAAAGAAACAACCGGCAGAAAACATCCCCGGGCCACAAGCGGAACAGAAAGGCGAAGCGCGGGCCAAGCCAAAGCCACGAAGCAGGGGATGCCTCAACGAACCTCCTCGAGCTTGTCGATGAACCGGCTATACCATCGCTCGAGCTCTCCGCTTGAAACGATGTGCAGCTCTATGGGAGCGTCGATTGCCCCCAGGATCCGGGCCTTGGCCCTCGTGGCCTCCTCTCGGTCGACGCCGTCCACGACTATGAGGATGTCGATGTCGCTGCTGGCCGTGTACCTCTTATCCAGAACGGATCCGAACACATAGAGCCTGCAGTCCTTCCAGATCTGCCGTGCCGCCTCCTTTACTCTCCTTGCCACGTCCCTATAGGCCTCAAGCTGGCCGAGGGCCCTTTCGCCCGCCTTGATGTAGGGATCAAAGCTGCTCGACAATCGGTCCGAAAACCTCCTTCGCGAACCTGAGCATGCTCCTGACCTCGAGAGGCTCATGCTGCCTCGGCAAGTACCGGGCGGCGATGTATGCGTCCTCAATCTTGGTCAGCAGCACGAGGCTGTTTTCATCCTGAAGGAGGGCTCCCAGTTTCTGGGCGCCCGTTCCGAGATGGCGGATCAGTCGGACGAGGGAATGCGTTCTCGGGTAGGTACCCGTCTTCAATAGGAGCTTGTGCTTAAGGAGAAGTTGACAATACTGCTCGATGCTGAAAGCTGCTAGGTCCCAGACCTCCTCCGCCATCAGTCTTTCCGCGTTCCTCAGGAAGGCCTGCGCTCTCTCTCTCAGGGCTTCCGCCTCTTCGAAGGACATTTGACACCGAACCGGATTACGCCTCACTGCTTATAAAGGGCCCCATGCCCCGGATGTCGCGTCCGAATCCACGATTTTGGAGAGCCTTGCTTCGCAGCGCTGGATCGCTGTGTCCGCACTCGTCCGGGCGTCCTGGATCCAACAACTCTCCCTCACGACGCTGACGGTGAACGCGCAACTCCAGCCCTCGTTCCAAACCTTGTTTCCGCCCTACAACCCAAACGTCTCCGCCTTCGCCATGGCCGCGGGCATCATCCCGGTAACGACCAGCATGAACAAGCCCGGGGGACGGGAGCCCTCAGAGACGAAGCCTCGGGCGAGGAGCGGGTCTGCCCCGGCAAACCAGCGACCTAACCCAGAACGACCTACTGCGAACACAGGTCTGGGTCGCCCCCTTGAGTGTAACACAAGAAGGCAGCCCCAATATCCACCAAAAGGGCTCGGTAATGTCGCACTTGAGCGGCATGACGCGGGAGGGGACAGACCGGGAGGCTGCAAGGCTCGAACTGCAGCCTAGCCCCAGTCGAGAAAACCATCCCCTGTAGTCTCGAAATAGACCGCCCCTTCCTCCGCGTCTCGGACCACATGCAAGGAACGCTGACTCCGCTCCGCCATCCGTTGGTTAGCTCGGATCACGCTCAGACGGGCTACGTTCGATCCATGAGCAGCTTTGTAGCTTTAACCTCGCGGTAGAACCTACGACGAACCATCAGCGACCAGAGGAGGAAGCCGCAGAAAAGCGTCGTCCCCGTCACTGCGAGCCACTCCACGACGTATACCCACAGCAGCGTTGCGTTCTTTAGCTTCATGGCGTCTTGTTCCATCTCGTCAAGCATCGCCTCCACCTCCCGGTACGCATCGAGCATCTCCTCAAAACGCAGCTGCAGGTACTCGGGCATGGCAGCAGCTATGGCTGCGTCGATCTCTCCCGCGCGCCGCAGGATGCTTCTCGTATTGGCCCCGAAGGACTCGCAGAAATCTAGAAGGCTGACCAATAGGGATCTCCTCGTTGCGACCTGGAAGATCTTGGTCCTTGCTGCGTGAGCGAGTGTCACGTCCTGGGGAACGGGCCGCCCATTCAGGTAGATCATCAGGTTGCTTCCGAAGTCGATCGCATACTCCCAGGGCGAGCCGTACCAGGAGAGCGCGTGGATCTCGCTAGTCAGCGCAAAAACCCTAGCCTCATTGGGGAGTTTCCAGGTGATCATCAGGGGGTCCTCGGATCCGCTGGCGGACACGACGCGCGCCAGCATCTCGGCTCCGGGCCTCACCTTCACCAAGTTGTGGTGCCACCTGATCTGGCCAAGGTTGGGGTCTTTGAAGTTCCACGGAATGCTCCGGATGAGTTCGTGGTCAGGCTTGTCGAAGATGACCGGCCAGCCAGACTCGACCCAGACCCCAACCACGTCCTCGGTCGGGAGCAGCCTGCCAACCGCGCTATCGCCCCAGGGCGGCGCGGCCATGCTAGTACCGCCGAACGTCTCCCAGCCGCCGGACATCAGCAAACCCATGCCACCTTCCTCCACGCCCTGGGCCAGCTTGTCTATGTGCGTGCCCACCGCGAAGCGGTTGGCATTGGCAAGGACTATCACGTCGAAGTTGCTGACCAAGTCCCGGTAGGTCCGGGGCATGTAGAGCCTGACCCTCCTGTGCACCTCCGACTCCGCCATTCCAGCCCAGTCGCGCAGCGTGGCGATCACGAAGCCCATCGAGAAGAGCGGATCCGACCTCATGAAGTTGAAAGGAGGAGATCGAGCAATGCAGCCTATGTAAAGGACCCCGATCCTTCCGTCTTGGAGTCCAAGAGCTCCCTGACAAAGACATCCCGCAATAACCACGGCTGAAACTACTGCCCACTCCCAGGAACCGGCTCCCCGCAACTCCCTGCTCACATCCTCAGCCGGTGGCCTTCTCCGTGAAAGCGCCTTGCCTTCTAAAGGCTTTTGGCCCGCAATCCCCGCGAACCCCCAGGACCCCAGCCAGTTTCAGCGCCTCGGCTGCCGTTAGGAGTCAGAACATTTCCATTTGCATCGGCTTGGGTGCGGAAAAACATGCCATCAGGGGTGGCGCTAAGCTCCCTCTTGGTTCTCTGCGGCTGAGGCCCAGAAGGGACGAACGCTCGTCTGTCAGGCACTTGCTTTGGCTTCATGCCTCGTCTTTTCCCCCGCGCGGCATCCAAAAGAAGAGCATGCCCCCCTCAATGGCGGGCTGGCGCTCAGATTGGGTTCAAGAACTCCTGTGTCGTCCTCAGGCATTGGCCATGAGCCGGGCAGCAGGGAGTCCCTGAAAGCTTTTAGGCAACGCCAACGAACCTGATGGCCGCAGGAGGGGCTTCTACGGAGACTGCGGAAAAGCCGGATGCCGCGGCTTGGCCGATGGGCGAGCCAGGATCGTATGGGATCTATGTATACGACAATGAGGGCAAGATCCCCTCCTCCGTCGTAGTGCAGCTGGGGGTCGAGCTTGGAGAAGTTGAGAGGAAAGCAGGACAAGGATATCAGTGGCTCCGGCTCGACGCTTACAAGATGAATGGCGAGCACTTTCGTGTCTGGCTGCTCGCCGCCCAGTACCCGCCTGAAAGGCTGAAGTATGCGTCCGGGACGGTTCTGCGGTACGTTTTCCAGGAAGGCAACCTGCGCCCGCTGGAATATGTCGACAGGTTCACGGGAAAGGCCGTGCTGCCGAGTCTAGGCTTCTGGAGATACCAGTTCCCTAGGCCCCGAGAGGGGCAGGACATGTTTCCCTTTCCTTTGAGCGTCAAGTACCTGGGTCTGCCCATGAGGTTGGACTGCTCCGGCGTCGGGGACGTCTTCCCTTTGCCGAATCCGGCGAGGCTGGAGCTTCTTCCAGATCTGCAGATAGGGGCCAAGGGATACAGCGTCCGAGACAAGCGCGAGTTCCGTCGATATGACAGGCTGACTCCTGACGATCTTCACGGCCGGTACGAGATGGTTCCCTACGAGAGAAGCGATTACCCGGAAAGAATCGCAGCTGGCGAGACGACCTTCCACGTTCGGCCTTCGGACGAAGACCTGGTTGCCCGCCAACCCGTGTTCTACTCGGGGATCGATGCCAAGGCAATGAAGTATCCGGAAAGCCTGTACCGGAGCAACTTCCTGGGCGGCGTGGAGCATCTAGACGAGCCAACGGGGACGGCAGCCGGCCGACTCAGGAAGATGCCGCCGCAACAGATAACCCCCGAGATCGCTTTCGAAGAGGTGAAGAAAGCGTTCCGCGAAGCGAACTATGAGAAAGGCTCGACGACCTGGCTCCTGAAGGGGCTCAAAGAGCGGGAAGATGTGGACGTAGGGGATATGTCCGGACTTCAGTCGAACATCTACACCTGGGACGGGGGAACCTTCACCGCGGCCTACCAGCTGAAAGACGATCCTGACGGTCCTCCCTGCGCGATAATCAACGAGTGGTATCTCAGCTTGGCGCGTGGTCCTGCATGGCTGGATCGAATCGCCGAGATCCAGATACCAACGAATGACGAGAAGGCGATGTGGGACTTCGAGTTTGCCCACCTCAGGGGAGCGGCAAGGGTGAGCGGGAAGAAATGGGGAGTCGCGATATATGGAGCGGACCTGGGGCTGATTCGGGAGGCTTTGAGAAAGGCATACGACGCCGGTGCTTCTTATTTCGTCTTCTGGACCACCGGGGGCCCGATGCACGTCCCATATCTGGAGAGGCTGGATTACGCGAGATTCCTGCGGCTGTACGCGGAACAACATCCGGACCGAGACATGGAGGCTCTCAAGCGTTCGGCCGAGGTGATGATCCTCTATCCTCCAGGATATGCCTGGCAAGGGGATCCGATGTGGTGGGGGATACCTGCAACCAACCTTGAGCGCAAGAACCGCTTCGGACTGAAGTATCGGGAGATCCTGCACAGGGTCGGAATGGAGATCGAGAGATGCCATCGCCTTGGGATCTCTTACGATCTGGCCTGGGATATGGAGGGCCTGGATCTCTCTGGCTACCGCGAAGTCGTGAGGGTGAAGGAGGACGGAACGATCCATGTGACCGAGGACGGCGGGGCTGAGCAGGTCCTGCACGAGCCTAGACCCGTCCATCGCCCCAGCGGGGTTCCCCCAAGGCTGGACGTCGTGCTTTCCAAGCCTGAAGGGCGTGCCCCGACCGTCGTGACGGCAAGGGCCACCGTGAGTGGGGGCTCAGCTCCGATCTACTACGCGCCTTTTCAGGACGAGGCGGGAGTCTGGAGAAATCAGAAGGTCGCCTGGGAACTCTACGGGCCGGAGGAGTGGGATTACACAGGCGGGATCTGCGGGTTGAGGCCTTTTGGAGAAGAACTCCTGAACGTGAGGTTCAGGCTCGAGAAACCGGGGAGGTACCGCCTGAGAGCAACCGCAATAGACCTAGCCGGCCGTACCACAGTGGTCTGGAAAGAGATCCTCGTTCGCCCTTGACCTGGTAGCCATAGGGGACGGGTCCGGACACGATCTTGGAGGCATGTGCTACCCGACCCCGTACTATCGAACCAGCAGCCCTGTGCGGGTGGCCGAAAGGAACGCCTCCGGATGTGCCTCCAGCGTCTAGGAACGATCCTTCCCGCTAAGAAGACGGTGGCCAAGGTGTGCCAAGCATCCACGTTGCCTTTCGGCCGAACGTTGAGCCTCGGCCAAGGATCGATGGGGAAGCATTCCTTCCAGGCTTCCTTCGGCCTTCCGAAGATCCATGGCTACTCCAGAGGGATCCTGTACTTGTAGTAGTCCGCCCACATCCAGCGCTCCGCGTCCCGCTCGGCGTAGCGGGTCAGGAACACCACGACCTCGCACGTCAGGAAACGTTTCCCGGACAAGACGCTCATCCCCAGGAGACCTACGCCCCCGGATCCCGGCAGGGATCGCCCCTGAACCAGACGGCCTGAATGTCGAGTAAACCTGGCCCCTCGAGGGCCGGCTCCAGATCTCCGCGACCTCTCTAACCGTGGGCTCCAATTCCCTCGGGTCCCCCGCGTTCACGCCGCTGCACCAAATGTTGACGTAGACGTAGTAGCGCTCCCCGCGGTGCTCCAGCAATGCGTCCGGCCTCCTCTTCGAGGCTCGGCCCCGGCCGTACACCAAGAACGGCCAGAGCTTGCACGCCGCGGGCTTCATCCCCAGCGGCTGAAGGCCGCATCCCCCCGAAACGTCTTGGAAGATGCAGCGGCCGGCGATCCTTCGCAGGGACGGTCGGCCGACCGTGGACAGGTCGATGCACCATGAGCCGAACCTCTCGAGCAGGCGCGCGTATTCGATGGTCCTCAGCTGCGCCCTGTACCTGCCGCAGCACAGCCCACAGCCCAGACAGCGCCAGGAGCTTATCCTGCGCCAGGGAACGTACCGCTCCGTGCAACCAGGACACCGCGCAGGCAAATAAGTGTTGTTTGAGGATGAGACATCCCTGGAAGTTGGAGGAGATCCCGCAAAGCCCAGAGGCGTCCGGAGATTGCGTGGAGGAGCGGCGAGGGCCGTTTGCTCCGAACGGTGGCAGTGGGGAATTCGAAGAACCGCGTGTGTATATATCAAGCATTACATTTTAATCCGGGTAATATATACACGTACTTGCATGGCCATCATAACGGTCAGGGTGGATGAGAAGCTCAAGAGGAGAATGGACCTGCTTGCTGATATTAACTGGTCAGAGTTCATAAGGCGGGCCATCGAGCGGAGGCTCGATATGGAGGACTCCATCCAAAGAAGCCTTAGCATCGATCTGAGCCGCCTCGACGTTGCCATGGCAGTGCAGGACCGCATAAGGGAGAGGACATCCGGAGCATGGTCCGGAGCCGAGGAGATACGGAGATGGAGGGACTCGAGAAGATCGTAGTCGATGCCTCGGTGGTCGTAAAATGGTTCAACCGGGAGGAATTCACCGAGGAGGCCCTCCTGCTGAGACAGCGAATCCGCCAGGGAACGGCCACGCCGTTTGTGCCGGAGATAATGATATTCGAGGTCGCCAACTCGCTCCGATACAATCCCGATTTCGGCACATTGGACGTTGAGGAGGCCGTGCAGAGCCTCCGTGACATGCAGTTCCCAACGATGCCCCTGAACGACGAGATGTGGCGGAGGGCGGTCGAGATTGCGTTCGAGAGGGGAATCACGATATACGATTCGGCCTACGTTGCGATGGCGGAGTGCATGGACGCCAAGCTCTACACGGGCGACGCCAAGCTCGCCGAGAAGACCAAGGACATGGAGCGCGTCGTCCACATAGCGCACTACAGGTGAGTGCAAGCCGTCTTGAAGGGAGGCCAGTAGCGCGTCTCAGGGCTTCCCGCGCGGCATATTCGTTCGCACGAACATCATGTCCTGGGCGGGGATTGATTCGCACTCGAGCGCGATCACCGATATCGGGTCGTCCGGTGGCTCCGCCGGCAGGCCAATGAGCCGAAGGCCGAAGTCGTTCTGCACGAACTCAACCCGGCTTTTCCTCGGCAGCAGCTTGGCCGAGACAACCTTGGTGCGCAGCCCACCTATCCCGCACTCCGGCCCCGGCCAGGAGTGGAGGTGCACGTACAGAGTCTTCCCCTTGCGCGTGAAGTTGGCAAAGCTGGACCTCTTCACTCCGCACGGCTCGGCACCGTAGATGGTGTGCCCGTACCTCTTCATCCACCTGCCGACCGCGCTGAGGATCCGAACCGACTCTTGGGGCACCGATCCGTCGGCCTTGGGCCCAATGTTGAGGAGATAGTTGCCGCCGTCGCGGGCACAGGTGATGAGATACCCGAGGATCTGCTTGGGGGACTTCCAGTTGTCGTCCGCCTTGTGGTACCCCCAGCTCGCGTTCATTGTCATGCATGCCTCCCAGGCCCTCCCCTCGGGCTCGCCCCTGACGTGCTGCTCGGGGGTGCTGAAGTCCTCAGGGAGCCCCGAACGGTTGTTGATTATGATGTCGGGTTGGAGCTCTCTGACCATGCTGTTCATCTTGGCGGATTCCCAGCCCTCGGGCGTCAGGGGCCAGGGGACGTCGTACCACAGGATATCGACCTTGCCGTAGTTGGTCATCAGCTCCCGGACCTGGCCGTGGATGTACTTGACGAACCTCTTTCGTGCATCCTCGTCCTCCGCACACCTTGCCCCGTCCGGGTGGTGCCAGTCCATCAAGGAGTAGTAGAACCCGAAGCGAAGGCCCTCGGACCTGGCCGCGTCGACGAACTCTGCGACGAGATCCCGGCCGCAGGCCTTCGGTGCACAGTAATCCGTGTGCTCGGTGTCAAAAAGGCAGAAGCCCTCGTGGTGCTTCGTGGTCATCACCATGTACCTCATCCCAGCCCGCTTGGCCAGGCGCGCCCAATCTCGGGCAGGATGGGGCTTGGGCTTGAACCGCTTCGTGAGCTTCTCGTACTCCGCAACGGGAATTGCCTCGTTCTCCATGGCCCACTCATGCCTGCCGATTATGCTGTACAGCCCCCAGTGGATGAACATGCCGAACTTGGCCTCGTGCCACCACTTCATCCGCCTGATCCGATCCTCTTCGGAGGTAGAAACATTGCTGCCCATGTTACATCTCCTCCGGGCGGTCGTGGGCACTTCTATTATTTGTGTTCCCCTCGCCCCCGTTGGCTCGACGCGGCCGCCTCGCGCCAAAGCCTGCGGATGTTGGCCGTCGATCGAACGATGGACTCCAGGACCGGCGGACCTCCGGTCTCGGAGGAAAGCCAGCCGTCGTAGCCGTGCCCCTTAAAAATCGCGAAGATGGCGGGAAGATCCACGATTCCCTCGCCGGAGGGCACATGCTCCATGCCCGAGGACAAGTCGCTGACGTGCACATGGACCACCCGGTCCGCGACCGCCCTTGTCAGCCTGACGGGGTCATCACCGACGGGCAAGGGATTGGACGTATCCAGGTTCACCTTAAGCCGCGGGTCGCCCACAAGCTTAAGGATGTCAAGGAACTCCTCGATGCGACTCCCGAAAGGCGGATGATCCTCGAGGGCCAGCTGCACGCCGCGCCTCTCAGCGTAGTCCAAGCATGACCGTAGGCCCTCCGCGGCGCGACGGGCTCCCTCCTCCGCGCTCAAGGGGCCAAGGGGACCACCAGCGGTAAGGAGCACCGCTTGTGCGCCGCAGACCACCGCCCAGTCCACATCCCGCTTCACCGACGCGATCTCCCTCTTGATATTGCCGGATACGAAGTTGGCATAGTTTGTGAACATCGAGACCTCCAGCCCGGCACGTTCAATCAATCTCACAAGCTCTCTCAACCTCGCCTCAGTCGGTGGACGAACGAACGGCTTGTAGACCTCGACGCCGTCCAGGCCGACCTTGGCCGCCATTTGGACCCGGCTTTCCACCGGACGCTTTTCCTCGCTGAGCTCGCCGAGGAAACAGATTGGAATGCATCCCACCTTCATGGTGATGCCTGCCCCATTTGCCGCCGCCCGCTTATGACTGCGTGCGTCTGGGGAATCCTCCCGGCCGCACCGAGGCCACTCGGAGGCCCACCTCCTAGCGCGAATCCGGAGCCGTCACCCAAACCCGCCCTTCTTTGAGCAGATTCCATCCGTGCCAGCATCGGCTCAGGAAGACGCTTCTCAAGCCCGGGGCACGACCCGAGCGCCGTTTGCCTGCCTCACGGCCAACCTCCAGGGCGTAGCCGCGTCAGGCAAGGAATTTGCGGTAGTTTTCAACGCAGTACCTCGATCCCTTTCTGGCAACCGTGAATCCCTCTGCTTCGAGCAGGCGCTTGTGTGCCTCCGCGCCGCCCGGGTACTTGTCGTTCAGAATCCCGCCCACCTTGAGCGTGCGCCAGTACGGGGTGATGTCTTTTCTGCCCTCTGCCCGGGCTTCCTCAGCCGCGTTCGCCGCGATCATGACGAATATCCCGGTGGTCAGCGTACAACAGAACCTCGTTCCGTGTTTCTGTGACAGCCTTTCGCATATCCCATCGAGTGTGATCAGCCTGCCCTTGGGAACGGATCGCATGACCGCGTCCACCTCCGAGGGAGGGGCGAGAACGACCAAGTCGCCGGGCTTGGCACCCCTCTTCTGGAGCGCCCTTCCGCAGGGGAAGCTGGGGTCAAATTCCAACACCTTTGGCATCTTCCCGCTGTCCCGGAGCTTTTCCCGCCAACTCTTCTTCCTGTATGCCATGTTTCTACTCCCCCGTCACTCGACGTGCAGGTTTCCCGAGGCCACCTCGCCAACGAACAGGATCCTCACCCTCCCGGAACCGGGGCCGGTCCGCGCCTCAGCCTGCGCTAGGAGAGCCACGGCGACAAGGAAGCCGATCAGCGATGACAACTTCCCTGCGGTAACGCCCCCGGGACGTTACATCGCGGGGCCGTGCCTCCAGATATCTCTTTCGCAAGTCCTGCCCAGGCATATCCTAGACGTGAAGGGCACCCTTTCCGAAGCGCATCGCCGGATCGCATCCGGAAGCTTCCGACACATCCCGCCCAGCAACCTTTTCCGGCGACGGGACTGTCCCGGGAGTGCTGCCAGGCCGCAGATCGTACGATTCTTATCATGGGGCGAAACACCAAGAAGCTGTGCGCAAGCCCATATTCCTCTGCGCCGTTGCGATCCTGGCCGCCATCACGCCGCCCTGTTTGTGTAGAGAGGGGATGCGCGTCGACCCGGCAAGCGGGCGGATCCGCGTGCTCTTCATCGGCGACACATACATGGAGGCAGGCGAGGCGCAGCCCCTCATGATCCAAGACCCCCTGATCGCCGTCACCCCGGTGTTGGCAGAGTCCACCCTGAGCAGACCGGAAGACCTAAGGCGCGCGATCAGGCAGTACCTGCCCAGGACGCCCTCGAGCCTCTGGAGCGGGTACGATGTTGTGGTGATCACAGCCGTCCAGGCCGACACGCTGCCGGCTGACTTCCTTAGATGGGTCGTCCTCGGCGTCGAGCGGGAGGGACAGGGATTCCTGATGGCCGATGACCCAGCATCCTTCGGCGGCGTGGAGTTCGGGTCCTACCCCAATCCCAACTGGGGTGAGACGCCCATCGGATCGCTTCTGCCGGTGGAATGCCACACGGACCGCAAGTTCTGGGGCACCACCTACCAGTACAACCTCGTCCCCAAGATCCCGGACCACCCGCTGGTCGCAGGCATCAACTGGAGGGACGTGTGGTTCTTCTCCTACAACCGGGTCGACGCCAAGGTTGGCGCCACCACCGTCGGGGCCATGAGCCGATACCCGGAGGGCAGCCCCTGCCTCGTGTACTGGGACTTCGGCCGCGGAAGGTCGATGGCCTGGCTGTTCGACTGGGGAGGCAACGGCGCCGTCCAGTATTACAGGTGGCCCCATGCCGTCGCGGTCATGGCTAGGATGATCTACTACCCCGCGGGGGTGCCGATCCCGGACGATCTCGCAATCGCACAGGCCGTAAGGAGACGCTTCCAGAACTTCGAGGCCCTGAGGCGCTACACCGTATCGGTGGTGGAGTTCGCCGACAAGTTCGGGGCCAGAATCGACAGGGCCGAGAGGAGCCTCAGGGACGCCGCCGAGCTGAAATCCGAGGTTTTGCCGCTCTACGCATCGGGGATGTACGACGAAGCGATGGCTGCCATCGACGCTGCGCTGCTGCGACTGGGTGACGCTTCCGCCCAGGCGATCTCGGCCAAGAACGCGGCGCTCGTGTGGTGCTACGTCATCGAATGGTTCGTCGTGGCGGGAACCGGGATGCTATGCGGGGCGGTCCTCTGGGGGCTTATGGTGAAAAGGAAGCTCTACGCCGAGGTGCCGACGGTTCGCCTCTCCAGGCGCATCTGATCCCCCCGTCCGACGGAACTGCTTCACGAATCTCCTTCTCCGTCCAGCCCGCCGCGCGATCGCATGCCGCGCCGATCAGTCGAGCGATTGACAAGGGAGAGGCTTTGCCCAGCGAGTGCCCGACTGGAAACCTTTATGCATGCGGCCAATCCGGCCGACCCATGAGCAGCCCACAGACGGCGGGCGAGGTGGTAAGCTCCTGGTCGCCTGGCGGTCTGGACATCCACCACATCAACACGGGCCGGGGAGATTCCGGGCTCTGGATCATGCCGGACGGGACCTCGCTGCTCATCGACGCAGGGAACCTCCGCCCCGGCAACCCGCGCCACACACAGCCTAGGCCGGACGGTTCGCGGACGCCCGGCGAATGGATATCCAGATACGTTCGCCACATGCTCTCCAGTTTCAGAAGGGTTGTCCTTGACTACGTGATCGTCACTCACTTCCATGCCGACCATTTAGGCGAGGTCTGGGAAGATCAGAGGCTGTCCAGATCAGGCCGATTCAGGCTCACGGGCATCACCGAGGTCGGCGAGTCCATCCCCATTAGGAGGATAATCGACCCGGGCTGGCCTGACTACAACTACCCCATGCCGCTTGATGACCCGAGAGTCCAGAACTACCGGGCCTTCCTCGAATACTGCCGAGCCCGCGGCCGCCTTGAGGTCGAGAGGTTCCGTCCTGGGGTCAAGGACCAGATCGTGCCGCTGCGCAAGCCCCGCCGGTACCCAAGCTTCGAGATCCGCAACATCGCGGCCAACGGGGAGATCTGGACCGGCGTGGGCACGAGCACCAGATGCCTCTTCCCTCCCCTCGAGGGCCTCGACGCGAGCGACATCCCAACCCAGAACATGTGCAGCATCGCGCTTAGAGTGAGGTACGGCCGGTTCACTTACTTCTGCGGCGGCGACTTGATCGGCGTGGCAAAAGAAGGGGTTGCGCCCCCGTTCCACGATGTCGAGACACCGGTCGGCCAGGTGGTCGGACCGGTCGACGTCAGCGTCGCCACCCACCACGGCGACCTGACCGCCCAGAACGCCAACATGATCTCCTCCCTCCGCCCACGCGTCCACATCCTTCAAGTCTGGTCCGCCAGCCATCCCGCGCCAAGCGTTCTATGGCGGATGTTGTCCACGCGGCTCTACCCCGGCCCGCGGGACATATTCGCGACCAACATGAAGCAGGAGACCAGGATAGTCATCGGCCCAAACATCGAGAAACTCAAGAGCGACCAGGGACACATATTGGTCCGCGTGGAGCCGGGCGGCGACCGCTACTGGGTCATCGTCCTGGACGACTCCGCGGAGACTTACCAGGTAAAGTCCGTCCACGGGCCATACGAATCCAGATCGGGAGCCCCGTCGCCGGAGGAAGGCTTGGGTAGGTGAGAGAGCATGGGTGAACGCCGTGTCGTGGCGGGCTTCGGCCTGTTTGGAGGCCATCACTGCGAAACCAGCGCCGTGAAGAAGATCTTTGCCTACCACGACCTTCCGGTGTCAGAGGAGATGCTTTTCGGGCTGGCAGGAGGCATCGGCTTCATCTAGTGGCACATGAAACCCATGCCCGCGCCGCTCGTGAGCGGACGAGGAGGGGGGCGCTCCTTCATCGAGAACATTGGCAGAAGAACGGGAAGCAAGCATCCGGGCTCGGAGAACGACGAGCCCCAAGAGCGGCCATGCCATGCTCATGGGTCGTCTGGCGCAGGGACTTCCCACGGTCATCTACGCCGACATGGCCTACCTGCCATACATGGGCGTGCCCGAGGATGCCCACTTCGGACAGCACGCCATGGTCGTCTACGGGGTGGACGAGGATGCCCATACGGTCTACATCTCCGACCGGGCCAGGCGGGGCCTGACCGTCACGGTCGAAGAGCTCAAGCGCGCGAGGGCATCCGAGTTCCCACCCTGGCCACCCCAGCATGCCCTCTTCGACATTCGGCTCCCGCAGAAGCTTGAGGTCACGCCGGAGATCGTCCGCGAGGCGCTTGGCAAGTGTGTGAAGGGGATGCTGAATCCCCCATCAGCAACTTGGGGCTGCCCGGCATCCAGAGGTGGGC
>Ga0209102_1000533_pt1 | contig 24896 bp, 23 predicted proteins | sample ConPoolayeHmetaG_FD_185483 | JGI IMG/M metagenome (GOLD analysis project Ga0209102, IMG submission 185483) | Hot spring microbial mat communities from California, USA to study Microbial Dark Matter (Phase II) - Cone Pool mat layer H metaG... ...
TCTATGCCCGTTTCTATCCCGTTGCCCCAAAAGTTCCAGCTCGAAAGCACTTCGATGATTTGTCTTTTCTCCATGCAATTGTAGCACTATGTGACACAATATTTAAAGTTTTTGTGCCACATAGATAAAATAGCGCGCGACGGGAACAGACTGGTTTCTCGGAAGGCAGCTAGCGCACGCTAAAAGGAAGTAGTTCTTAGCCCGGATATGGTGTAGGGTTTATGCGGCCATGCTTGCAGCTTAAATCGTCTCTGAACCTCTCACTCAGCCTACTAATCAGAATAGTAGAACGTGAACCAGAATAGCTTTCCAAACTTCCTGTAAGTGTTGAGGATCTTCTCGTACGCGAGGGCCCCGTGCCTAACGAAGTTGAGCACGTATTCCCATGTTGCTCTTCTCTTCTCCTCCTCGCTCATCTCATTCCAATTATCCCTATATTTGAGACTTTTAGCATTAGACTCGCTATTATACCATAGGTCTATCTTCTTCACGAGCTCTACATCCTCCTCGTTCTCCAGCCTAAGGAACGAGTCGCTCTTAATAAGCTCAAGCCCAGCCCTAACCTCGTCTAGCTCGAGATGAGCCCTGAATTCGGCGACTGGTCGAAGCGTAATCTAGCGATGGGAGAGGCCATCTCTAAGAGAGAACTGGCGATCAGGATTGGGAAAACCGTGTTGAGCGCGAGAAGAAGGGAGAACCTCTCTATTGAATGCATACGTTGGTTTTATCCCCTTTGAGAAGGAGGGGGAGAGTAGAGGATCGATAGTGTTCAAAAGCATGGCGCTGGCTGCTTACAGGCTACTCTGGTATTTTGGCCCTCCTCTTTCTATTTTTCACACTCCGCCACGTTCCGCATATGCTTTCAGTTTGAAGTATAAGGGATATATCTTTAGCATACATGATGAGCTGGCGTGCGTTTTTCACTTCAATTAAACGCTTCCCTTTCGCCTTTAAATCAGCCGTTATTCTTCCCTTCATGCCTTCGACACCCACTTGGTAATCCTCAAACAAGCCATAGCCCCATAGTATTCGGGAACCCGTCCACTCGACGAAATATCCTTTCAGTCTGGTGTCTGTTAATGCTAAACCCTGTTAGCGCGCTAGGGTCAATATCTACGTGCGCTAGAGCTGAAAATATCCATGAAAACTTTAAATAATTATACTGTCTTCGATCCGACGGGTATTGTTGAACACTCGGATGATCGCTTGTAAAGCAGGGGGAGCTGCATGTTTCTTAATAACTATGTTGATGCTGATAGTGATTAGGCCTTCGCTTGAGGGTTACCTGTTCCTGGTGCCGCTGGCTATCGCATTATACTCTTTGGGAGCGATCGGCCTCTTCGGATCAAGATTCGGAGAATTCCCGTATCTGACTGCTGGGCTAATGTTTATCGGTTCGGGCGTGATGCTACTCGTACTGTTTATATGGTATTTTTATTTATACGGTGAGACCACTATTTTCATAGCGGGTTTCGTTAGACGGGGATGAAGTATGGGGGTTACTGTTAACATACTACCGTAAAGCTAGGAAAAACCCGAAGCTTGAAAGACCTCCTTACCCCGTGCCAGACTATCTAGCGATACTGGTGAAACAGGGGCATGTTCAACAGGAGAAGCCAGCGGGGCTAAGGTATGAGAGTTTAGAGAAGGAGAGGTATATGCGGATAAGGTAGAGTAACTTAGACACGCACTAGGCTGTAACCAGCGTGCGCCTACACTGGTTTCTTTAATGCTGCTCTGGATGCTGTTAGGGTCAGGATCCATGCTGCGAGCCCGGCTACGATGGCGAGTGGGCTCAGCGCCAGGCTTAGCAGGAGGTTTATTACGAGCATGGCTGCGGCGGCTGAGAACCCTGGGTTTCCAAGCTTTCCCCCGAGTTTGAAGAGCCCGGCTGCCAGCCCTGTTTGCCCGGTGACGAGTAGGGCAGCTCCCGCCCAGAACAGTATTGTCGGAATGGTTGAAACAGGTTTCCCGCTTGAAACCTCTGTGGCGAGCATGATTACGGCTATCAGGAGGACCACGGGCCCGGCGCAGCCGGTTTTAACGAGTGTTAAGGGGGTTTTGAAGGATTCGTCGTGCCTCCTGATGGATCCGAACGCTGGGAGGAGTAGGCCGTATTCTAACGCAAAAACCGTCAGCCCCCCGCTGACAGCGAGCAGGAAGAGCATGATTATTGGTGCTGCAAGCAGATAGGGTTCTCCCAGGAGACTTTGAAGCGTGAGCCAGAGGCTTAAAACCATGGTTGGAAGCTCGCTACGGAGGTTGAGGCCGACGATAGTCGTGAAGCCGGTGGCAAGTAATAGTATTGCTGCGCCGGCGAGCGGGGAGCCGACGACGTAAAGGGGAAGCATCCAGCCGAGCTTGTTAAGACCCTTGGCGAGATTCTCGTCTAGAACGGTTTCCTTAGGCCCCCTGGCGACGTTGGCGAGGAATCCTTCCGCCGACGCGGCTGGCATGGACACTGGCCGCGGTGTTTCCCTGGGTTCAAGCCTCGGCCGAGTGGTTTTAAGCTTCTTCAGAGAGACGCAGTCATGCTCCTCAGGGTCTGAATGTTTCTCGCAGAACACCCATCCGCAGAAAGAGCATGGTTTATAATCCTCACCTGTTTTGCCGCACACGTGGCACCTTTGCAGCATACGTTTTTACATAGTGTTGTTTTCGAATAAAAGTTTTTCCTTATAGGATAATTATTGAATATTAGCGCTTAAAAATACGTTTAAAAAACCTATTGGCGGGGCAGCATCCCTTTTTGCAACGCCCCAGCCACGGGGAGAGGAGGCAGGCGCACACTACCTGCTAAGAATATGTGCCGAGCTTTTTAGCGAGGTCAAGCATAAGCAGGAAGTTTTCAGCATTCGTGTTTGAGCAAACACTAGCCGAGGCGGATAGGACGAATCCTCCCCCCGGGCTACCGTCCCGTATGCACCTGCTAACCTCTTGATAAACATCGTCAGCACTGCCGAACTCAAGTATCCTCGGGTCCACATTGCCGACTAGACATATCCTGTCCCCGTATTGTTCTTTAACATGCTTCAAGCTCATGCCGGCGGTCACGTCAATAGACTGGTACGCGCTTATGCCAGCATCCACCATTTCTGGGAGAATTGGAGCCGTGTTGCCGTCCGAGTGAAGCACCACGAAAGCACCCTTGCTTTTGAAAGCGTCGCAGTGCCGTTTTAAAGCGGGCTTAACAAACCGCCTGAACATTTCGGGCGAGAGCCATGGCCCAGTCTTGTGCCCATAGTCTACGCAAAGCTGTATGGCGTCAGCCCCCTCGTCTATAGCCCATTTTCCAACCTCTATCGCGTGCCTAGTGTTGAAGTCTATAAGCGCCTCTACTGCTTCAGGATGCGTGTACACCCACACGAGCACGTGGCGGAGCAGGTTGGGATTTGAAACAATATGGCCCCAGGTGCCGTCAGCGTCGAAAGAAAGAAAATACTCTCCCTTAACCTCTTTCCTGAGCATGCGGAGAATGTCGAAAATCCTGGGGTTGATCTCAGCCTTAGCGTTTCTACAATGCTTAATGATGCTTTCAGGATTATAGGTTTTCGGCTCATCCAGATCCCAGATTGAGCCGGCACTCCACCTGTATCTTCTGCCATCTATTATCCACTCGTGCTCACCCGCCATCCTGATTTCTCTAGGCTTAGCCGCGTAAGCATGGATCACTCTTATCCAATCTATACCTGTGCTCCTGTGAAGCTGCAGCAGTTCACTGGCTAAACACTTATTGATTTTCTCCAGGTCAACCTCATTCTTCGCCATTAAGGAGTATAAGGCCTCAGTGTTGTGCAGTAGAATAGAGTCCGCAGGCTTGTTAAGAATCCTGGAGGCAATCACGGGGGGAATAGCCATCTCGTAAGTAGGAACCCTGTCGGGCTTCGAGACCTGCATCGCCCTAACGACTCGCTCCCAAGAATTCATCGCTGACAGATGGAGCGGACATATTTAAATACTATGTTTCAATAGCGCGCCCGGCTTCCAACCGGTTTACGGGATGAAGGCTTACCGCGCTTCCTCCTCCCACCCGTGTCCACACCGTTGGCGAAACGCACCGTGCAGGCTAATCAGCAAACGGCTCTAGAAAACCCTGGAGAAGCCGCTTAGAAGAGGATTAAGAATGCTTGAGCAACCCATAGTGGAACCGTAACCACCGCCCATGCCGCAGTGCGCGCTTTAGGACAACACCCTTCTTCCTCACACCTTGGAGACAAAACTCTCTGCGAGCAGCGAGTAGGCTTCAAGCCAGGTTTCACCAGCCTCCGCGCCCCCATCCCGCTCCATTTCAGCCGGTTGAGCTTAAGCGGGTGCAACTTTTTTGAAAACCCGTCGGCCTCTAAAAACAATATAAACAAGACTATAGTGCGGTAAGACATGGCGAGACTCTACAGGAGAAGGATTCCGAAGCTGAATGTTGAAACGAGCGCCCTAGGCCTTGGAACATGGGCCATAGGGGGGCCTATCACGGGGGCCGACGGGCTGGCCCACGGGTGGGGGAAGACTGATGACGAGGAGGCTCTGAGAGGCTTGAAAAAGGCTTTCGAGCTCGGCGTAAGGGTTTTCGACACTGCTGACGTATACGGCTGCGGCCACAGCGAGAAGCTAATTGGGGAAGCATTGGGGGAACATCGTGGCGAAATAGTAATCATAACGAAGTTTGGATTAACCTTCGACCCTGAGGCGAGGCGCGAGACAGGCGAGGACGGTTCTCCACAGTATGCTCGTAAAGCGGTTGAAGCCTCGCTTAAAAGGCTGAAGACAGACTACGTAGACATCTACCTGCTTCACATATGGGGTTATCCTGTTGAAAAAGCGGTTGAAACCATGAATACGCTGGAGGAGCTGGCTGACGAAGGCGTTATTCGAGGCTACGGGTGGAGCACTGACTCAACAAGCCGTGCAGCCGCCTTCGCCGACCGTGAACGCTTCGCGGCTGTTGAAAGCGAGCTAAACGTTTTAAGAGTTACGAGCGAAATCATCAGGCTCTGCGAGGAGAAAAAATTGGCCAACATAAACCGCGGACCCCTGGCGATGGGGCTTCTCTCAGGAAAGTATACTCTGGACTCGCCGAGCCTGCCTGAGAACGATGTCCGGAGGTCCACGCCAAGCTGGCTGGTCTACTTTAAGAACGGGAGGCCAGCGCCAGAGTATGTTAAGAAACTGGAGCAGATAAGGCAGATACTGACGGAAGACGGGAGAACACTTGTTCAGGGAGCCATAGGCTGGATCTGGGCTAAGTCGCCCATGACCATACCGATACCCGGCTTCAAAACAGTGAAGCAAGCGGAGGAGAATGCGAAAGCCCTGGAATACGGGCCGCTTAAGCCGAGCCAGATGAAGGCTATAGACGAGATACTTGGGCCGCGCGACCTGGTTTACGAATAGTTTTAAACTCGAGAGCAAGGCTTAAAGTGTTAACCAGCCTGCGCCAGCATCGCGCGCGCCTATTTCCCCTGTTTTCAGCAGCCTCGATACGGTGTCAAGCATCCTTAGGGCTGCATTGAACAATTCTAGAACCTCCTCATCCGCCAGATAGCGCGCTGCTAGACTCTGGCTGAAGTAATCGAACGAGCCGCGTGTCCTATTTAGTCTCCTTCCACTCCTTCATTATCTCTTTATCATAGGTGAAGACTGGAAGTTTCCTTGCTTTCGCAACTGAAACTATAAGTTTATCGTTAAACCTTTTGAAGGAAATATTTTCTTTCGAAATAGTGTTGATTGAATCTAGGAAGTGTTGCCTCGTAAGGGGCACGATCTCCGCTTTCTCATCGCGAAGAATCTCCAGTATTTTTCTCACGATGAAGCTTTTCTCCACTTTTAGCTGTAACAGGACTATCGCAAACTCTTCCAGCACAACCGTTGGTATAACCCATTTTTTCAGGGTGGAAAGCTTTTCCCTAGCGTCTTCATGGTAAGCAGAATCTTCAATCGTATCATAAACCAGGATATTCGTGTCTATTACGGCTTCCATCTCACTATCTCCTTCCAACCTTCTTCAATAAGTTTCTCAACATCCTCCGGTTTAAGATCTCTTCCAATCTTTAATTTAAGCCTCTCCTTTCTACGCACCCCTTGAGTAACCCCGCCCCCTAGCTTCTCATTTATAAGTTGAGAAAGCTTCTTTGTCGTCCCGTATTTTTCCAGAGCCTCCTGAACAAGCTTTTTGTAAAGTTCATCGTCTAGAATTATGGTCGTTTTCACCATAGGGCATGCGTATTCCTGGAAAACAATATATAAACTTTACGGTTATATGGTTTTATGGCCACCGACAACGTTGCTACCGCGTCGCAAGGAGCATCGGCCTCAAGAGAACCAGGGTGAACTTTTCCCAACATCGAATTTCTAGGACGGATTCTCAAGCCTCTTTTCAGAAATTCCAAGACGCAGGGTATGCTAAGGCTGCTTGTTAAACACTCCAGCTGTAAGCGTTATCCTTCCCAGGCGAAAACTGTTTTATCCCGAGAAACCAATTATTAAAGACAATAGTTTCATTGGCTTTTAAGAACGTTTATAAGCTTAGTAAGGCTGAGAAATGATAAAGCTCAGCATGAAGAGGATTGTAGCGGTGGCTAAGGGCGACGTTCAAAGAGTCGGCTACAGGGACGAGGTTGAGAGAGCCGCTAGGGAGCTGGGCCTGACGGGTTACGTTGAAAACGTGAAGCCTTATGACGTCAGGATTGTGGCTGAAGGCGATGAGGAGAAGCTGAAGCTGTTCATGGAACGCGTAAAAATCCGGAAATACCCGATATTCGTTGAAAATATCGAGGTGAGCTGGCAGGACGCTACGGGGGAATTCAGCTTTTTCGAGATAAGGCGTGGCGAATGGACTGAAGAACTTTTTGAAAGGCTCGATACTGCTGGAAGATTTCTCTACAGGACTGTTGAGCTTGGAGAGAAAAGCATTGAGCTCGGTGAAAAGAGTGTTGGACTCAGCGAGAAAGCTGTTAAGTTGGCAGAAAAGAATGTAGAGCTCGGTGAAAAGAATGTTGCGCTTAGCGAGAAAGCTGTTAAGCTAGGTGAGAGGAATGTTGAGCTTGCCGAGAAGGCTGTCGAGTTAAGCAAGAGGAACGTTGAGCTTACTGAGAAAGCTGTTAAGCTAGGTGAGAAGAGTGTTGAGCTTGGAGAAAAGGGCATTAAGCTGGATGAAAGAAATGTTGAGCTCGCTGAGAAAGCTGTTGAGTTGAGTGGGAAAAGCGTTGGGCTTGGTGAGAAAGCTGTAAGCATAGGGGAGGAGACGCTTAGGGCGATAAGAGAGGAGTCTGAGAAGACGAGGAGCGTGATAAAGGATGAATCTGAGAAAACCAGGGAGGAGATAAGGCTGCTCAGAATCGACTTGAGAGAATACATAGAGGAGAGTTTAAAGGAGATCCGTGTTAAAATCCTTGAAATAGAGAATGCTTTGAGGAAAGCTGGAATAATGTAGCTCTAAACCAGGGCCTATGGTTTCTGCGCGCACTCTAACGGTTTATGAACAAGCGTTGCTTGGTTTTCGAAACTATTTTTACGAATGAAAGCATTGACGGGACTTCCCACAGGGGGCCGACCACGGTTGCGAGAGCCGCCCCGGAGTCGACGCCGAATACGAGCGTGGCTGTTGCTATTGCAACTTCAAACTGGGTTCCTGAGCTGATGAACGCGATTGTAGCCGTGTCCCTGTAGTCAAACCCTAGGAGCCATGGCACCAGGTAGAAGACTGTGGCCATGATGAAGAAATGCATCAATATGGGTACCGATATTAAACCGATTAAGAAAGGTTGGTTTACGATCACGTCGCCCTTTAAAGAAAACAGTATTACGATGGTGGCAAGCAGCGATGCTGCTGCAACGTTCCCCAGGATGGGGCGGAAAGTGTCTCTGAACCACTTTTCACCTTTCTTCTCGATAATGAGCTTCCTTGAAGCCTGGCCTAGGATTAACGGTAGGCCGACGAAGAGGATTACGCTTTGAGCAACCGGGGCTATTGGAACAGGTATTCCTCCAACCCCGAGATAGAGGGTTGCCAGAGGCGTGTAGAGGATCAGGGTTGACAACGCGTTTATCGCGGTTATCACCACTCCTTTGGCCACGTCTCCCCCGGCAAGTAGAATCCAGAATAGAACCATCCCTGTGCAAGGCGCTATCCCGAGAAGGATGGCTCCTGCCGCATACTCGGGATAACCGCTTAAGAATATGCGGGCCAGCAGAGCCATGAGGGCTGGGGCCACAAGCCAGTTGCCTATTAGTGTGATGACCGTGGGCTTAGGGGACTTGGCTGCCTTCACTATTTCCTTCAACTCTATGTTCACCATGGTTGGATACATGAGTAGAAATAGGCATATTCCCATTGGAATAGATACTTCTCCTACTTGGAGTGACTCCAGCCATAGCCCGAGCCATGGAGAGAACCTGCCTATGAGAAAGCCGGCAAACATGCTGAGAATAACCCATAAGGTGAGATATTTCTCGAACCGTCCTAGAGTAGCTCTATTCTCAGACACGTGGAAAACACTCCACATTTCTTTAAAAACTTTCCACGAACCAGCACGTTAGAAGTGGACAGTACCACCGTAAAGCATTTTCTATTCTCGAGCCAAGGGGTAAACACGGGTCAACGGCTGGAGTAGCTTATTCTCGTGCCCACCTTCTCCCCGGGGGCTGCTCTTATAATGTTTTCAGGGTCGGAGCCGTTTACGATTACAACCGGTATCCTTGACCTTTCAAGTATTGAGAAGGCGTGCGCTAAGTTATTTATGTTCCATTCGACGCGCCTTCGCTCAGAAAGATTCCCGTTAGGAAGTTTGCCTCGCTATAAGTCCCGTCGTATGCCTTTGTAGTAGAATCTTAAAGGAGCGCGCGCTACACTTTATACTCGAGAGATTATAGCATACTTACCTAGATCGATTTTAGCCTTACTAAGAGCTTTCTCAAGCATGATATGTTGCCCTATTGAGGCAACAGGCTTCAAGCACTATTACCTGCCAACGGGTCTTTAATAATGATGCGAAGGTTTCTCCACGAAACCTTCTGTAAAGCCAGTAATTCTTGGTCATGAGTGTATAGGACTGGAATCTTGTTAGACAGGAAGTTTGCAATGACTAGGGCATCTCTACCACCGAGATTGTATTGCACAGCCAAGTTGAGTGCAACCGTCGAGGTTTTCTTGGTTTGGCTGAAGAATTCGATGTACGGATGCGTCAACAGCATTCTCAACCTTTTCCGCGCCTCGCCCGGCATCCATTTCTGGCTGAAGACGAGAGTATGATAGGTCTCGTGAAGCACTGTTGGGTTAATGGCTGCGACGTTTTCCTGAGACAGGTCGAACAATAGGTTTCTCAGCTTCTTATGCTCAGGGTACGCCGGGTCCAGAGCATAACACAGTATGTTTGTATCAAGCCCGACCAGCATGCTACGGTGTCCTCCATATAGACTTCATCTTCGAAGGAGCCCAGTTCTCGGGTTTACCAGTCCTCCGTGGTTTGGAAGCAATAGTCTTACGGAACTCCTTCAGAAAGTCCGTATGCTTACCTGGAGATATCAGGAATCCCTTAGAAGTCTTTTTAAGAATAACGATGTCCCCCACCTGCTCCCGTATATGGGGTGGAATGTACAGCCTCCCCTTAGAATCTATTTTCAGATGCACCTCCTCCAATTTTCCCACTAATATTAAGTGGGAAAGATATTTAAACGTTCTTCAACGAGCAAAACGGAAGGAACCCGGGATATACATTTCTGAAGACAGGGGAGGAAAGTGAGCACGACCATGCTTTTAGCTTAAATTTCCGTGGCAAGAATGTAACACACGCGTCCTAACGCAATACTCAACCCCTTATATTCGAAGGAAATGCCTGAGACCCCTATGCAAGGTATGAAGCCAATTAGTAGAGATCAAGAAGTCTTTCCCAACCGCCTTCTGAGAAACCCGTCGGCTCAGTGCTAACTTGTTAGGCTCGAGTCCTCATGTCTTCTACATCGATTTTTTGCGTCTAGGATTGCAATACCGCTTTCCGACGTTTGGGTTTCGAGGAAACGTGTTACAACGTTTAAATACCGTAAGCCCACTCTCTTTATTAGAGTAAAATGGGGCATTCTTGGGTTGAGATAGAGGTGTCAAGCTTAGAAAGGAAGAAGCCCGTTAAACTGAAAGCATTGGTTGATACGGGGGCAACTCTGACAGCGCTGCCTGAAAAAATCGCCGAAGAAATTGGAATCGAGCCTGTCAGTGAGGAGAAAGTCATGACTGGAGCTGGAATGGTTAAGGTGAAAAGAGGGAGGGCATGGATAAAGTTGAGGGATAGGGAAGGCCCTTTCGACGTGTGGATATCTGGTTTTATAGATAAGGTTCTGCTAGGTGTCGTTGTCCTAGAATCCTTCGGCTTCGAAGTAGATCCGGCGACTGGAACCCTGAAGGAAAGACCCCTATTATTATACTAGCGCATATTAACGAAGCCTTAGAGAAAAGTTAAGGCTTCAGCTTCTCACAAGAGTTGGACTCCGTAATGCATAATTGGATTAAACGATTGCTGACTAAGCGTGTCTCTAGGCAGGTTGGCTCAATCTTCTCCCAGAAGCGAGATGAGAAGATGATAGGCAGGATGAGGGTGAGAGTATAACATATAAAAGCTAGCATGAGGAGCCTTTAAATCTCCCGGCGTTTTCAGCCGTAATATTCAGGTATAATTCTCCATATTCTAAACTCGGCTCTATTTCACTGCCTTCATGCCACTCGTTCCATGAACATATCAGCGCCCAATTCGCGTTGGATTCAAAGACAATAGCCCAAGTCTCTCTGTAAGTATCACCGTCTCTCCGAGGCACGCGCTAGGGTTTAGTGTTGCTGTAACCCCCGACGGACCCCCGGAAACAGTTAGTTGAACAGGTTGATTAAAGCCACCTATCGATTTTACGGTTATCAGAGAAGTTGCGGCGCTAAAGCGCGCGCGCTATTTTATCGATGTCATGAAAAAGTTCGATTTACATGACCTAGTAGTTGATATGAAAATCCAAAAAGGGAAAGAATTCCTAATAGGTGCTAGCTCATTTTTCAAGGAAACTGATGAACCGGAGAAGTATGCGTTTCAGATCATGAAAGTTGATAGATATCAGGGAATTGCCAGTATGGAACTAGGTTTGATAAATGAGCAGGTAACGGCTTATGCCGACTTAAGCGGAATTTATCTTTTTTTCTTTGGTCTATGCTCCTCTTACGTGGCTACTGCAAATAGAGGTAATGATTATTACCTCCTATTATTCGAGGTACAAGAGTTGACAAATGCTTTAGAAAAACCAGGGACTTGGATGCCATTAAAGAATCAGCTGTCTAAGAGATTGAGAGAAATACTTAGTAAGACAGAAAGATTGCCTAGCGAGCTAATCACCTTATCCGTGCTTCTAGACATTTCAATAATAGAATTGATGGAAAAGGAAAATATAAGGGAGGCCAGCTTTAGGCTAGTTAGAATAAGTAAAGAGGGTAATACATACAAAGTTTACGAGGATATCCCAATAAGCCTATTTACTACTCAGAGGCCATACCAAAATAAGGAACTATTACGTAATCTCGAAAAAGCTTTGGGTTTTCTTATCAATCCTGTATCAAAATTCACAAAAGGCCAAGACTCTAAAGGCGACGGTTATCATGCGTATATGGCTGTGAGATATCTCTATAGTTACATCACCACTGAAAGTCTAGAATACTTGACGTATTTTTACCGAGAACTTCACACAGCTCACGAAATGGATCCAAACAAGGGATACTTGAGATGGGTATTAAGGACTGCTATCTAAAAATAAAGAAGTATCTTGGGTCAAAAAGTGGGTTTTCGGAAAGGGGATTCTTAGATTACTTAATTGAGAAGATCGCGCAATCTGATTCCTCAAAGCCCTTCTTCATAAACGCGCCCACTGGCTACGGGAAAACGGCAATATCAGAGACCATCGCTCTTGATGAATACGAAAACGGCTACAAAACGATAATCTCCTATCCACTGAGATCGCTGATCGAGGATCAAACGAGGAAAGTAAGGGAACTAATGAAGAACGTAGGAGTTGGAGAGGAGATAGTGGGACTTAGATATATGGGTCGTCAAGATTCTCCGTATTTAGTGCATCCAGTAACCCTAACCACTATCGACACGCTGTCTCTAACAGCTTTGGGTATTTCCCCAGAGGATTCTCAAAAAGTCTTCAGGGAGGTTATGGGTACGAGTTATGGAAGCCTTGGTCATTACTTATTCTCGTTAGCATCAGTATATACTTCGACCATGATCTTAGACGAGGTTCATCTTCTTTATAGCACGCGCGCAATATCCGGTTTTCCTCAGGGGATAAAAACCTATAGGCTTTACGAGCATGAGAAAGCTGACAAGTGGGTGGTTGGGTTCACGGGCAGGGTTGGATTCTCCCTGCCAGATGACCTCTTCAATAAAAAGCTCGCCGCGGATTTAGATGCCCTCTTTAAATTCGTACAGTTCTCAAACGTCGGAGGTGGCAGGACGGCGGGATTGGGTATGGTCGAATACTTGCCGTTCGAATATGCTTAGCAAGCAATGTTTTCAAAACCTGGTTCCACATATCTCTCCAATAGTATGCTATGCTTATCATTCACGTCGTTATGTTTTTATCTTTGAGTTGAACAACAGCTTCAACGAGGGGTATAGAACAATTTTCTTGTTTCCGGTTTTAAAAACGTCTTCCCTTCCTTGATAAACAAGGATGCCGTGGCTCAGCTTATGTTTATCCATGAACCATATTAGGTTTTTCAAGTCGTTTAATTCAACCCTCTCCTTCTCCTTGACCTCTATTGGAATTATTTTTTGGTTTACAATTAGGAAGTCTATTTCCCTCTTGTTTTTCCTCCAGTATTTGCTGACATTTAAGGCTGAAGCTACTAAGCCTTCTAGGATCTGCCCTTCTTTTAAACTCGGATAGAAGCAAAATGATAAAGCTATATTGTATGGGTAAACCTTCACGAGTTTTCTGGATTCGGCTCTAATCGACGGCCTATAGTTTCTAACTATCCTAATTATCTTTCCATACTCCAACAGTTTTATGTGATTAACCAAGGTTAACTTATGAACTCCCAAATCCTTTGCAAGCGAGGTGACGTTTAGAATCATTCCCACATCCTTCATGAATACCTCCACTAAGGCTGAAAGAAGAGAAATGTTAACGTTCCCAAACAATCCAGGGATATCCGACTTCACTACTTTTTCAATAACCAGCGTCCTAATGTACTCATTCACCTTTCTAACATCGTTCCACTTCACTATTTCGGGAAAGGGCTTTCTGACGTAATCCCTAGAGACCATTTTGAGCTTATCTTGATGTAGTTCGAAGTCATCAATCTTTTTTTCGAAATAGAGTTCAGCAAACTCTTGAAGGGTCAACGGCTGGACTTCATAGGAGAAATGTCTGCCAGCTAGGTTTTTCCTAGCCTCTCTTTCAACAGTTATACTCGCAGAGCCTGAGACGCAGATTTTTATGCTTGGCAACGCATCATAAAGAAGCTTTACTTTAGAGCTCCAATTTTTTAGCTTGTGAACCTCGTCTAAGAACAGAAAAACCTTCTCCTTCTTCCAATCAACTTTTGTTATCCTACCATACTCTTCCAGAACTTTAATTAGGTCTTCCACCGCCTCATCAAAGGAAAAATATAGTATGTTTTTGGGGTTAACTCCGCTTTTCAACAGCTCTTCAATCAGCTGGTAAAGCATGGTTGATTTGCCAACCCTCCTCAACCCGGTTAAAACGAGAATTTGCCTATACTCAAGATACGTTTTTATTATTTCGTAAAATACTTTTCTCCTGTATTCCTTGGCTTTTTCTCTAGATATAGCGCCGCTTTCCCACCATTCGTTGAGTAAGAGTAAAATATTTTCCATATTAGTTCTTTTATAGAACCGATATTTAAACTTTTAGTTCCAAAATGGAACTAATAATCGAAGAAAGCGCGCGCTACACAATATTTTTATATTTTAACCCATCCCTAAGAGAAGGCTTGAAGAAGCTTAGTTTCATGCTCCTGCTTCTAGCCTTTTCAACCATAATTTTCAACATTGTTCAAACACCTGCTCATGCTTCTCCTTTCGAGCTTGCTTACGATGATGGTAAGGCTGGCTACGGCTGGAGCGACTTCTACCCTAGCGGCGCAGCCGTAAGGTTCTCCCCGCCTTCGGGAAGCTGGAGGATAACAGCTATTAGGCTTCACGCAACCTGCATCCTAAAGGGTCCAGCGTCGCTCTTCTACATTCAGATATGGGATGGCGGCTTAAACACTAAATACTCTGAGCCACTCCTCTTCAACAGGGTTTTCAAAAACGCTACTCTAGACTGGTACACAATACAGCTTCCGAACGTTACCGTTACCGGAGACTTCTACGTCGTCATCGTCCCGATGTTCACTCTCGACGGGCCTCAGCTCTGGATAAGCGTCGACGATAATCCGCCTTTCTCCAATATGAGCCTGATCATGGATGTGGATAGGCATACTCCTCTTTTCCACATGAACGCGACCAGCGGGAAGCCTGGCGACTTCATGGTTAGAGTCGTCGGGGAGCCTGCTCCAACTCTTCCCGAGCTCAGGCTCGCGTCAATAGAGTTCAACGAGGAGGAGACTGTCGTGACCTTCACCTATCCTGGGGAGGTTAGGAATGCTTGGGCGAGGCTGACCAGGGTTAACGGCGACCCTGTTGAGTGCAGTGTTTCCAGAGAAGGGTGGAGCTTCACCGCCAGGGTTAACGAGACAGGGTTGCTGAACTTTTTCGTAGAAACCGTTGGGGGCGAGATTGTTGGAGCCGGCTTAAGGATTAACGCCAGCCTCAGGACACGTTTCAAAACCCTTTCGGCGAACCATACTGCTCTGAAAGAGTCTTCAGAGGTTTTGCGCAGGCTGGTGGAAACCCTTGAAGCGGAGAACGAGAACCTGAGAACCCAGGCGAGGGACTTGAGCTACGCGGTCAACACTCTTCAAAAACAGGTCTGGGGGCTCATGGAGAACAATACTAAGCAGAACCAGCGGATAGCTGAGCTCGACGGTAATATTGAGAGGCTCAGGCTTGAGAACACTGTTCTCCTCACACTCCTGATCGTGGCCTTAGCTGTTCCTCCTGTCATTCTGACTGTTAAAAAGCGAAGGGTGGGGAAATGAGCGGGCTGAGGGCTAAGGCTGCAGGAGTACTCCTGGCCCTTCTAGTCGCCAGCATGGAGTTCACGCCAAACCTATTGGTTTCAAGGGTCTTGGCCCAGCAGGATAGCTACGAGGATTTCCTGAGCAGGCTTGAAGGCTACCTCAGGGATGCTCTCCCGCCTGAGTCAGACCCGGTGAGGGAGTGCGAATACGTCGCTCCAGAAGGGTTCAACGCCTCCATGGCTGAAAGGCTCTGGAGGATTGTCGGATCCAGTGTGAGCATGGGGGCTTCGGAGGAGGAGATTAGAGGCGTTCTTCAGAACGCTACTTCCAGCGGCTCGAGCGGGATGCTTAACGTTACCGGCACGATGGTTGAGAAACCCGGGGATGGCAGCGTTAAGGTTAAGATACCTGTTTCCTCAGACAAGCTCCTCAACTACACATACTTCAACTCGACAGACGTTAGGATGCTCTACGAGGTTTGGAACGAGACGCTTGTCAGGTACTATGGGGTTGAGAGGTATACTGGTCTCTACAGGTATGTCGTCAAAGACATTGAGACCGGGGTTGTCTTCGACTTTGTTTCAAGGCTTGGCGTAAGCCCCTTCCCTGGTTTCGCCCTGGAGGACATAATGCTCGTCCACCCTGAGGAGAACTGGCCATGGTTCCTGGGAAACCCGATCATAGCTATCCCCGGCCATTATGAGGAGGTTAAGACCCTTGTCCCCGAGCATGAGGAGAGCTACAGGGTACTGTTTCCAGCGTACGACCCCATTATTATCGAGGGCTGGGTTGTAAGCACCAGCGTCTCCTCGACAAGCCTAAGCGTGGGCGAAACCCTTCAGATAAGCTACCTTGCAGAATACTGCTCGTTTCCCGGAGAGGAGCCTGAGCCGTTAAACGCGACCCTGACGCTTAACGCTCCAAAATCCTTCCAGCCCTTGAATAGTGTTGAGAGGAGGCTTAGCGACGCGCATAAGTCAGGGTCCTTCAATCTTAAGGCTGTTAAGCCTGGGACCTACAACATCACCCTCAGGCTGAGCGGCAATGCCCAGTTCCCCCATGTTCCTGGAGACGAGGAAACCTATACCATTCAGGTTGTTTCCCCGCCAGCCCCTTCGCTGAGCGTGGAGATTGTTGAGCGGGATACTTCTATACCTAAGCACGCTAGGCTTGTCCTCAGGCTTAGGAATAGCGGCGGCAGCCCTGCGAGAAACGTGGTCGTGGAGATAGCTGGAGCATGCCTGCATGGCTTGAATAGAAGCGTTGGAAGCATTGAAGCCGGGGAAACGAGGGATGTTGAGCTAAGCCTCAGGCTTCTCAACCCTTCTTGCGACGCCAGGATAAGTGTCGCCTATAGAGACGATGACGGCAACCCTTACCTAGTCGGCTTCTGGACGAGGGTTTCGACAGAAAGGTTCTGGGTTCCGGAGCACTTCGAAGAATACGTCGTCACCGTTCCCGAGCACGAGGAGGTTACGAGGGTCTTCGTACCTGGCTCTGAGCAGGCTACTCACGTCAGGTTCTACTGGCTAACCTTCAGACACCTAGCCCCCGCCTACCCGGGGGAACTCGTGGTGCCCATGCCGACGTTCCAGGGGCACTACGGCGGCTTCGAGCTCGTCTCACACCTGACTCCGACGGGAATGCCGGAGCTGAATGCCTCCGGCTGGAATCCGGAGAAGTTTGGGAACCCTGATATGGTGATGCTGAGCCTCGAGCCCTACCTCGAGCAGGTCGGAGTCTTAGAGGAGAAGGATGCTGCGGGAATGCTTGGCGTTAAGCCGGGTGTGCTCAGGGTAAACAGCTCCATCAGGGAATACAGGACTAGGCTGGTCAGCCAGACGTGGAGGACTAGCGGAAGCATCATGATGAACGCAACACAGTTCGCAACCTACAACCACAGCATGAGCAGCTACATCGCGGAGAACAGCCTTCAGGACGAGTTCAAAATAGGCTGGAGGAAGCTTACCAACGCGACAAGGCTCTCTAAGCCTTCTAACGAGACGGGCTTCCTAACTCTGATCTACCGTCCCCTCAGCGTGAAGGGGAGTGGGCCGCTGAAAACCATCCAGGTCAGGAACTACGCTGGCTTAAACGCGAGCTACGTTATGAGGATTCAGCAGTTCGGGCGCCAGGCCTACATGAACCAGCCTCCGACGATGGATGTTTACAGCAGCCCCCTGACCGTCAATAGCGGGGAATACAACGTTTCTCTCGTAGGCCTAAACGCTGCCGAGGGCTACACCTGCCTCGTGAAGCTTCTCTTCGGCTCCAGCGTGGTTGCTGAAGCAGTCTTCGACCTGAATCCGGAGCCCTCGCCCTTCTGGGGATGCTTCTGGGAGGAGGTTAGGGGTAGAATACCATGGATACTGGCGACGAGCACGATAATAATCCTAGTCGGATTCCTCACGGGGCACGGCACAACCGCGGCATACGCGGGCCTAGCCGTCTCCGTGGTTTCCACCATAACCTACCTCGTCAGCGGGACAGTGTTGAACTGGGTGGAGATAGAGCAGTGCAGGAATGCATACTCCTTCTACAACAGTCTGGCTGATGCTTTCAGGGACTGGAGCTACGAGCTCAGCAACTATACTCCGCCTGAAGCCGGGCTTCCACCAGGGCCTCCGACAGAAGCCCCCAAGCCTTTCGAGCCTAAGGGTCCTCTCGCGGCGCTCTACTGGAACTACTCCCAGTACTTCAGAGGGGTTGCGAACAGGATTCTCGAGGACACTGTTCTAGACCTTGTCGTAGGATGCGGCGTAACGGATTTCGAAACAGCGATGAACCGAAATGCTAGCGAGTGCGCAAGGGGACGCGCAACAGGAAGAATAGTCAGTGCTGCGCTATCCTTCGCAGCATTTCTGATAGCAACTAAGATAGCCAGCATAGAGGCTAAGGCGGCTAACGCTAAGGCCCCGTGGAGATTCGTCAGCACGGTTAAAGCCTGGGTCACGCCGGCGATATACGACCTCCTCGAGACCCTTGTGAAGGGCAGGAGGACCATAGGCTTCATAGTTAGGAACCCGGGGCAGGCCCTGCAGATCGGGAAGTTCCTCCTCTTCAGGGGGCTTAAGACGGTGAAGAGCGTTGCCTCAGAAGCCTGGGAGTCCGCGAAACACGATGTGAAGGAGCTTGTTGAAAAAATCGAGACGGGAGTGGGAAGGATTGAGGATTCCTGGGACAAGGCGGTGGAGAGGCTTAAGGACTTCCTAGGCTTCCACGACGAGTTTCATAGCTACGCTAAGAAAGCTGGGCAGGAGAAGGCAATCAGCGTAAGCCACAAGTTCGACGGCGCCGGGTTCGAGGTGCCGGAGCAGGCGGAAGCCTTCAGAATACTGGACGAGATAGCTGTGAAGTCGAGGCTGGCCGAGGAAGCCCTCTCAGAACTGTTGAAGCAGCTTGAACCAGAGAGGCTGAAGAAAGCTGTGAAGCTGATGGGGGGAATGGACGAGTTGGAGAAAAGCGTGCTCGACGACTTTGGGAAAGCATGGTTGCTTAACAAGGATGCTGACGATCTCTATGGGCTTCTCAAGGGGCTCAGCATGGCGCCCGACTATCCCGCCCAGGGGAGTAAGTTCTACGAGCTCCTTCACAAATGCGTTGAGGATAATGATCCAAACGAGGTAGGCTTCTTGGGGAGGAGCTACAACTGGATCACGGAGATTAGGAAGATGGAGCTTGAGCCTGGGGAAAGGTTCGCGAAATACCTTGAGGAAACATTCCCGTTCGTCGAAGGTTGTGTTGACTCGCTGGGCGGAGAAGAACTGGAGAAGGTTGCAGGCATCCTGGATAACCTGCTAGCCACCAGGGGAAGGAGGGGGGCATACGAGGAGATGCTTAGGCTGAAGGAGCATCTCTTCGAGGACATCCTGCTTGGGACGGATGCGCCGAAGAACTGGCTGGTAGAGGAGTGCCTAGAGAAATGGGATGAGGCTTCGATGTTGAGCGATGCAATAGTTTCACATCAGATGCTTGACAAGAATGGACACTATAGAGCTAGGTCGCCGGTTGAAGTGAACTATCTTGACGCAGGTGACGACAAGGTCATTCCAGTCCTCGCCGACGAGGATAAGAAGGGAGGATTCGGCATAACCATACCACAGGATGCAGCAGAATACTTGCGGCTAAAAGACGAAGGATTCCTCATATTCTTCAAGAACCTGCCACAGAGTGCCAAGGAAATAGTGCCGGTGAAGGTCGACGGCGAGGGCAAGGTCGCCCTAACCGAATGGTTTGAAAAGGTGTTCAAGAAGAAGCCTGGCTGTGCAGAATACTTCGACGAGAATGGCAGAATAAAGTGGGACGAGCTTGGAGAAAGGCACATGCTCCTGGAGATAGAGGCTTCTAAAGGGCAAGATAGGATCACTAGGCTATTTGCCTTCACTGAGCGTGAGCAGGAGATTATCAGGGTCAGAGTCGGAGAGCTGGCGAAAAAAGATGACATAGTGGAGTGCGTGCTAAGACTGATGGACGCTGAGGACTTCTTACAGGGTAAGTATGAGATTTCCGGGGAGGTTGCTCAGAAAGTTGTAAGGAGGATGTACAACGTAATGCAGTATGAAACTAGGGAAGAATTAGATGCAGCATTGGCAACAGTGTCAGATCCATCAAAATATGACTTAATAGGGGCTTGGGGAGAATGGAAGGTCTTTCAAATAATCTGCGAGCATAAGAGCATATTCGGGGAAATAATAGGATGCCAAGTAAGTGAAGGTGGAGTTGTAATAGACTTTATCACGACGAAGTACCTTGTTGAAGTGAAGAACTGGGATTGGGAAGACGAGAGACTAAGTGAAATTAATCGGAATTCCCTTGTCAACCAAATGAAGGGATATAAGATGGCCCAAGACTCGAAGTACATTGATAAGAAAGTAGTGGTCTTCTTCTATCGAGAAATGCTAAGGGACATTATCGGAGATTTGATAAGCGACTTTCTGAAGATATTTCAGGACAGAAGTATGTTTGAAATAGTTAACGGTGTTAACGAGCTTTCGAAGCTCGGCTAGTACCTCTACCTCAGCTGGCAGCCGGTATCTTCAGGATCCTCGTCTTCCCACCAATAAGAGCGGGAAAGCACTCTATCCTCTCTCCTCTATCAGCTTATCCGCCTCCTCCCTCGTGAGTGTAATAGCCTCCATCCTCTCTCCTCTATCAGCTTATCCGCCTCCTCCTTCGTGAGTACAACCAGAAGTGCCACTTGGCTGTCGCTGTCTATACCATAATACTGATAACCAGTGTCTTCGATCAGGCTATTTACCTGTTCTATTAGCCGCCCGATTTCCAAAAAGTCGTAATTAAAGTGAAACTCGATCTTATGTCTCTTTCCTCCGTATGTGAAGTAAACGTTCGAACTCCATTCTCCAAGATCTTTTTCCTTCTTCTCGAAAAGCTCTCTCGGCCAGTCTTCCCTTACGTCTGTCGGTATGAAGACCCCTCTTGAGATCGATGCTAGTTCATTCAGCAATTCTACACACATTCCAGGATATAGGAAAGGTCTCTCCGCATCTATGCCCCACACCCTTTTTTCATCAGAGGTTGCCATGTACCTATCAATCTCAAAATCGCTTTTCTTAGCCCACCTTTCTTCCTTCTTATCTAGGTCTTTCAGAAGGATATCGCCCTCGCTAATCTTCTCAAATATCTCCTCGGAGGTCAGGTTAGAGTACTCCTCGAAGAATCCTAGTTTGCGAAGATACTCTATCGAGTTTATGAAGCGCTCTCTAACACCCATCTGCTAACAATAGATGCGACGCATTTTTAAGCATCTCGGTACGAAGAATTGGAGTAAAAACCTTTAGGATGAATATAGTTAGAGCAGTGAAAAATTGCTTGAAGAAGCATCAAAGCGGCGTGATGGGCTTCCCAGGAAGAGGGTCTTGATATTCGTCGAAGAAATACCCGAGGCTCTTCAAGCGGGGTGAGGCGAGAATAAGAAGCGTGTTAGGCGGTGGCACGAGTTGGCTAGATTATAAATGGTCTCGATAATCTTGACTTGGAAGGAGAGTAAAATATGACCGAATATAACATCGAGCTACTCTTCTCTGAAGATACGCCTAAGGACCTTCAAGAAGCGATTCATTCTTCTATACATGGTATTTCTCTTTTCTACACGGACCTCCGGATTCACGAAGAGAAATTGCACTACATACCCGTTATAGAGTTCTCTGCGATCTATGGGGTCCCTGCCAGGAAGAAAAAGAGGGAGGTCTATGATTACTTGAGCAGCAGGGTTGAGGTTAAACGGGGAAGGAGCCGGTTCGAAATACTTGGCTGGCCTAGGCCACATCGCTCCCGCCGTGTGCACTATTAACAAGACTTTCTACTGAATCTCAAGCCTAAGTAATACAATAGTATCGTATTCAATATTCTCAGTCCTTATAGCCCTCATAACTCATTTTAATCCTAAAATAACATTATTTACTGAAAAGTCTGGATAATACCGTTCCCTTAAGCGTCAACTCTGCTATCCTTTTCTTCCCAACCCTCTTAGAGGCAACGATATCGCTTTCCTCCATTCTTTTTAAAATCCTGTGCATGGTGGTGACTGAAACTCCGAGTCTTTTCGCCATCTCGCTAAGCGAAGCCTCCTTCTCGTTTGCCAGCATTTCAAGAATCACCAACTCTTCCTTCGTTAAATCAGGGTACTGTCTCCATACTTTCGGAAGACTTAAGTCAACCTTATCCTCAGTCCTAATCTCCAAATCCAAATCGCTAATCCTTAGAAGAGTCAATGCTAGAAGCACCTCGGTCACCAATATCCTCATTCCTCCGCTCAAGTTAACGGTAAGCCTTCTGCCCTCTTTAGCCTCGCTGTTCATTCGCTTAGCTAAAAAGGCTATTGCCTCAACCGGATCGTAAACAGGAACCTGCACATCGTAAACATTTACGCCAGGGACAAACTTTGAGACAAAGCCTTTAACCTCGTTAATCGCCTCCTTGGACCTCTCATCCTTCTTCTCCGGTGAAAACAGGATTATCCTATCTCCTTTCGAAAGACCATGCTTCAATAAAGCGGAGGCTATGGGCCACTCGGTCCAGCCTATGGTGGCTATGAAAGTCCTCATGATGATAGGAAAGATTGCCAAGTAAATAAATGTTTTCCCTTTTATCTTAACGTTTTCAAATAAAAGAAAACGTTTTCTTGGATGTGACAAAGTATAAATACCTCTATTCACATTACAATTAACAGAAATGATGTCGATTCAGTATAGAAGTGTTCCGGAACTTCTCGCCGTCCTAATAGCCGAAAACGAAAGCTATACCTATGTCGATAAGCTTGGCTATGCTCCATCAAAAGACCTTGCATTATACTATCTGAGAGAGGCCTTAAGGGATTTCCACTCAATTTCCAAAAAATCAGAATCTCAATGGAGTAATGAAAAGGCGAAGGAAAAAGCGAAGGAAATAGACATGGAAAAAGCGGTTATTGAAATGGAGAGAATAAAGAAGATTAGTAATATCAAGGATTTAAGAGAGGAAGTATCCTTCATCACAGCTAAGGCCCTAGCCCTAGCAGCCACATTAGCAAAAACAGAAACGAGTAGTGGAAAACAAACTGGAGGAGGATCCTGATGGGCGACGTCTTCCTATCAATAAGGGGAAGGGCCTTGGTAAACGTTGAAGCGTTAAACATGACTGAAAGCGTTGGAAACTACGTTAAGCATAGAAGAGTACCAGTAATAATGCCTGGAACCTACACTACTTATTTCGTTCCAGCAATAAGCGGGGAATCAATAGCCCACGGATACCAAGCAGTACTGGCTGAAGAAGCAGAGAAGAATGGAATACCAGTATGCAATTTATGCAAAAAGGGAATCTTCTTAAAAAGTACAAATCTAAAAGTAATAACTTCAGAATTTTTAAAAGAAGAAAACATATGGGACTGGTTAAAAATTAAAAAAGAAGAATGGGATAAGATGGTTGAGATAAAAAATAAAAAAGAAAAAGAAAGAACAGAAGAAGAGAAGGAAAAATTACGGATATTCGAGCAACAGACTCTTTCTCACAGACTCGAATCTTCAATAATTACTAATTGCGTTGTAGAAGATATAGGGGGTTTTCTTTATGCAGAACAAAGTTTTAATAAATTCAATGTAGGTGGAGTGAAAAGAACTTCAAACTTTTACGTAGGTTATATGATTCCTGTAAAAGAAGCTCTTGAAAATACTCTAATAGAGCCTCAGCTTCATTCTCGGTATGCTCTAGGAACTCCATTTGTTGAAAGAGAACAAATGGGCCAAATGCTATATTACGTAGAGCTTTCTTCAGCAGCATATTCTTTCAGTTTCGACTTGGATTCTAAATTTATAGGAAAAACTACGTTTGTTTTAGGAGAAGCCGGAAAACAGGTAACATTTAAACAAGGGAATGATAATAGAAAGGAAAGGATAAATGTTTCTCTTGATGCTGTATCAAACTTTTTGCTAGAAATGTTGTTTGGAGCAAAGAAAACAAGATTCCTGCCAATTGTCGACTGGGAATCTATAGTAATAGCATTAAGCGATGATGTTTGGACCACACCAAGCCCGTTCACAGCAAATTATATGGAAAATTCGTTAAGAAAGCTAGGGAAAACAGATGAAAATACAAAGCTTTTCGTGTACATCAATCCCGCAATTCTTGAGGATACAAGTGTATATGTAAAGAAGAAGACTGAGGAGCTGCTCAACAGTTTCTACGAAGCCTTGGAAGACTTTAAGAAAAGGCTTGAAGAAAAAGGCGATGCTAACATAGTGGACTGGCAGGAGTTTAAGAAGAAAAAGCTTGAAGAATTTTTAGACAGGAAGGTTAATGAGCTTGTCGAATCCAGCGATTTGAAATACGTTTCTAAAATTCAGAAGAAATATGAAAACTTTATAGAAATGGCTAAGGGGAAGGAAGATAAGGTTAAGATTTACTACAATTTTGAAGAATGTGTAAAAGAAGCCTTAGAGGAAGGAAAAAGCAGAGTCAGCAAAGAATAAACTATGGTCGGCATCCTACTAGATGCAGAGTTCGCTTGGGGGTTTCAAGCAAGAGTAATAGGATTATCTAAAACGACACCTTCATTCTACTATCCGCCTCCAACAACATTCCTAGGAGCGCTAGCAGAAGTTATAGCAAAAGATAATAGTATTGGTGAAGGTTTGGGAAAGTTTATAGTGAGTGAACTTAGCAGAAATCTTTTAGCAATAGGTTTTAAACTATTAAATTGCATTCCAATCAAATATGAAGACTTGAATAGGATAATAATGATAAGGGCAGTATCTGGAAAAATTAAATCGCCATTACCTGATAATCTATATGGTTCCTTTGACTCGCCAGCAAGAGGTAAAACAGTCTTATCAAGTTTAAATGATGCTGCTCCCCAAATCAGATGGCTTTTAATTTTCAAAAGTAATGAGATAAGTATCGAAAATGATCAATTAAAGACCAGAATCGATAGAATAATTTTGGATGAAAAATATTTTTGGAAAGTCCATAGATTGGGATCAAAGGAAAGTATTGTTTCTGTGACGAACGTAAAGAAATTTAATTCTGATGAAATTAAAATCATAGAAAATGGGAGGGTAGTAACTAACTATGCTTTTCCAAAAACTTGTATGAAAGACGGAGAAGAAATTATAAGAAAATGGGAAGATGAGGTTTATGTCGATCCATTTAAAGATATTTATGTTGGTGAAAAAGGAATTTTAAGTAAATATTATGATGAGCCCGATTCTTTAACGGTTTTTAAAATTCCAATAATAATATCGTTCCAAAATCTTCCTAGTTATGTAATTACATTAAATAATGGAAAGGCTTATGC
>Ga0209102_1000535_pt1 | contig 24823 bp, 21 predicted proteins | sample ConPoolayeHmetaG_FD_185483 | JGI IMG/M metagenome (GOLD analysis project Ga0209102, IMG submission 185483) | Hot spring microbial mat communities from California, USA to study Microbial Dark Matter (Phase II) - Cone Pool mat layer H metaG... ...
AGAGGAAATTGTCTTAATTGCGCTACTGCTGAAAGATTTTTTAGAAAGTATGTAAGAATGTAAGGTAATGGGGGCAGACCTTACTATATAACATTTTAATAAAAAAGCGGTTGGAAAGGGTTATAGAGCCTCTAAGTCGGTAAGCGGTAAAATCTGGGTAAGGTTGCCCTGAATTTGTTTCGGGGTTATTTTTAATTAGGGCGAACCTTTTTTAAGTTCTTATTTTTCAAGGGCTTACAATTTTTTTAAAATTCCGTGAAACACTTCGCCCCTATTTTTACTCTATATTTATAGAAGCAGAAAGATGCTCTTTGAAAATTCGGTAAGTCTTCCTGCCTCTGTCCGCGGAAGCGGGCAAATCCCGGGCAGGAAAGGGGGTGAAATATATGCCAAGAGATACTTATCGCCGAATCCAGAAATACGAGGCGAAGTTAGACCCGGAGATAATTAAGAAGCGGTTTGAGGTTCAGAAGCAAGCAATGGTTGAACAGGAGGCCGGTATCTTTGCTGAGTTGGTCTCAATTGAAGAGGCGGCCAAGACGATTCTTGATGCCGAGGGAGTGCCGATTAGTATTTATCCGATGTATCTTTGTTATGTTAGGGAGATATGGCGGTTGCAGAAGAATTATGGCGGTGATGTCTTATATGATGAGGTGCGCGTGGCGGAGGCGAAGTGGGTATCACGGGCCCTTTCGGCTACGGTCTTAGAGCGGTTAAGGGTGGATATCTTTGGTATCACGCTACCACCCGCTCCATAAAAAGAGACGGCGGGCAAGGCGCCACCCGCCGGTAAAAATTAGCAAAGAACCAGCGGAGTAATCTCTTTAATCAACCTTCTGAAGACCCTAAAGATTTTAATACTTTTTGCCAACAACGAAGAACGGACTTGGGAGATTGGGATAGATTTTTACCGTTGATTGTTTAGTATTAAGGGTCGGAATATTGTTTCTAAAACCCGGTATCTAGTGTGACTTGAAGAGATTCTTAGTTAAAAAACCCGAGATTATGTTAAATAAAAGAATTGAACAGAGGAAGATTTTAGTATTAGGAAATTAGGTTATCATCGTTTCACCCGGGGCCTCGCAGGTTTCCGAGGTATGTTTATCTAACCAGTCCAACAGTTCGCTCAAGCGTGCCCAGGCAAGGCAGATGACAGTATCCGCCGCGCCGTAATATATTCGGATTGTCTCGCCGTCCGGCTCAAGAACACCGCCACAGGGAAAGACCACCGCATTCACATCGCCTACCCTTTCGTAATCCATCATCGGTCCAAAAATCCATTCGGTTCCCCGGCGGGCACACCACCAAGGCTTATTTAAATCCAAGAGGGCAAGACCAATTCGGTAAATTGAGCCATTTGGTGTTTCTTTCACTCCATGATAGAACATAAGCCAGCCGTGCGGGGTTTCAATTGGTGGTAAAGCAAGACCAACCCGACTGGCATCCCACCAGGCCCCTTGTCTTGCCGGCAGAACCAAGTGATGCCCACCCCAGTGAATCAAATCCGGGGATTGGGAGATGTAAATGTGAGCTCCTAACCAGGTTGTTGGTCGGTGAATCATTAACCAATAGCCGTTAAATCTTCTGGGCAATAGCGCGGCGTCTTTATCGGCCGGAGGCATTACGACTCCCAACCGCTCAAAATCCTTAAAATCTTTGGTCAAGGCGAGTGCGACCGCTGGACCGGCGCGCGAATAAGCGGTATAGGTTATGGCATATTTCTTTAACTCCTCAACCCAAGTGATGCGCGGGTCCTCAATTCCCCATAACTCCTCCGGATGTCTTATCGGGTCCGGACTAAAAGTTGGGATTGGGTCAATTTCCCAATTATCCACCCCGTTCTTTGACCGAGCAACGCAGAGATGGGAAATTCCCCGACGGTCTTCCACGCGGCAGAGAAGAAGGGTTACACCATCCGGTAAAAGTACTGCGCCCGGATTGAAGACGGAATTGACCGGATAGGGCCAATCCTTAGCGGTAAGGATTGGATTTTTTTCGTACCGCCGAAGTAAAGGGTAAGAATCACTACTCATTATCCATTTATTTTTGGTTGGCTGGTGACTGCGCCGTGCGCATTGTGAGGAGCGCCGCAAGAAAGGAGAGGGTGGCTTCGGCTCCCTCATTTCCGTTAACCCCGTCGGGATGGAGTCCATCGTGACAACCCCCAGTGAAATAATCATACAATGGTAAACCCAGGTCGTTTCGACCCAAAAACCATTCAAAAGCTCGGCGCATCTCCTCTCGCCAGCGCGGCTCGTGGGTCGCAAGATATGCCTGATAACAGGCCTCAATCGTGCAATGAGCCTCAATCGGTTGTTGGTCAAACCGCGCCCGCGGAGTATTACGGCGCCACCCAAGATTAGCGATTGGCACAAAATGCCCCTCTTCCGCAGTCTGCACCTTTATCAGCCAGTTTAAGGATTCCAGCCCTGATTCAACTAATTCCGGACGATGCAAATCTCGCCCAACCGCAATCAATGCCTCACTCAGCCGGGCATTGGCATAAGCAAGCATCGGTTCAAACCATCGCCAGTCCTCACTCCGATTGGACTTATATAACTGATAGAGTCGTTCGGCAAGTAGTTCTTTAAAACGGCGGGCATTACTATCACCCGGAAATCGCTGGGTATAGAAACACAATCCAAGAATAGTATAAGCCCAGGCCCGGGGACTGGTAAAAAGCTCAACAGCGGTTAGACCGGATGAGAAGAGATTCATCGTTAAGGCAATAATCCCCTCTTCATTACTGGCACTTACCGCATAACCCAATGCCCAGAGTGCTCGGCCCTGAGAGTCTTCTGACCCGGCACCCTCCAGCCAACGTCGGTCATAAGAAAGAAAGTTGCGAAAGCGACCATTCTGTCGGTTGAAGGCGAAATCAACAAAAGCCAGATACCGACGAATCAACCGGTTGATGAGTATCTTATCTACTTCCTGCTCCCTGGCCCTTAGAGCGACTAAAAGCGCCCGGGCATTATCATCGGTCGTATAACCTTCATTTAGGTTTGGCACAATGCGGCGGGCATGCTGAAGGATACCCGTGTCATCGGTCAGGGTCAAAAGATGATTGAGATTCAATTCCGGTAAGTCAATATCTAATGGGTCAGAACTTCCGGCCAGTTGATAAAGAATCGCTGGACCGGATCTTCGCTCTTCTGCGGCTCTTTGAAAGACATCAAGATATGTCCGCGCCACTTCCTTCCAAATCATTTTCCGACCAAAGGCATAGGCGCGTTTGCGCATCTGATGCCGTTCTGCCTCCTCTTTGAATAAATGAATTATTGTCTCGGCAAGGGTAACAGAGTTCCGAAACGGCACCAACCGACCGCGACCATCAGCCAACATCTCTTCGGCATACCAGTAGGGAGTGGAGACGACCGCCTTGCCCACGCCCATTGAATAGGCTAAGGTGCCGGAGACAATCTGTTGGGGATTGAGATAAGGGGTGACATAGATATCAGCCGACCCAAGAAACCGGCACAACTCCTCTAAACTGACAAATCGGTTATGGAAAATGATGTGCTGGGTGACATTAACCTCCCTTGCCCGGCGCTGGAGGCTAAGCCGATATTCTTCACCGTACTCTCGCTTCACATTGGGATGGGTAATACCAAGCACAATATAGACGACATCAGGAAAATTCTTAACGATTATGGGGAGGGCATCAATCATATACTCAATCCCCTTATTAGGCGAGAGAAGCCCAAAGGTTAAAATCACCCGACGCCCTTCAACACCAAACAAATCCTTATAATAGTTTGGGTCAACAAAAGGCATATCCGGAATACCGTGATGGATGAAATCAATCTTTTCCCCCGGGACTTGATAAACCTCTTTTAATATTTGGATTGCCTTTTCACTCATCACTACCACTCGTTCCGAAAGTCGGCAGATTTCCTCAAGAACCTGACGTTGATGTTCATCCGGTGACAAAAGAACCGAATGGAGGGTAGTAACTAAGGGCATTCGCAGACGACGCAAGGCAACGAGAATATGACTCCCAGCCGGACCACCAAAGATTCCATATTCGTGCTGAAGACAAACTAAATCCACCCGGGTCATATTCAGAAACTCGGCCATCTGTCGGTAATAATCCTGGTTATTCTGGATTACTTCAAACCGCACCCTTTCCGGATACGGATAACCTTCCGGGGTGTCATTTACGGCCACAACCAAACAATCCAATTCCGATGCCTCCTGAGCTACCGACTCACACAAGTCAGAGGTAAAGGTAGCGATGCCACAGCGCCGTGGTAGATAATTTCCAATAAAGGCAATTTTATTAAATGGATATTTTCTCCGCATCGCAATTATCTATAATAGTCAAAAATCGGCTGGAGTCAAGGTCTAATGTTTTCATTGGTCGCTTGACAAAATGGTCTTTTTGCGTTAAATTAAAGAAGATGAGGGTAAATTTTTATGAGAAAAATAAACTGCTTGGTTTGCTGATTGTCCAGAGATAAACAGGAGGGTTTATGGAAAAGGAATTGGTTGCCTTAGCCTTGGATGTAATTGAAAGGGAAGGTGCTTCTTACGGTGACTGTCGATTTGTCCGGATTGAAGAGGAGACGATTCATATGGAAAACGGTCGGATTGATACCCTGCGCCGCGACGAAGACCAGGGAGTTGGTATCCGGGTGATAAAAGATGGTGCCTGGGGATTTGCCGCCACTGCAAAATTGACCAAAGAGGATATAGAGAGAACCGCAAAGTTGGCAATAAAGGTTGCCAATGCCTCAAAGCGACTAAAAAATAAAGATGTCGTCCTCGCCCCGACCGAAAAGGTGGCGGATACTTATTGCACACCTTTCACCTCCGACCCATTTCTTATTCCTCTCACAAAGAAGATTGACCTGCTTCTTAGTTGTGATACAATTATGAGAAAGGTGAAGGGGATAAAGCAGAGGCGCGGTGAGTTATATTTCTATAAGAAGTTCCAAATCTTTGCCTCAACCGAAGATTCCCTCATTGAGCAGACAATTTATCATACCGGGGGTTATATTGAAGCCTTAGCGGTAAAAGGAAATGTCACCGGTCAACGTTCTTATCCGGGGATGCGCGGGCATTACAAAAGTGCCGGCTATGAGTTTATTGAATCCCTGAAATTTACGGATAACGCCCAGAGGGTTGCCGAAGAGGCGGTCGCCTTAACTACTGCCCGGGAATGTCCGGAAATGACGACAACGGTTATCCTGGATGGTTCAATGGTGGCGATTCAAATTCACGAAACCGTAGGACATCCGACCGAACTTGACCGAGTCTTAGGAACCGAGGTCAGTCTTGCTGGAACCAGTCATCTCACCCCGGATAAAAGAGGGAATTTTAAGTTCGGAAGTGAAATCGTAACGATTTCGGCGGACGCCACAATTCCTGGGGGACTTGGCACGTTCGGTTACGACGATGAGGGAACAAAGGCCTCTGTCTCTTATTTAATAAAAGACGGCATCTTTACTGGCTACTTAACCTCCCGGGAGACCGCCGCGGTCTTTCAGGAGAAGAGTAACGGAACGATGCGAGCGCAATCCTTTGGATTTATTCCCTTAATTAGAATGACTAATATCAACCTCCTACCCCAAAAAGGAAAATTAGAAGAGATAATTGCCGATACTAAGGAAGGAATCTATTTTGAATCCGCCGGTTCGCCCAGTATTGACGACAAGCGGTTAAATTATCACATCTCTTCGGAAATCGGCTGGCTAATAAAGAACGGCAAAAAGACCGAAATCATCCGAAGACCTGCTTATTCTGGTATCTCTTATGAGATATGGCGGAACTGTGATGCAATCTGTGGTCCAGAAGAATGGGAGGTTTGGGGTGTGCCTAACTGCGGTAAAGGTGACCCCACACAGATTGCTCATGTCGGACACGGTGCAAGTCCGGCCCGATTCCGAAATGTCAAGGTGGGAAAGTAAATCATAAGGAGGAGAAATGATTGATAAGACGAAGACAAAGGAATATTTAGATTTGATTATTAAGATGAAAGATATTGAGGCAATTGAAGGTGGTCTCTTCTATTCGGAAAAGGGGACAACCCGTTTCGCCAACTCAATAATTCATCAGAATATGGTGGTTGAAGACCCCTGGCTCTGGATAAGGGGGGTTGATAAAAAGCGGGTCTGTGGCGTTTCCACCAAAGATTTCCGAAAAGAAGGGATTGAAAGAGCCTTAGGAAAACTTAAAGAAGCCATCAAGGAAGTAAGACCGGATAAAGACTTTCCGGGTCTACCGAAACGACCAAAGGGATTTCGCCTTAAAAAGACCGCCGAACCAGAATTTATTGACCCGGAACAAAGAGGTGAGGCGGTAGCCAAGATGGTGAAGGTTTGTAAGAAATACCATCTTAATGCCTTCGGCGTTCTCCATAGCACCCGTCTCGCCTTAGGTGTGGCAAACTCTAACGGTATATTTAACTACGGAACAAATGGGATAAATTTTGTCTCAATTACCGCAATGGGAAATGGGGCATCGGGTTATGCGGTTGATACCAAAAGTCATTTTAACGATATTGATTTTGTCAATCTGGCCGAGATTGCTTGCGAAAAGGCCCTCCTTTCTAAAAACCCAAGAGAAATTGAGCCCGGGAAGTATACCGTCCTTTTAGAAGAACCAGCGGTTGGTGAGATGCTAATGTTCTTAGCTTGGCTGGAATTTGGTGCCAAGCGCTTCCGAGAGAAATCCTCTATCCTATCCAAAAGGATTGGAAAGTATATTACCGGAAAGAATATCACCCTCTATGATGACTTTCGCCATCCGGAGATGATTGGTTTTTCTTTTGATTTTGAAGGCTATCCCAAAAGTGCTGTAGATTTGATAAAGAATGGAAAGGCTAAGGGAGTGGTTTTAGACTCCTTTTATGCGAGACTCTTAAAGAAGAAAAATACCGGCCATGCCCTACCTCAGCCATCTTCCGGCGGACCAATTCCCATCAATCTAATAATGAAAAATGGGGAAGAGAAAAAGGAAGAGATGCTTAAAGAAATTGACAAGGGAATCTTGGTGACCCGATTCTGGTATGTGCGCGTCGTTGACCCGGATAAGACGCTAATCACCGGAATGACCCGGGACGGAACCTTCTTTATTGAAAAAGGGAAAATCGCCTATCCAATTAAGAATATGCGCTTCACAATCAATATTTACGAAACACTCTCTCGGGTGAGAAAAATTTCCCAGGAACGAAAACTTTATGGCGAGGATATTTTCTTTCTTCTTGCACCAGCGCTTCTAATTGATGAGTTCAACTTTGCCTCCAAAACCGAATACTAATCAAAGATTTAGGAGTTGACTTTTCTCTTAAATTGGCTATAATAAAAGTTAAACTTTGGGACTTTTGGGGAGCTTGAGGATAAAGTAATAAACTGGCTCCTGGATAAATAATAAAAAGGGTAAAGATTATCCTTGACATTTTGGAAATTTGCGTTATAATATATAAAGATAAGAAGAAAACAGATGGTAAAACGAAATTTTTGGGTCCTCCCTAATCACAAAGATTTGGCTAAGGTAATAAAATGAGGTGAAAAGAAACGAGGACACAAGATTACACGAATTGGAATATTTTGTTTACATCTTTTTTCCGAGGAGAAAATATGGAAATTGAAGAATTAAAAAAGAAGAAGGTTACAGAACTCTATGAGATTGCCAAATCCTTAGGGATTGCTGACTTCAAGGAGAAAAAGAAGCAGGAACTGGTTCTTTCGATACTGGAGGCGGAAAAGAAAGAAACCGGCGGTGAAGAAGGGATGATTGCTGTTTCCGGTGTCTTGGAGGTCTTAGATGATGGTTATGGTTTTCTCCGTTCCCCGGAAAACAGTTACTTAAAGAGCCCAAATGACATTTATGTTTCGCCTTCCCAGATTAAAAAATTTCGTCTTCAGACCGGAGATACCATAAGAGGTTACGCCCGCCCGCCCAAAAACAATGAACGTTATTACGCCCTAATGAAAATTGAAACCGTCCAGGACGCACCGCTCGAACATCTATTGGAAAGAATTCCTTTTGAAGAACTAACTCCCCTTTATCCCCAGGAAAGGATAAACTTGGAATTACCGGAGTTGAATGACTATTCTTTAAGAATAATCAACCTCTTCATCCCGATTGGTAAAGGACAGCGTGGTTTAATCGTATCACCACCCCGGGCTGGAAAGACGGTCCTTTTGCAAAAAATCGGCAATGCGATTGTTAAGAACCATCCCGAAATTTATCTCATCATCCTTTTGATTGACGAAAGACCGGAAGAGGTTACGGATATGGAGCGGTCGGTGAAGGCCCATGAAATCATCTCCTCCACTTTTGACGAAGTTCCCGAACGTCATGTTGAAGTAGTGGATATGGTTTTAGAAAAGGCCAAGAGACTGGTGGAATCAAAGAGGGATGTCGTAATTCTTCTTGACTCAATTACCCGAATGGCGCGAGCGCATAACTTAGTTGTCCCCCATTCCGGCCGAACCCTTTCCGGTGGTCTTGATTCCAACGCCTTACAAAAACCAAAGAAGTTCTTCGGTGCAGCTCGGAATATTGAAGAAGGGGGAAGTCTCACAGTGATTGCTACCGCTTTGATTGAAACCGGTTCGCGGATGGATGATGTCATCTTTGAAGAGTTTAAGGGAACCGGCAATATGGAGTTGGTGCTTGACCGAAAACTGGCCGAAAGGCGAATCTTCCCGGCAATTGACCTCCAGAAATCCGGGACCAGAAAAGAAGAAATGCTTTTGTCGGAATTAGAGTTGAATCGGGTGTGGATTTTGAGAAGGATGCTCTCGGATATGACCCCGGTGGAGATGATGGAATTCATCCAAGACCGGATGAAACAGACCAAAAATAACCTGGAATTTTTAGAATCAATGTCTGAGAAATGAGGTTACAAAATGAAAAAGGGCATCCATCCCCAATATGTTGATTGTCTAATCACCTGCGCCTGTGGTAATACCCTACAAACCCGGGCGACCCGACCCAAAATAACAGTTGAAATCTGTTCCAAGTGTCATCCCCTCTTTACCGGGAAGCATAAATTAGTTGATACCGCCGGGCAGATTGAAAAGTTCCGTCGGAAATATACTAAAAAGGCACAGAAGTAGTCAGTCCTCCACTGGTGACGAACTATACCCAGAGCAAACTATGGGCAAAAAATTAAAGGAACTACACAGCCGCCTTCAATCCCTAAAGGAGTTTCTTTGACATAGAAGGTAAAGAAAGAGAAATTCGGGAACTGCAAAAAAAGGTCGAAAAGGAAGACCTTTATTCCCGCGGGGAAGAGGGGGTAAAAATTTTCATCAGACTTAACAAACTAAAAAACGACCTCAGACTTTTCTCGGAATTACAGAAGGAATTGCAAGATTTAGAGGAACTCTCCGGTGTATTTGCTGAGGAGTCACCCGAATTTTCTTCTTATCTGACCGAAGTAGAAAAAAAGGTCAATGACTTTGAGATATCGGCTTTATTCAAAGAAGAAGATACAAAAAATTGTCTAATGTCAATTCATCCCGGGGCTGGCGGTTTAGAATCCTGCGACTGGGCTGAGATGCTTTTAAGGATGTATGTAAGGTTTATCGAAAAAAAGAAAGGGCTTAATTATAAAATCTTAGACCTGCGCCCCAACGAAGGCGGCGGTATTAAAGAAGCGGTTCTGGAGATTACCGGTAAGAATGCCTACGGTCTTTTCAAATCCGAGACCGGTATCCACCGGTTAGTGCGGATTTCACCTTTTGATGCGGCCGGACGGCGCCATACTTCTTTCGCCTCAGTTTTTGTCTTACCCGAAATACCAGAAGTTGAGGTAAAGATTGACGAAAAAGATTTAAAAATCGAAACCTTCCGTGCCTCCGGACATGGTGGACAACATGTGAATAAGGCGGCAACTGCGATAAGAATAACTCACATCCCCACCGGAATCCAGGCCTCCTGTCAGGAGGAACGGTCCCAATATTTGAATAAACTGAATGCCCTGAAGATATTGCGTGCCCGGTTATATAATTATTACGAGAACCAGAAGAAAAAAGAGATGGCGAAATACGAGGCGAAAAAGACCGACATTGCTTGGGGACATCAGATACGGAGTTATATTTTATTTCCCTATCGGTTAGTAAAAGACCACCGCACGGCTTACCAAACCCATAAAGTAGAAGAAGTCCTTGACGGCGCGATTGAGGAATTCATTTACGCCTACCTTAGAAACCAAGCTCAAAAGAGCTCAAGGCTTAAAGGACAAAACTCAAAGCTGTCTTAAGTTCGACGTTTTTATATGGAAGAAATTGGGAAGGTGAGAAAGATTGAAGGACAAAGGGCATTGGTTGAAATAAGACCAACTTCCCTCTGCGGGAGTTGCCAACAAAAAGGAGGGTGTGCAATTTTTTCCTCTGGCGTCAAAGTAATTGAGGCAAAGAATTTTATTCAAGCAAAAGAGGGTGATTTAGTAAAAGTGGCATTAGAATCGAATAAAGAAATTCTCTCTTCTCTTATCCTTTTTGGACTACCGGTCTTATTTTTAATTCTTGGCGTTATTTTCGGTATTTCCGTAATGAAAGGTATTTATTCCCACCCCAACCGTCATAGCCAGATTTACCCCTTTATTTTTGGTCTTTGTGGTTTCATCCTGGCTTTTTTAATTTTAAGGGTATTAAATAATCTTTTCATAAGGAGAGGTTTCTTTTTACCGAAGGTTGTTAAAATAGAAAAAGGAGGAAACCTATGATAAAGATAAACCAAGCAATAGCCTATATATTCATTTTAGGAGCGTTTATGGGATTAAAATCACAAGGTTTAGAAAAGGGAACGGTTAATTACTGGAAAGGCGGGACTTTTTCCCAACCGAATATTGATACCCGCCAATTAAAAGAAGGGGTCATTCGCGCGAAGGTTGACAGAAAATGGCAGAATTTCTTCATTCGGGAACTACCCGATGGATTTAAAAAATGGAACCAGAGAAAACGTTTAGAAATGATTAAAAATCTTAAAGAAGGGAAACCACCTACTCTTACTGGGCCTCATTCAGGAATGGTTGCCAGTTATGGTAGCAAAAGAAAGGATAGTCAGTTTTCAATAAACTGTGCGGTTAAGGGAATCGGTCTTCTACCAAAAGAGGGGAAGTTAGACGAGATAATCGCCCTTATGAGAGGCACATTTAATGACTCACTGGATAAGAAGTTAGATATCCTGGAAAGTCTCTACAAAAGAGAGACGGAGATTTTTGATTGGACGAAACAGACATCCCTGGAGTTATATACCACTCCGGAATTTGAGACTCATACCTTCTTGAATGTGATGGCAAATCCGGCGGTGGCCATCGTATTTTTAGACTTCCCCTCTTATGAGTTAAAGGCGATAACCCAATTTCTCCACCCGGGCAATGAGGCACTTACCCCTTATGAGAAGAAGGTATGTGATTATCTGAACCTCGTTCATGACTACTTCCATGGCGAATCTCCTCGGAAATCAATCGGTGTTATCTATCACATAATTGAAGTCTTTGATAATACCCCGGGCCAGGCGCGCGGAAAAAGGGTCATTCCACCAATTGGCAAATAACTAAGGGTAATGATTGACCAAAAGCCCAATGAGATTTATTCACTTACCCGGGCTTCGGAATTAAAATCATTACCCTTAACCGATAACGAATTAATCCGCAGGACCCAGAAGGGTGATGAATTGGCCTTTGCTGAACTAATTCGCCGCTACGAAAAAAGGGTCTTTAATCTTGCCTATCGGTTTCTCCGTAATGAAGAAGACGCGGCTGATGTCCTGCAAGAGACATTCTTACGTGCCTTCCGTCATATTAGAAAATTTAAGGAAAAATCAAGTTTTTACACTTGGCTCTATCGGATTACCCTTAATTGTGCACTTCGGAAATTGCAAAAGAAAAAAAAGGATAGTCTTAATATCCCGATTGAAAGTATTGAATTAAGTCGGGGCGAATTAGGGATACCGGATTATTACGATACCCCGGAATCGGAGTGGAAGCGGCGAAAAATTAGAGAGGCGGTTAATCTTGCCTTATCGGAATTACCCGAGGAATGGCGCTCGGTTATTGTCTTAAGGGATATGGAAGGGCTTTCTAATAAAGAAGTCGCCAAGATACTAAAACTTTCGGTGGCGGCGGTTAAGTCAAGACTCCACCGGGGGAGGATTTTTTTACGAAGCCAGTTAGCCCAAAAATTGAATGTCGGCGATTCCGGACTAATAAGTGAGAGCCAAACCGCAAAGCAAAAATCCATAAATTGACCGCAGTCGTTTTAGACCTTATTGGTCAGGGATAAGAAAATGCGCCACCGATTTACCTGTGAAGATATACTCTCTCTCCTCTTTGAATATCTTGACCAAGAAATTGAAGAGGAGGTGATATATTCAATTGAGAGCCATCGTAGTTCCTGTCCCTACTGTTCAAAAGTGATAAGAACCTACCGCTTAATAATCCAGTGCTTAAAAGATACCGAAGATAAAGATGTTCCCGAATCGGTCCATAAAAGTTTATTAAAGATTATCCTCCGGGAATTCCAAGAATAACTCTTTTTAGGAATCAGAAATAAAAAACGAGGGGAGGTTCTCTTTTTAACTACCGACCAAAATTAGCCATCGCTGATTCTCGTTGATTTTTCCCCTAACTTGACGAAATCAAAATTTAAGGTATAATATTATTATATAATGTTGATTCCAAATTCCTGGCGAAATTGCATTACAGCGATTTTGCAGCGACCTTCCTCGGTTCTGGTCATTGGCGAAGGAACTTCGGGTAAGACCTCCTTTGTCACCGCTCTGGCCCAAGAAGGGTTTCGGCAAGGTCTCAAAGTAGCCGTTCTGGATATGGATATCGGCCAATCAAACATTGGACCGCCAACAACGATGGGTTTAGGTTACATAAAAACCGATTTCCATTTTTTATCGGAAATCCCAGCGGCCCATATTTATTTTGTTGGGCACACCTCACCGATTGGTAAGGAGATAATCTTTGCCGAAGGACTAAAAAATCTCATTCCCCGCATTGAAAAAGTTGACCTTGCCGTTGTGGAATCGGTTGCCTTCTTTAAGGACCTTGACTTTCGGAACAAAATGCTTGCCTTTGAGACAGAGATAATCCGTCCTTATTATATTGTCGTCCTAAAGGAACATACACTTTACCAAGAGAAAAAGACCCCGGAAGGAGGAATTGTCTTCTCTCTGCCGGCTTTAGTCAGACGCATCAAAAGGAATTTAGGCCAGCGGAAAAGATTCCGCGTCGAATCGTGGAAGAGATACCTTAGGGAGGGGAGAACATACTCAGCAATAATCCCGGACAATAAATCTTATTCACCGTCCGAGGTTATTGGTTTACCAGTTGGCATTACTGATAATAAAGGAAACCATTTAGCGGTCGGTATCGTCTACAATGCCACTGACTCGTCTTTCTCAATCTTTGCCCCCCCCTTAGTAAAAAAGGGAGTCGGGAGCCGAACATCTCGGATTGGTCCTCCTCGTTTTTCGGTAATTATGGGTGAGGTTAAAGTAGAAGGCAAAGTACTGAATTTTATTAAAGCACAGGTAAAAGAGCCGTGATTTATAGATGGATTTTAAGGGAGAAATTATGATTAAAAGATTTAAGGTTCTTTTTACCACAAGCCTCCTTGTCACATCATTTTGGGCCAGCGGCAAGGAAATGAAGTTAATAATAAAAGACTTTTCTTATTCTTCGTTTACCCTACAAGTTACTCTTCCTCCTCCGGAAATCCAAACTATTAGCACACCTTATGGCAATTTTTCTGAAATTATGCTTCCGGTATCCGGTCGGAGTACCGAAGAGGGAAGACCACTTCTGCCCGTAATTCGGGAATTCGTTGAAATTCCAGAAGGTGCTAATGTTGAAGTTATCATTAAAAATTTTAAGAAGGAGGAGATAAAATTACCTTTTCCGGTCTTTCCACTGCAACCACCCATTCCCAAAACCGGACCACCACCGGCTTGGCAAGAAGATGTCGTTTTCTATTCCCAGGACATTTTCTTCCCAGAAGAATTGGCCAAGATTCAGGCTCTGGGTTATATCCGTTCGCGTCGGGTTTGTGTCTTGGAAGTCTTTCCGGTAAGATATAATCCAAAGAGAGAAATTCTTGAATACTATTCCGATATTGAATTGTTGATAAAAACCCCAGGCGGCGATAGAGAAAAGACCCAAGAGAAATTATACCTTGGCTATTCCTTACCTTTTGAGAAACGACTTTCGGATTTGATATTAAATTACCGTTATTATTCTATTGATCCACCGCCCTTACCGATTGGCTATCTCATTATTGTTCCAGATGAATGGTATAGTAATATTTTACCCTTAGCCCAGTGGCGATTAAAAAAAGGTTATAAGACCTGGGTGAAGACACTCTCCGAGGTTGGAGGCGGACAGGCAAACACCGTTCGGAATTATATCCTTAATGCCTATAATAATTGGCCGGTAAGGCCAACCTATGTCCTTTTGGTTGGCGATGTTGATAGGATTGGCTACTTTACCGGTCAAGGCACGGGTTCGCCACCCACCGATTTGAACTTCTCCTTGATGAATCCGGATGACTACTGGCCGGATATTGATGTTTCCCGTCTTTCGGTTGCCAACGCCGCGCAATTGGATTCTTTCGTCCAGAAGGTTATAAAATATGAGAGGAACGAATGGATTACAACCCGGGAATGGCTAAAAAAATCTTACTTCATTGCCTCCAATGACAGAAATTACCATCAGGTAGCGGAAGCTACCCATAGATATTGTATGCAGGCGCAGAGAAGATACGGAGTAATATGCGATTCCTTATTCTTATATTATAATTCGGGAACTCCTGTGCCTGAAGCAATAAATGGCGGCCGGGCCTGGGTGACCTATTCCGGACATGGCAATACAGATAGATGGGCGGACAATAACTTCACTTCGGCTAATGTGCGACAACTGACTAACTTAGATAAGGTCCCTCTGGTTGGGACATATGCCTGCCTTTCCGGTGATTACACCTCTTCTTCTACCCCGGAATGTTTCTCAGAGACCTGGATAAGAGTTGGTTGGCGCGGGGCAATTGGACATTATGCCTCAACGGTCCTCTCTTATTGGACCGAAGACGATACATTTCAGCGGAGGGTCTTTGATGCAGCGATGGATTCTAACTTCTTCTGGGCAATGGGAATGGTCAATAAGGCTAAACTTACTTATTTCCGGCAGATGGGGAATATCCCTATGACCCGAAGGTATTTTGAGATGTATAACCTAATGGGTGATGGGGCAATTGATATTTACTGGGATGTGCCGCAGACAATTCAAGTCTCTCATCCCTTAGTAATTCCGGTTGACTCCTCTCAACTGACAGTTCTCGTTCAGAAACAGGGGCAACCAGTAGTTGGCGCTTTGGTTTGTGCCTTGGCTAAGAATGATACCTCATCCCATCGCTTTGCTTACACCAATGCCTCCGGTCAGGTGCAATTAAATCTCTCTATCCAACAACCAGACAGTGTCTATATTACAGTAAGCGGACATAATTTAGAAACCTATCTCGGTGCTTGTATCGCGGCACCAATGAACCGACCTTATATTACCCATCTGAAACATCTAATTGATGATGCTTCACCCCGGGGCAATGGTGACGGTATTCCTAACCCCGGTGAAGAGTTAGAGATTCCGCTCTGGGTGAAAAACTGGGGGAATGTGGCCGCCCAAGGAGTAAGGGGAAAATTCTTTACCCGCGACGGGCAGGCACATTCTTCTGATACAATAAAGAACTTCGGCACAATACCAGCTTTTGATTCTGCCTTTACCGGTAATGATGGATATAATCTCCGGATTAATCTTGGGTTGCCGAATGGATATGTTATCCCCTGTAGTTTAATCTGCAAGGACTCCCAGGACTCAACCTGGGTTTCCCCACTCTCATTAACGGTTGGCACACCAGTCTTTATCTATTGTAGTTTATTAGTGAGTGATTCCCATACCCGGCGACCAAACGGACGAATTGACCCGGGTGAAGAGACCTTCCTCCGGGTAGGAATTAAAAATACCGGTTTAGGACACGGCTATAATGTGCGAACTATCTTAAGAGCCTACGATACCCTTTTCTTTGTTTGGGACTCGGTGGGTAATTACGGATTTATTCCCAAAGATTCAATTGGCATGAATACCCAGGACCGATTTATGATTTATGCCCACCATCGCCTGCGTCCGGAGACAAGAGTTCCCTGCACCCTATTTCTTGTCGCGGACGGTGGATATAGCCAGAAATTAGGCTTCCAAATTCCCGTTGGTCTATTGACAATCTCTGACCCAATTCCTGATGGCACCCCTATTTTCTATTGCGCCTATGATGATATTGATACCTTTTATCTTCAGCGACCGGTCTATAACTGGATTGAATTAAGAAATCGTGGCACCCAATTGCCAATCACCGGCGATGACCAGACAATAAGAATTCCCTTACCTTTTGTCTTCAAATATTACGGGCAGAGATTTGCTGATTCCCTTTCGGTCTGTTCCAATGGCTGGATAGTTCCGGGAAGAACGACATCAACCGCCCAGAACAATCAACAACTACCCGACCCGACATCTACTAATCCCCATTCAATGATTTGTATCAACTGGGATGATTTAGACCCGCGTTATGGTAATAAAATCTGGTATTTATATGAACCGGACTCCCACCGTTTCATAATTGAATGGGATTCGGTTCATTATTACAGTCCCAATACGAATTGGGATAAGTTTGAGATTATCGTCTATGATACAACAATCCCAACACCGACCGGCGACAATCGCATCGTCTTCCAGTATTATACGGCGAATAACTATTCATCCAATACGGTTGGGATAGAGAATAATAACTCAACCCGTGGGATATGCGGACTTTATAATGGCACTTATCACCGTGCCCAGGCACCATTAGTTGCCGGCCGGGCGATTGCCTTTGAGACCGGCGAACCCCAGGTCGGAGTTAGAGAAGATGCATTGGCACATAGTCCTAAAAAGAGTATCCGAATCGGTCCAACAATCTTCCGCCGAAGTGGTCCGACATTCGGCTATGATAAAATGAGCCACTATATCCTCTACGATGCCACAGGAAGAATAATTTGTCGTGACCGAGTAAACTCGGCCCAGTCAAACAAGTTTGACCGCTACATTAAGACCTTAGCAACCGGTGTTTATTTCCTCCGTTTAGAAAACGAAAAGGTTACGGAAAATTATAAGATAATCATCCTCCGGTAAGAAAATGCCTTTGTCCAAAATGAGACACAAACCCCTTGACTTTTCTAAAAAGGATTGTATATTTACTAGATGCAGTTGGTAACTTCTTTAAGAGGAGGAAGAATGAAAAATCTATTCCTTCTTTTCGTTTTTTTGGGTTGCCTTTTGCTCTTTTTAAACTCGGGTGGACTTTCCCCGGCCCTTGGTCAATCAGCCGAAGGACCCTGGCTGGGCGGTGGCAAAATTATGCCACTTTATGGCTCAATGCGCCAATCTTATTTTGCCGAGGTTATTTACCAGCATCCCGAAGAACTCCCCCCGACCTCAATTAAGGTATTCATTGATGGCAACCCTTATGAACTTAAAAGAAAAAAAGGTAAGCCTTGGAGAGGCATTTATCGTTCCCCAGCAATCACTCTTCCGCCAGGTGAGCATTCTTTTTATTTCTACTGCGAGGATGAAAAGGGAAGATTTGACCGCCTCCCGCGCTTTGGGGAAGAGAAAGGACCTTTCGTTGGTCTCCGCACAAAGTATAATCGCCGACCGCGATTAACCGAGGGGGGTGTCTATTTTGATTACGGCACAGAAAAAGAGATTTATACCTTTACCGTCCACTATTTTGACCCGGATTGTAAACCACCGAGGTCGGTTATCGCCTATGTCAACGAGATACCCTGCACGATGTCCCTCCACAAAGGAACTCCCTCTAATGGAATCTATCTGGTGAAACGAAAATTAAAGGCCCAGCCTTACGGTTATTACTTCTCGGCCGAAGATTTTGGTGGAGCAAAAATTACTCTTCCCGGAAAAGGTTTCATCCGTGGACCCGAGGTTGAAAAAGCCGAAAATAATGACCCGGTTTTAGTTGACTTAAAACTGAGTCCCAATCTTGGTGGACCAAAAACGAAATTTACCTTCTCTGCTACCTATAAAGACCCGGACGGTGACCCACCATCAATCATTCAAGTGGTGATTAATGATACTCCATACCCGATGCGACTCAGGAAAGGTAAAAAATCCGAGGGGATTTATTTTTTTAAGACCCGGCTCATTGAGAGTGTCTATCATAAATATTATTTCTATGCCGAGGATGGAAGGGGTGGAACGAGGCGCGTGCCCGAAGAAGGCACCTTCCATGGACCAGTGGTAATTAAATATTAAAGTAATAACGGCGATAAAGAACAGATGATTACGGCGATAATAAAAGATAATAAAAAGAGTATTAAAGGCGATTAAATAAACGATGCCGGCGATTATCGCTGTAATTATTTTTTAACAACAAGGAGGAAGAAATGAACATCACAAGAAGAATTATCTTCATTACCCTTTGCCTTTTTGCCATCTTTTTGTTTACCGGTTGCCCGAAGAACCGACCACCTAAGGTCGTTGTGGTTTTTACCCCGGATTCCGCTTATCAATGGTCTGCCCCAGAGGTTCGTTTTTATACCACTGACCCAAATAAAGACGATATCTACTACATAATTGACTGGGGGGATGGCAGTCCAATTGAAACAACCGAAGAGACTTATCCGGGAACCGGTGAGACCGCTTACATCCGTCATCAATATACTGAGGCGGGAACTTTTTCCATTAAGGCCCGAGCCAAGGATGTAAAGAATAATGAGCAAAAAGAGTGGTCAAAAGCGGCAACGATTAGAATCATCCCTAATGGAAAACCGACTAAGCCGACAATCCGACCGGTGATTGAAAATCTAAGCGGTGTCGCCAAAGGTGAAAGTGCCTATTTCTATGGGCAGGGTTCTACCGACCCGGAAAACGATAGTATTCGCTACCTCTTCGTCTGGAAAAAGCGCAAGGTGTCTACCGGCTCCTGGCAGGCAAGCGGTAGTTCGGATATCCTAGGTTATAACTTTCCGGATACCGGAACTTACAATATAAAGGCGGTCGCCGAGGATAAAAAGGGTGCCCTCTCTGATACCTCTGACCCCTATCCTCTCAACTGCCTTGAGGAAGGCTATGTAATAGGGAGTTTTGCCACCAAAGAAACTGTCGCTTGCTATTCTCCAGCAATCTTAATCAGTGGCTCGGATAGCGTCCTGGTATTTGGTTCGGATGAGACCGAATATCCTTCACTTTACCAGGTAAGTTTAAGCACAATGAGAAAAAAACGGGACGCCACTACCCTTTATGAGGCCTCCTTTACCGGCACTCCGGCCATTGATGCCCAGGGGAATATCTTCATTGCCGACGATGACTGCCGCTTATATTCCTTTGGACCAACCTTATCACGCAACTGGGTCGTCCCCAAGTCTGAGGATAGTTCTTGGGATATCAGCACAGCGCCGGTGATTGTTGGAGACTATGTGGCATTTGGCACTAACGATACATTTTATATCCTAAACAAATCGGACGGAATGGTTCACGCCAAGGTTGGAGTAAGGGTCCGTGCCGCATCTTCACCGGTGGCCAATGCCAGTAACGAGATTATCTTCGGTGATGAAATCGGCTATCTATGGAAGATAGATATTAATGGAAACCGAATCTGGCGATTTTATGTCGGTGAGCCACGGGCAATTGGCACAGCTATTCTTTCCGGAAATCTTATCTATGCCGGCAATGACGGTGGGAAACTATTTGCCATCCGGGACCTTGGAACTTCGGTGGAAAAGGTATGGGAGTATGATGCTGGTGCGCCCATTTCTTCTTCGCCAGTCATCGGAACTGATAACTACATCTATTTTGGCGACGAGAACGGACGAATCCATTCTGTTAACCAAAATGGTCAATCAAAATCCGGCTTCCCGATTAGGCTCACCGATAAAAGGGGTGGTGCCTTAACGATTACCGCTACCCCGGCATTTGCCGCTGATGGTATATTCTATATCAATATTTATGATGAGGGACTTCTTTTCGCCATTCAGACCGACGGTAAGATAAGGTGGGTTACCGAGATTCCGGAATTGGGAAAGTTAAAGGTGAAGGCGGCCTATGAGGATGTTGAGCCTTCGGTGATAATTGGTCCAGATGGGACGATTTACTGCCCATTGGGTGACCAGGTCTGTGCGATTAAAGGAAGATTAACCGGCACACCGGCTAATACTGCCTGGCCAAGATGGCGCCACGACAACCGAAATACCGGTAATGTCAGCACCGCACCAGGACGTTAAGCATTGAAAAGGAAGGGGGAGGGGAAGTTTTAATACCTTCTCCCCCTTATTTTTTTATGAAAAAAGGTCTTCCATTAAAACCCAGTATCCAAAATTTAGTGAGAAGGTCTCTAAAAGAAGATATGGGAAAAGGAGACTGGACAACCGAGTATCTAATTAAGCGCAAACAATTTTGCCGGGCAGTGATTCAAGCAAAGGAGAAAGGGGTTTTAGCAGGGATTGGAATTTGTGAACTGGTTTTTAAGTCATTAAATAAAGAACTGATTTTCCAACCAAGGAAAAAGGACGGAGAAGAATTTAAGAAGGGTGAGATTTTAGCAGAAATAAAGGGAGAGGCGAGGGCAATCCTTTCCGCGGAAAGGGTTGCCCTTAACTTCTTGCAAAGGATGTGTGGTATTGCCACTTTAACTAAGATGTTTGTTAGTAAAGTAAAAGGGACAAAGGCAAAGATTATGGATACCCGAAAGACAACTCCTTTGTTAAGGAATTTAGAGAAATATGCGGTAAGGGTCGGCGGGGGAAGGAATCACCGCTCTGGACTCTTTGATATGATTTTGATTAAAGATAATCATCTTAAAATAATTGGGGATATAAAAAAAGCACTAAATTCTGTAAGAAAGCAAAACCGAAAACGACTGAAAGTAGAGATTGAAGTAAAAAACATTAAAGAGTTTCAGGAAGCCCAGAAGGCCGGGGCAAAATTGATTATGCTTGATAATATGAGTCTTAAAGAGATAAAAGAGGCAGTGAGCCAGAGAAAGAAGGGGGTGAAGTTAGAGGTCTCCGGCGGGGTGAATTTGAAAAATGTGCGGGCAATCGCCAAAACTGGAGTTGACTATATCTCGGTTGGTTCCTTAACCCATTCGGCTAAGGCAATTGATCTATCCTTAAAAATAATCTCTTAGACTTCCTTTCCATTATCCCAAGAGGTGTGCTTGACAATTAGAAAAAATTGGCTAAATTTTAATATGGCAAAACACTGTGCGATTTGTGGTAAAGTTGGTATTGTTGGGCATAATGTCAGCCATGCCCACAATATAACTAAACGTCGGTTTGAACCTAATCTGCAAAGGGTGCGTGCCCAATTCGGTAGCGAGACAAAAAAAATCTGGGTCTGCACCCACTGTATAAAAGCCGGTAAGGTTCAAAAGGGATAGGAAACGCAGAAATCGCTTCTGGCCTACCGAAGGCCATTTTTTCTTCCCAATGGGGCATTACTGCGTCTCCGACTTAAATAAAAAAGGAGGAAAACTTGAAACTCTTAATCACCGGAATTACCGGATTTGTCGGTAGCCATTTAGCCGAATATCTACTATCGGAAAAGAAAGATGAGGTGTTCGGAATTTATCGCTGGCGTTCTCGGATGGAAAATATTGCTCACCTCTTAGATAAGATTTCACTATTGGAAGCCGACTTAAGAGACCCTTTTGCTACCCGGGAGGTAATTAGAAAAATAAGACCCGATGGAATATTTCATCTGGCAGCCCAGAGTTATGTCCCGATGTCTTGGCTGGCAGCCCAGGAAACCCTGATGACCAATATCATAAGCGAGTTGAATATCTTTGAGGCGGTGCGGGCGGAAAATTTAGACTGCCGGATTCAGATTGCCGGTTCTTCTGAGGAATACGGCTATGTCCTACCCGAAGAGACACCAATTAAAGAAACCAACCCCCTAAGACCTCTTAGTCCTTATGGTGTAAGTAAGGTTGCCCAAGACCTCTTGGGTTATCAATATTACAAAAGTTATCAACTCAAAGTTATCCGAACCAGAGCCTTCAATCATGAAGGACCGAGGCGGGGCGATGTTTTCGTTACCTCTAATTTCTGTAAACAGGTGGCTGAGATTGAAAAGGGTAAAAGGGAACCGGTGGTCTATGTCGGAAATCTTTCCGCGGTAAGAGATTTTACTGATGTCCGGGATGTTGTCCGGGCATATTATTTAGCCTTGACCAAAGGCAAACCAGGTGAGGTCTATAATATTGCTCGGGGTAAGGGGTATCAGATAAAAGAAGTTTTAGACATTATCATCTCTTTTTCTAAGGTTAAAATTAAAGTTGAGGTTGACCCAAAAAGACTCCGACCTTCGGATGTGATGCTTTTAATCGGCGATGCAACCAAGATTAAAAACGAACTGGGCTGGAAGCCGGAAATCCCGATTGAGAAGACCTTAAAAGACCTTTTGGATTATTGGCGAGAAAGGGTCTGATATTATTTCACCACTTTCCTATCTTTACCACCAATGAAGCGAGTGCTCGTTACAGGTATTGAGGGTTTTGTCGGCAATTATTTAACCCAACACCTTAAAGAGTTAGGCTACGAAATCTTTGGTCTCCATCTCCTCCCGGTCACTAATCCCCATTCTGGGGTGAATTACCGCCAATGTGACATATTAAAATATAAACAATTGAAGGCACTGATTGATGATATAAAACCGGAAGGGATATTTCATTTAGCGGCAATTAGTTCGGTCGGTTTTTCTTTCTCCCATCCCGAAGAGACAATTAATATCAACTTTATCGGAACTTACCATCTCTTGCGGGCACTGACGGAATTAACCCTTTCCCCGCGGGTCATAATCATATCTTCGGCCGATGTTTACGGCAAGACAAAAGAAAGACCGGTGAACGAAGATTATCAATTGCGACCGGTAAGTCCTTATGGCTTATCTAAGATGCTGGCCGAAGAATGTGCCAAGTTTTTTGCCGCGCAGGGGTTGGATATACTCATCCTGCGTCCCTTCAATCACATCGGAGTTGGTCAGCGGGAGGATTTCGTCTTCCCCTATTGTGCCAAAAGGATTGCTGAGATTGAAAAAGGCATCAGCCCCAACTCCTTACCATTGGGGAACATTGATGTCCGGAGAGATTATTTAGATGTCCGGGATGTGGTGAGGGCTTATGAGATGGCATTTCGTCTGGCTAAAACCGGTGAGATTTATAATGTGGCAACTGGTAAACCGATTACGATTCGGGAAGGGGTAGAGTATTTAATCTCTCTAACCAAAAAGCCAATCCAGATTTCCATTAAAAAGGAAAGAAAAAGGAGATATGACATTCCTTATCTTTCCGGCGCTACCGAGAAGTTCCAAAAGGCAACCGGCTGGAAACCAGAAAGGGAGATAAAAGAGACACTAAAGGAGATGCTAAATTATTACCGGGAAAGAATATAGTTATTGAAGGAATTATCCCTCTCCATCGTCATTGTTACCTACCAGAGTGAAAAGGATATTGGAGGGTGTTTAGCCACAATCCCCAAAAAAGAGGAATATGAAATACTGGTGATTGACAACGCCTCCCAGGACCGAACCACTGAGATTGTAAAGGTAAAATATCCTTGGGTGAGACTAATCCGAAATAAAAAAAATCTCGGTTATGCCCGAGCCAACAACCAAGGGATAAAGATGAGTCGGGGTAAATATATTCTACTCCTAAATCCCGATACCCAACTTGGGGAGGGTTTTTGTGAGAAGATGGTAAGGTTTATGGAAGAGAACCCATCAGTTTCGGTTCTGGCGCCCAAGATATTAAATCCTGATGGTTCAATTCAGCATTCAATAAGGGAATTTCCGGATTACCAAATCTTATTCTGGGAGATTACCGGGCTTTCCCATCTCTTTCCGCAAAGTCCGGTATTTGGTCGGTGGCGAATTAAATATTTTGACTACGGGAAGATACAAGAGGTTTCCCAGCCGATGGCCTCGGCTCTTCTTTTGCGCCGGACAGTCTTTGAGGCGATTGGGTTCTTTGATGAAAAATTCCCGATATATTATAACGATGTTGATTTCTTAAAGCGGACAAGGGATAAGGGATTAAGAGTTATTTATTATCCAAATGCCGAAGTGATTCACAAGCGGGGCGCCTCCACAAAACTTTTTTGGGGGAGAATGATATTTGAACAGCATAAGAGTTTGTATCAATACTTTAAGAAATATAAGAAGGGAAAGATATTTTATCCTTGTTTTCTCTTTTCAGCAATTCTCCGCCATCTATTTTATTACCTAACCCGTTAGAACCGAAGACATATAATAAGCGGTCAAGAGGGAGAGACAGGGAAAGGCACAGGGAGAGACCAAGAGAACCTATCAGGGAGCGTATCAGAGGGAGAAAGACCAAGGCACTAAGAAAGGGTAAAAGAAAGGGCAAGAGTAAGAGGCAGAGAAAGGGGTTAGGTAAGGGATAGAGTAAAGGATAGGATAAGAGACCCAGTAAGGCATTAAGTAAGGGATAGGGTAAGGCATCCAGGGAACGATACCCTAAAAGAAAGGAAAAAATCCGATAAGTCCTGTAAAATCAAGATGTTAAGCGAAATTTCACCGATTAATTTTTGGTCGCTAAACGACCAAGCCCTAATTTAATCCAATATCTCTAAAATCCTCTTGATGAGTCTGTGCCAAAACCCTGTTTTGTCATTGAAAGCCCGTCAGGGTGAGTCAATCTCTTATCACCCGGGGTAAGCTCGGCATATGTCTACCTCATCCTTAGCGAATTGAAAAATAAAGATTGTTGTAGCGGCCGAGTTTATCCGACAAGGATGTTGG